>Ga0183096_1002487_pt1 | contig 12540 bp, 12 predicted proteins | sample Biomet5_FD_127791 | JGI IMG/M metagenome (GOLD analysis project Ga0183096, IMG submission 127791) | Microbial communities from bioreactor (seeded with sewage sludge) at LBNL, California, USA - Biofuel metagenome 5 (version 2) (version 3) | ecosystem: Engineered > Bioreactor > Anaerobic >...
GCCGGGCGCGCAAAAACGCCGCGCACACCCGGAAAACGGGCGCACGCGGCGTCTTTTTCATTTATGACGGTCTTTTATGTCCCGGCCGCGCGGCTTTTGGGCGCGAACTTCGGGGCGAGCGCGCTTATCACCGAAAGCGCCTCGCGCAGCCGCTCCGACTCCTCCGGCGAAAGGCCCTCCTGCGCCGAGAAAAAATAGTCGTAGCTCATGTCTATGTACTTTTTGTTGTGCGCGAGGCCCTCCGCGCTCGGAGTCAGCACCACCGCGCGGGAATCCTCCGGATCCGCCGCCTTCTTTATGAATCCGCGCGACAACAGCGCCGCCGTCAGCTTCGCGGCGTGCTGCTTCGGTATGTCGAGGCGCTCCGCCAGGTCCTGCTGCCTCACGCCGCCGCAGAGGATTATATAGTCGAGCGCGCGCACCTGGAGCTGCGTCATGTCGCCCCTGTAAAGCGCGTAGTAATAGGCTATCAGCTTTTCATGGAAAAGCATTCCGGCCTCCATTATCAGCCTGCGGTTCTCAGGAGTATCTTCCATTGCCCAGCCGTCCCATCGTTTATTTTGGGACTATCATATCACAATTCCGCGCGTCTGTCACCTGAGAGTGTAGCCGCCGTCCACCCTGACGCACTCGCCGTTGACATAGGCCGCCTCGTCGCTGGCCAGGAAAAGCACGAGGTTCGCAACGTCCAGCGGCGTGCCGAAGCGCGGGATCACACACTGTTTGAGCATGTTGTCCATCACGTCCGGCATTGACTTGAGCAGCTTATCCACGGCGGGGGTCATGGTGGCGGCCGGGCACACCGCGTTCACACGGATGCCCCTGGCGGCGTATTCGACGGCGGCGGCCCTTGTCAGCGCGTTTATCGCGCCTTTCGCCGCCGTGTAGCCGCACACGCCGTTCATGTCGATGATCGCCGCGTCCGACGAGGCGCTCCCCACCGCGGCGCCGCCCTGCTCCGCCATTATGGGCAGCACGGTGTAAAAGCCGTAGAACGTGCCGTTGAGGTTGATGTTTATCAGCTTATGCCAGTCGCGCTCCAGATCCATCGTCTCCAGCGGCGCGCCCGTGTTGGCAAAGCCCGCGTTGTTGACGAGTATGTCTATCCTGCCGTACTTCTCCTTCACGGCCGCGGCCGCGGCCTTCCACTGCGAAAGGTCGGTGATGTCGATCCGCTGCGCCTGCGCCTTCATGCCGCTGCCGCACAGCTCCGCCGCCAGCGCCTCCGCCGCCTCAAGGTTCATGTCCGCGATGACGACGGCCGCGCCTTCCTCAGCAAAGCGGCGCACGATGCCCTCGCCGATGCCCATGGCTCCGCCCGTCACTATCGCCGTTTTGTTTTCCAGTCTTCCCATTTTTACGCCTCCCAATTTAGTCATATTTATATGACTATCACATCATAGTCCGCCGCGCGGCAAAAGTCAAGAGCGGGGCCTGCAGGCTCCGCATTTTTTATCTGTCCGGCGCGCCGCCGCGCTTTCCGGCCCGCTCCGGTTTCTCCCGCGCCGTTTTATCCGCGGGAGCCGGGCGCGCAAAAACGCCGCGCACACCCGGAAAACGGGCGCACGCGGCGTCTTTTTCATTTATGACGGTCTTTTATGTCCCGGCCGCGCGGCTTTTGGGCGCGAACTTCGGGGCGAGCGCGCTTACCGCGCCATCAGGGCCCTGATGTCCTCCTCCGGCGCAGTCGTCGGCGCTATGCCGTAATGCTCCGCGAGGAAGCCGAGGATGTTCGGCGAGAGGAACGCGGGCAGAGACGGGCCGAGGCGGATGTTTTTGATGCCCAGGTACAGCAGGGTCAGCAGGATGCAGACCGCCTTCTGTTCGTACCACGACAGCACGAAGGAGAGCGGCAGCTCGTTCACGCCGCAGCCGAACGCGCCGGCAAGGGCGACCGCCACCTGTATGGCGCCGTAGGCGTCGTTGCACTGCCCCATGTCCATGATGCGCGGCAGGCCGCCGATCTCCCCGGCGTCGAGGTCGTTGAAGCGGTACTTTCCACAGGCGAGGGTCAGGACGACGGTGTCCTTTGGGGTCTGTTTTACGAAGTCGGTGTAGTAGCTGCGCCCGGGCTTGGCGCCGTCGCAGCCGGCCACCAGGAAGAAGTGCCTGATCGCGCCGGACTTCACGGCCTCCACCACCTTGTCCGCGACGGAGAGTATGGCGCCGTGGCCGAACCCGGTCACGACGTGAGTGCCGCCGTTTATGCCGCAGAGCTGCCTGTCCTGCCCGTATCCGCCCAGCTCGAGCGCCTTTTCGATGACGGGGGCGAAGTCCTTGTCCTCGCCTATGTGCACGGCGCCGGGAAAGGCCACCATCTCCGTCGTGAAAACGCGATCGGCGTATCCGGCCCTGGGCGGCATCAGGCAGTTGGTGGTGAAAAGGATGGGCGCGGGCACGCCGTCGAACTCCCGCTGCTGGTTCTGCCACGCCGTGCCGAAATTGCCTTTCAGGTGGCTGAATTTCCTCAGCTCGGGGTAGGCGTGGGCCGGCAGCATCTCGCCGTGGGTGTAGACGTTGACGCCCCTGCCCTCCGTCTGCTCCAACAGCATTTTCAGGTCTTTGAGGTCGTGCCCGGTGACGATGATGAACGGCCCTTTTTCTATTTTCATCGTCACGTCGGCCGGGGCGGGGACGCCCAACGACTCCGTGTTTTCTCTGTCCAGCAGCGCCATGCATTTCAGATTGACCTCGCCCACCTTCAGCGCCTCGGCCAGCAGCTCGTCCGTCGAAAGTTCGCCGCCGACGGCGCGCAGCCCCTCGCAGAAGAAGGCGTCCACCCCGCTGTCCGTGTATCCCAGCATCCGCGCGTGATAGGCGTATGCCGCCATTCCGCGCAGGCCGAACAGGATCAGCGACTTGAGGGAGCGAATGTCCTCGTTGTCGTTCCAGAGCGTCTTCAGGTCGTAATCGTCGTTGCGCCCGCAGGGGGAGCCGCAGCCCGCGCATTTCGGCACGAGCCTTGCTTTTTCCGCGCGGGCCCTGTCCGTCTGCCGCGCGATGGCCTCGTCGTCGAAGCTCACGTTCGTGACCGTGGTGAAAAGCCCCTCTATTATGGCGCGGTATGTGTCGTCGGTCGGGTGAGTGCTGCCCTCCGCCGCTCGGGCGAGGCCTATCAGCGCGCCGGTCAGCTCGTCCTGGAGCCGTGCTGTGCCCGCCTTTTTCCCGCAGGCCCCGGCCCCGCCGGTGCAGCCGGTGCAGCCCGCCGTCTGCTCGCACTGGAAACAAAACATCGTGTCGTCCATATCTATATGCCCTCTTTCATCTTCTCTTTCATCCACTCGCACAGGACGGCGGCGTTGCTGTGCTCCCCGTCCCGCGCGGCGTACACTATCGTGACGTTTTCCGTCTCCAGGAGCGCGCCGCACTCCCGCACGAGCGCCAGGGCGGCGGGGTTCTGCGCCAGCTCCGCCCTGTAGCGCGCCCTGAACTCCGCGAATTTCTCCGGCTCGTGGCCGTACCAGCGGCGCAGCTCCGGCGAGGGGGCCGCCTCCCGCCGCCAGCAGGTCAGGGCCGCCCGTTCTTTGGAGACGCCGCGCGGCCACAGCCCGTCCGTCAGCACGCGGGCGCCGTCTGCCGCCTCCGGCTCGTCGTACACGCGCCTGCTCCGCAGCTCAAACATCCCGCTCCGCCTCTGCGCCGGGGAAGACGACGGTCAGCAGCATTTTGAAATCCTCGGGCGCATAGACGGCGTGGGGCTTGCCCGCCGGCATGACGACGCACTCCCCCGGCCCGCAGAGGTACTTCTCCCCGGCGACCGTGAGCTGCGCGCGCCCCTCCAAAACGAGCACCATCGCGTCGCCTGACGACTCGTGCGTGCTGATCTCCTCGCCCTTTGAGAAGGCAAAAAGCGTGACGCTGACGTGCGCGTTCTGCGCCAGGGTCCTGCTGACCACCTGCCCGGGGGCCGCGGCGACCTCCTGCGCCAGCTTCAGCACCTTCTCGTGCTCAATGTTCTTTAAATACTGCATGGTACGTCTCCTTTCTCATGTCAAAGCGTTATCTCAGTCCAATATCCTGCCGTCCGTCGAGATGGTGACCACCTGCCACGGGATGAATTTCCCGGAGGCCTGCAGCGCCGTCTTCGCGGCGTTCTCCAGCCCGCCGCAGCAGGGCACCTCCATGCGCACGACGGTGACGCTCTTTATGTCGTTCCGGCGGATGATCTCCGCGAGCTTTTCGGAGTAATCCACTCCGTCCAGCTTCGGGCAGCCCACCAGCGTCACGCGCCCGCGGATGAACTCCTCGTGGAAGCGCGCGTAGGCGTAAGCGGTGCAGTCCGCCGCGATGAGCAGCTTTGCCCCGTCGAAATACGGCGCGCTCACGGGGACGAGCTTTATCTGCACCGGCCACTGGGACAGCTCGCTGGCGGGCGCGTCCTCCCGCACGGCCGCGTTCCCGGCGTCTCCGCGCTCGATCCTGCGGGCCTGCGTCCCCGGGCAGCCGCAGGGCAGGGGCTCCGCTTTCGCGGCTTTGGAGGCGCGCACGGCCGCCTCGTCGTAGGCGGCGGCCTCCCGCTCCTCAAAGGTTATCGCGCCGGCGGGGCAGGCGGGCAGGCAGTCGCCCAGCCCGTCGCAGTGATCGTCGCGCATCAGGCGGGCCTTGCCCCCGACCATGGCGATGGCTCCCTCGTGGCACGCCGCGGCGCACTCCCCGCAGCCCGTGCATTTTTCCTCATCTATGTGGATGATCCTTCTTTTCATATCCCTTGCCTCCGCAAAAATAAAAATCAGCCTTTTGCGGGCGCGGATCGCCCCGCCCCGCTTGCTTTCGTAAGATAAATATAGTACGATATGGGCGACAGGTATGTTGTAAAAACAACGGAAGGTGATGTTTTGGAAGATTTTTTGCCGGCTCTGCTGAAAAGCGCCCTGTTTTCCGGGGCGGGGGAGGACGATATCCGCGGGATGCTGGGCTGCCTCGGCGCGCGGCGGGAGAAGTACGACCGGGGCGAGTTCATCCTGCGCGCGGGGGACGCGGTGGACTCGCTGGGCCTGCTGCTGTCCGGCAGCGCGCTGGTGGTGGAGGAGGACTTTTGGGGCGAGCGCAACCTGATGGCGCGCGTGGAGCCGGGGGACGTGTTCGCGGAGTCGTTCGCGTGCTCGCCGGGGACAAGGCTGACCGTCGGCGTGGAGGCGGAGAGCGCGTGCGGCGTGATGTGGCTCGAGGTGCGGCGCATCTTTACGGCCTGCCCCTCGGCCTGCCCGCGCCACAGCCTCGTCACGCGCAACCTGCTCTCCTGCATCGCGCAGCGGAACCTGCGGCTGAGCGAAAAGCTGACGCACATGGGCCGGCGCACGACGCGCGAAAAGCTGCTCTCCTACCTCTCCGCGGAGGCCTCGCGCGCCGGGAGCCCCGATTTCACCGTGCCGTTTTCGCGCCAGCAGCTCGCGGATTACCTGGGCGTGGAGCGCAGCGCCATGTGCGCGCAGCTCGGCCGCCTGCGGGACGAGGGCGTGCTCAAATTTGAAAAGGAGCGGTTCGTGCTCCTGCAGCCGCGGGAAGCTTGAGCACGCGCCCGTTTTTGCGCACAAAAAAAGCGCCGTATCCGCGGCGCTCTTTTTTTCTCTCACTGGGAGATGTTTTCCATGATCTTCTGCCAGACGTCCTGTCCGGCGCCCTCCGAAAGGCTGAGCGAGTAAGAGTAGCCGTCCGCCGACCAAACCGCGAGGACGTAGGCCCCGCCCTCGCCCTTGAGCGTCACGGAGAGGCCGCCCACCGGGATCGTCTTCACGTCGCTGTACTCGTTGTAGTCGCCGGAGACGTCGTCCGTTCCGGGCGCCTTGCGCAGGCTCGCCGTCTCGCCGCCCGCGCCGGTGTAATCCACCTGGGCCATGCCCCAAAAGTCGGAGTAGGCCGTCTCCGCGGCCTCAAACGGCAGATAGCCCGCCTGCGGAGCCGCGAAGCCCACCGCGTCGGAAAGCTCCTGCGCGGACGCGTACTCCACGATGCCGTTCCCCTCGTCCACCGCGGACGTCTCGGTCTGCCCGCCCTGCCCGCTCTGCGCAAGGCGCGGGATGAGCAGCACGCACGCGAGGACGATGACGAAGCACGCCGCTATGGAGACGTATCTTTTCACGTTGGGGAAGCGCAGCACCCGGCCGTTTTCCCGCAGACCGGCGTTTTCTATGTTCGCAAGTATGCGCTCGCGCATCTCGTCCGTCACAAAGACGCGCTCCATCACCGCGTCGTATTTTTCACCCAAAGTCATACGCCTCCTTCAGCACGGCCTTCAGCTGTTCCCGCGCCCTGGAGAGACGCGAGCGCACGGTCGCCTCATTCTCGCCGAGGATGCCGGCTATCTGCGCGGTAGGGTACCCCTCGTGGTAAAAGAGGTGCACCACCTCGCTGTATTTCGCGGGCAGGGACTTCACCGCCTCCCACACGAAGGAGAGGTCCTCCCGCTCCTCGCCGGAGAGCTCCTCGTCCAGTTCGTCCGTGTCGCGCAGGCGGTTGTAGTCTATCCTGTTTTTCGCCAGGTTCGCCGCGGCGTGCAGCAGCCAGGCTTTCTCGTGCTCCCGGCTCTCCACGGCGGGGGCGGCCTCAAGGTAGCGCAGCAGCGTGTCCTGCAATATCTCCTCCGCGTCGCTCATGTTGTGCACGTAGGAGTACGCGAGGCGCAGCACGCTGTTCCCGTAGTCCGACATCAGCCGCTCCGCCAGCGCGTTCCGGGCCTCCCGCTCCGCGGCGCCATCCTTTTTCGCCGCCAGGGACGAGAGCAGCAGCAGCCACAGCCGCGCCGCGCGCGCCAAAAACGGTTCCCGCGTCAGCTCCATCCCGCCGCCTCCTTTCATATTTCCGCAAACAGTTTTCCCCCGCGGGCACACAACTCCCTTTATGCTCCGCCGCGGCTTTCGCCCGAAGGGTTTCAAATGGCCAATCTGCTCCCGCCGCCGCCTCAAGTGCCGAAGCGGGCGCCCCTTAGAGCAGGTACCTCAACAGAGAGTGGTTTGGCGAAGGGTAAATAGGGGCAGTCGGCTCACGCTGCCGCCTCAAGTGCCGAAGCGTGTACCCGAAGGGTTCCAAAGGGGCGAACGGAAAGCCCCTTTGACAAGCGATGCGCCGCAGGCACAAATTTCTCCAACTTCTCAAGTTCAAACCTTCAAAAACAAATACCCGAGACAGGCCGGAGAGTGGTATTTGATAAGTTTGCTTGTTTTAAGAGGTGTCTCCGACGGATTTTAATTTAGGGGGCATTGACGGTCAGAAATATTGTCGCGCCGCTTCGGACATATATGTCTCTCGCGTCGCTCTGTATTTCTTCCTGCCCGCGGTCCCGCTGTTTCGTCCACAGGACGCGCGGGACCGCGGGCCGCTCGCCCCTAAGACCCCTTCGGGGATACACCTCATCATTTGGTGGGTGACGCGGGGCTACCGCGCGAAAGACACTTTCGGGATACACTCTACAGAGAGGTGTCTGGCGAAGGGTAAATAGGGGCAGCGGCTCACGCCGCCGCGCCGCCTGCGGCGGAATAAGCGGCGGCGCGAGCAGTAAAAAACAAGGAGCGATATAAGCGCGCGTCAGCGCCAGCGCCATAGCGCGACTATGTTTTTGACCGGTAATGCCCCTTTGATAAACATTGCGCCGCAGGTCACTTCACCTGGGAGATGAGGGCGTTGAGGACGTCGGTCGCGAGGCCCTTATCCGCCGCGCGCACGCAGTAGGAGAAGCCGCCCGCCGTCCAGGAGGCGACGTTCACCAGGCCGTCCGCCCCGCGCAGCTGCACGCTGACGCCGCTCACGTCCTCGGTGCTCGTCTCGGCGTATTCGTTGTAGTCGCCGGAGATGTCGTCCGCGCCCGTGCCCTTGCGGATGCAGACCTCGTTGTCGCCGCTCGTCCATATCGCCTGGATGAGGTTGCTCTCTATGGCCTGGATGACCGGCCCGGTGTAGCCGTCCACTGTCTCAGGCAGGGTCATCTTAAAGCCCGCCGTCTTTTCCGCGTCGGCCAGGGTCGCGCAGTCCACGAACGGGTTCGGGATGCCGGAGTCTCCGGGCATGGTTTCCGCGTCGGCGTCGGCTGCGGCGATTATCGCGGCCATGGCGTCCCTGTCCAGCCCTTTTCCGCCCACGGAGGCCGTGACGCTGTAAGAGTACGCGCCCTTTGTCCAGATCGCCGTGCTGACGAGCCCGTCCGCGCCCTTGTAAGTGACGGAGAGCCCGCCGACGTCGGACTGCGCGACCTCGTCGTAGGTGTTGTAATCCCCGGAGATGTCGTCCGCGCCCGTGCCCTTGCGCACGCGCACCTCGTCGTCGCCGCTGCCGCTGTAAATGACCTCGATCAGTCCGTCCGCGGCGCGGATGATACGGCTGGAGAGGCCGGCGGCGCTCTCCGGCACGGAGAAGGTGAAGCCCGTTATCTTCATGGCGTCGTCCATGGTCGCGCACTCGGTGAAGGGGTCCGGCATCCCTATGTCGCTGGAGCTGTCGGACGACGACGCGGAAGCGCCCGAAGACGCGGGCTGCGCCGCTGAAGACGAGGCCTGGGTCCCGCCGCAGGCCGCGAGCGAAAGCGCCATAACGGCGCAGAGAACAAATGCGATGATCTTTTTAAAATCTTTTTTCATTTCAGTTTTCCTTTCTGTCTTAAAGCCCTGACGGATGTTTCTTTTTTTCCGTTCCGATTGCTATACAGACGGGCGGGGCGAAATGTTGCATCCGCCGGCAAATTTTTGCAAAAATTTTTTCAGAGCGCCGGCTCGGCCGAGAGTAGGATCTCCGGGTCGATGTTTATGTCGTTCACCGAGGCGGCAAAATGCAGGTGCGGCCCCGTGGAGAAGCCCGTGGAGCCCACCGCGCCTATCTGCCGCTCCTTTTCCACCATATCGCCCGCCGAGACGTATATCTCGCTCATGTGGTAATACCAGGTCTTGAGGCCGTAGCCGTGCTCAATGAGCACCGTGTTGCCCGTGAGCTGCAAAAAGCCGGCGAACAGCACCTTCCCGCTGTTGGAGGCGTAGACGGGCGTCCCCTCCGTCACGGCCATGTCGAGGCCCATGTGCCTGTCGCTCTTTTTCCCATCCGTGTATATGTAGGTGCGCAGCAGCCCGAACGAGCTGGAGAGCGTGTATTTCGTGCGCAGGGGCAGGACAAAGCCGCCCTCCCACAGCTTTTCCGGCACGGACTCGTATTTGAGGGCGTTTATCTTGTTATAATACTCGGCGTTGGCCTCCTTGCTGTTTATCGTCTCCGCCACCACCGTGTCGTCGAAGGTTATGGTCTGCTGCTCGAAAACGCGCGGCTCCACCGTAACGACGCCGTAGAACGAGAGGCCGCCGCCCTCTATCGTCAGGGGATAATCCCCCGGCTCGCACGAGGCGCGCACCGGCACGAGACAGACGTAAACGCCGCTTTCGGTCTGCGTCATCTCCCGCTCCACGCCGAACATGTCGGAAAAGCCGAAAGCGCCCCCCGCTCCCTGCGCCGTGACGACGATGTATCCGCCCGGACGCACCGTGTACGACGAGAGCGAGATGAGCCCCGCTCCCTCCGGCAGACTGACGGACGGCGTCTCCGCGGAAATCCCGGAGGACGTCTCCGCAGAAGTCTCGGAGGACGTCTCCGCGGAAGTCTCGCTCAGCGACGGCTGTGACGGCTGTGAAAGCGGCTCGGTCACCTCCCCGGGCACGGCCGCGCACCCCGAGAGCAGGACCAGCGCCAATAAAACGGCTGTTAGCTTTTTCATACGGCCTCCCCGCAGCTTATTCCCCGTGCTTATATAAACTATTATAGCAGATTTGCCTCTTCTATGGTATAATATAAGTCTGTATAAACTGTGAACGAACGGAGGTATCCCGATGAAACTGCTGGCGGTGGACTCCAACAGCATTATGAACAGGGCCTTTTACGGCATAAAACTGCTGACGACGAAGGACGGGTTTTACACCAACGCGGTCTACGGCTTCATGAGCATGCTGTTGAGCATCATTTCCGAGGTGGGGCCGGACGCCGCCGTTTTCGCGTTCGACGTGCACGCCCCGACTTTCCGGCACGGCATGTTCCCGGAGTACAAGGCGGGCCGCCACGCCACGCCGCCGGAGCTGCTGGCCCAGTTCCCGCTGATAAAGGAGCTGTTGGCCGACCTCGGCTACCCGATACTGGAGGTCCCCGGCTACGAGGCCGACGACATACTCGGCACGCTGGCGAGGGACTGCGAGGAGGACGGGGACGACTGCGTGATCGCGACGGGCGACCGCGACAGCCTGCAGCTCATCACCGAAAAGACGACCGTGCGCCTCGCCGCGACGAAGATGGGCCGCCCCGAGACGACGATGATGGACGTCCCCGCCGTGGCCGAAAAGTACGGCGTCGCGCCCGGACAGCTCATCGACGTCAAGGCGCTGATGGGCGACAGCTCCGACAACATCCCGGGCGTGCCGGGGATAGGGGAGAAGACGGCCCTCGCGCTCATCTCGCAGTACGGGAGCCTGAACTATATATACGACAACCTGGACTCGCTCGATGTGCGGGACTCCGTGCGCGCGAAGCTTTCCGCGGGGCGGGACTCCGCTTTCCTGAGCCGCACGCTCGGCACGATCGTGAAGGACGCGCCCATCCCGCACGACGTGAAGGATTACGCCCGCCGGGAGCCGGACGAGGGGGCCGCCGCCCTGCTGCTCTCAAAGCTCGAGATGTACAAGATGATAGAGCGGCTGGGGCTGGACCCCGCGAAGATACCCGCGCCCGCCGAAAAGAGGGCTGAAAAGGCCCCGCCCCTGCGCTTCACGGCCGTGGAGCCGGAGGAGCTGGCCGGCTTCGCCGCCGGGCACGACAGCTTCGGCGTGCTGGCGGACACGGAGGGCGACGACGTCAGGGCCGTCTGCCTCGTCTCCGGGGAGGAGGCCGCCCTGTGCGAAAACACGGGGCTGGGCTTCGACGGGGCGCTGATGCGCGCGCTCTCCGGCGGGGAGAGAAAACAGACGGACGATCTGAAGCTCCTCTCGCGCTGGGCTTACTCGCGCGGGGGAAAGACCGCCTCGTTCGACATGGACACCGGCCTTGCGGGCTACATCCTGAACGTCACCGCGACGGATTACTCCGCCGGACGCCTCGCGCTGGAATACGGCGCCGAAAAGCGGGAGCCTTTGGGCGCGCCCTCGGGCGAAGTCTGCGACCGGGCCGCCGTGTTCGGCTCGCTGTGCGAAAAGCTCTCCGAGAAGATCGAGCAGAACGGCCAGGACTTCCTGCTGCGGGAGATAGAGCTGCCGCTGGCCGGGACGCTGGCCGCCATGGAGCTGGCCGGTTTCGAGATCGACCCCGACGGCCTGCGCGGCTACGGCGAGGAGCTCTCCGCCGAGATAGAGAAGCTGGAGGCCTCGATATATGAGCTCGCGGGCGAGCGGTTCAACATCCTTTCGCCGAAACAGCTGGGTGAAGTGCTGTTCGAGCACCTCGGCCTGCCGACGAAGAAAAAGACCAAGAGCGGCTACGCCACGGACGCCAAGGTGCTGGAGGAGCTGCGCGGCTACCACCCCGTGGTGGACGCCATCCTCGATTACCGCAAGCTGACGAAGCTGCGCTCCACATATGTGGACGGGCTGCTCGCGGCCCTCGCGCCCGACGGACGGGTACACACCCGCTTCAACCAGAAGGAGACGCGCACCGGGCGCATAAGCAGCCTGGAGCCGAACCTGCAGAACATCCCCATCAGGACGGAGCTGGGCAGCCGCCTGCGCGGTTTCTTCCGGGCGCGGGAGGGGTGCCTGCTGGTGGACGCCGACTACTCGCAGATAGAGCTGCGCGTGCTGGCGCATATAGCGAACGACGAAAAGATGCGCGAGGCCTTCACCGAGGGGGTGGACATCCACCGCCGCACGGCCTCGCAGATATTCGGCCTGCCGGAGGAATTCGTCACGCCGCAGCTGCGTTCCCGCGCGAAAGCCGTCAACTTCGGCATCGTGTACGGGATAGGCGCGTTCTCTCTGGCGAACAACACGGGCGTCACGACGGCGGAGGCCAAAAAGTATATCGACAGCTACCTTGCCACCTACTCCGGGGTGGACGCCTACATGAAGCGCGCCATAGAGGACGCCAAACGCCTGGGTTACGCCGAGACCATCTCCGGGAGACGCCGCGCTTTGCCGGAGCTCGCCTCCGCCAACAGGAACCTGCGCGCTTTCGGTGAGCGCGTCGCCCGCAACATGCCCATACAGGGAGCGGCGGCCGACATCATCAAGCTCGCCATGGTGCGGGTGGAGAAACGTCTGGCCGCGGAGGGGCTGTCCGCCCGCCTCATCATGCAGGTGCACGACGAACTGATCGTCGAGGCCGCCGAGGCCGACGCCGAAAAGGCCGCCGCCGTCCTGAAAGAGGAGATGGAGGGCGCGATGAAGCTCTCCGTGCCGCTGGTGGCGGAGGTCGGCATGGGCAAGACCTGGCTCGAGGCGCACTGAGCGCGCGCCAAAAAGACTGTAGTCGCCGCGTCGTTTCCCTTAAGGGGTCTTTCCCGCGTCCGGCCTGTGGTTTCCCACCAAATGTTGAGGTGCATCCCCGAAGGGGTCTTAGGGGCGAGCGGCCCGCGGGCCCGCGCGTCCCGTGGGG
>Ga0183096_1002488_pt1 | contig 12535 bp, 12 predicted proteins | sample Biomet5_FD_127791 | JGI IMG/M metagenome (GOLD analysis project Ga0183096, IMG submission 127791) | Microbial communities from bioreactor (seeded with sewage sludge) at LBNL, California, USA - Biofuel metagenome 5 (version 2) (version 3) | ecosystem: Engineered > Bioreactor > Anaerobic >...
GGCTTCGTCAGCCATTCGGACGACATGGTGCCGGGGGACGGGAAAAATCTGAACAAGTGCTTTCCCGGCGACAGGGCGGGCAGCGTCAGCGAGCGCATCGCGGCGTGCATCACGGAAAGGCTCATCTCGGAGTGTGACTGCGCGGTGGACCTCCACTCCGGCGGCGGACACGAATTTCTGGTGCCCCACGCCTATTTCCAGTGTACGGCGGCGCGGGACGTGGTGGCCGCCTCCATCGCCATGGCCGCCCACGCCAACATGAAATACGCCGTGGGCGCGGACGGCGTAAGCGGCCTGTACAGCAGCGCGGCGCTGGCGGGTAAGCCCGCCGTCCTTGTGGAGCGCGGCCAGTGCGGTCTGTGGACGGAGGAGGAGAGCGAGCAGGCGGTGACCGACGCGAAGAACATCCTGCGGTTTGCGGTCGTGCTGCGGGACGGCGTCGCCCCGGTTCGCTATCCGCAGGAGGTCACGGAGCGCGCCTTTTACGAAACCGCGCCGGCCACGGGCTGCTGGTATCCCGTAAAGCGGCCCGGCGAGCACATCACCGCCGGGGAATGCGTGGGCGCGATACGGGACGTCTACGGCGAGCTTCTGGCGGAGATACGCGCCAAAATAGACGGCGTGGTGCTGTTCGAGACCAGTTCCCTGGCCATCCGGAGGGACGAGCCCATGATCGCCTACGGCGTATTATAATATCACTTTCGAGCTCTGAAAGGAGCGCTCCCGGGTCTGTCGGCCAGACCCGGGAGCGCTCCTTTTAAAGCATTCCGCGATTGACAGGGTAAGCGGTTATCGAATTCAGAGCAGCTCGATTACCCGCGACCATGTGCGCTGTGACAGAAGGAACTGATGATAATGCCGCTGCACATTTTTATCATATTTCCGGAATTCCGCCTCGATCGTCAAAAAGCGGGGGTTGTGGAAATATTCCGCCATCTTGGGCAGCGTCTGCGCCAGTGCGGTTTCCACCGACCGCATCCGCGGCGCGTAATCCTCCGGGTGTGTAATATACGTAAGCAGCGGCTTGTAGCGGACCCAGCCGATACACGCATTCAGAAACCGGGCGTTAACGGCGGCCGACTCCGCGCTGATCGCCGAGAGACGGATCGGCAGCACGCCGTCCAGCAGGTGCTGGTAGATTGAAAAGCCGTCGTGAAAGGTGTAGCAGGGAATTCTCCGCACGGTCCTGTCCTGAAGCAGCGTCGATAAAAAGGTGTCCTCGCCTCTTGCGCCGGGCGGATTGAAGAAGGGGGAGGTCTTTTCCGGATGGGTCAGATTGATGCAGAGATTCGCGCCCGAAATAAACTTGCACCCGGCGATCAGGGGAACCTCCTCGGTTTGGTTGGCCGTCAGGATATCCGTGGACGCATAGGTCACGCCGCCGGATTCCATCAGCGAGCGGATGCGCTCCCAATTGATGATGTCGTTGCTGATGGCTTCAATAAATAATCTGAAATCGCCCTCGCTCAGGACTTCGTTGAATCGGATCTGCGGAATCGGAGAAACATATCCGCAATGGAAACCGTTTGTGTAATCCGCGCCGCCGATCTCCCTGAGATGCGAGAGAAAAACCTGCTGCCCGCTCCAAAGGCAGGTGCCGTGGTTGTTCGTCACGGCCATTGGGTATTCGTCGTCGTCTAGAAAAAGAAAGTAATCCATCCCCCGCTCTATCGCCGCATACAGGACAGAGTTGCGCTTTCCCGCATAGCCCGCGCCGAAAACGCCGGACAGCTCGGCCTGCGTGAATTCATGGCCGATACGCAGCCGCTCCAGGCTGATCAGCGTGTTTTTCGCGCCAAGATAGGTGATGCTCTCAAAAGCATCCACGATCTCCTGCGGAAGATTCGTGTAATCGGTGGATTTGGTGTTGTGATATTCAACATCGTACGCGACGAACAAATGAAGCCGGACATCCGCGTCCGCGGGCAGGTCGCCCTTTGTCGCTTCCCAGGTGTTGATATAGGCAGATAAAACCTTCCTGAAATTTCGTCTGCCGGTGGCAAATCCTATTCCCAATCGTATGACATTGCTCATGATATCCGTCCTTTCCCGTGCTGGGCTACCTTGGTTTCACGTTCCATTCTGCCGGCAGCGACCGCCTGTTATTAAGTTCATCATAGCAAAACTATGCATTTCTGTCAAATCGCGGGCGCAAAACGGGCACTGTAAAAATTCAAACGATCCGCTCTTGCAGCATAGGCACTCTGATAATTGAATCAAATAAGTTCCGTTATTCGCACCCTTGCGGCGGATGTCCTTACGGGCGGTTTCTGCCTGATGAGGTTGCAGCGGCGGGCAGATTAAAGAAAACAAAAAAAGAGCAGAGCCGTCAAATTCGACGGCTCTGCTGGTGGTGCGGGTGTTCATAACAAATCTTGTTTAATGGTAAAAAAGCCAAGGCTGCCGATCACATATTCCAAAGTATAGATATTCGACTAGAGGGAATTCGACTATCACCCAAACTTAGAGGGGGCGGACATGGCTCCGCCCCCTCTAAGTTTGTATTGCTATACTGTTTATTCCGCTGTACTTTCGATAAACCGTTGCAGGATCGCCGCCACTTGTTCCCGGGTAATGGCGTCGTCTGGGCTGAATTTGCCGCCGAAGCCTGTGACGATCTTGTTCGCCGAAGCCCATGTCACGATTGGGAAGAGACTATCTGCAGGTGGAATATTACACTGACGGCTATTTCCCGGACAGGAATATCCGATTCGTCGCCGTTGATGATTGCGTGGACAGCGACGACGGAGAAAACGAACTGGCCCCGTTCCGCAATGTCATGAACGAGATGTACGCTAGGGATATTAGCCGAAAAGTCAGAAGCTCTCACAGACTTCGCGGAAACGCAGGAGAGCCGTTACCACAACCGCCGTATGGGTACTTGAAAAACCCCGAGAACCATTTGTAAAACAATCGAGATCGATGGAAAGCCTGTCAAATTCCGGGCCTCGGCGGTCATCCCGCGTATTTATAGGATCAAGTTCCAGTGGGACATCTATAAGGGCCTGCGTTCGCTGGAGAAATCCGTCAAAGCTAATGACGAGGACAACTCCGGGCTGGATCTTTTGAGCCTTGAGATGTTCGAAAACATTGCCTATGTAATGGCGAAGCACGCCGACCCGGAGGTACCCGACACGCCGGAAGACCGGCTGGACGGATTTAACACCTTCTCTATCTAGCAGATCCTGCCACAGATCATCGACCTGTGGGGTCTCAACGTGCAAACGGAATCGGAGCCTAAAAAAACTTCGCCCGACTGAACGCGAAATGACGACGGCGTTGTTCCTGCTTCGCTGCGTACAACTCGGCCTGTCGATACAGGACCTTGAGCTTCTGACCATTGGCATGATCAGCGATATGTACGTGGAAAGCAGGAACGACGACTATAAATACCCGGTTCTCGCCACACAAAGCGATATGGATAGATTCTGATATCTATGCTATAATGGATGTGTTGTAAAACTGGTGGAACAGGAAGAAGGTGCTTAATACATTGGAACATGCCATTTCAGGGACACGCGAGAAAATGCTTCTCTCGTATTTTCAATCTAACGGCTTGCTGCTGTGTAATGAAAGCAAAGACCTTCCTTTCTTAGATTCCGTCGGTGGGGACTGGAACAGCATTGTCGCGCTTATAGAAAAAGGACTGGTATATTACAGCAGACTTTATAAGGGAAGAGTGACATACCTTTCGGCGGCTTTCTATGCGCAGGTCAAGCAGTATCGGCAACGACTTGACAAAGTCTCCCCAACAGCCAGAGCTATATTTGAATTTCTAAGTGAAATAGGAAAGGCAAACACATTTGAAATTAAGAGCATCCTGATGTTGTCAGAAAAAGCATTTTCAGCATGCATGAATGAGTTGTTCAAAGAACTCTTGGTCACAGCTATAGAACGAGACAGAACAATGAATGTAAACTGGAGTTCGTTTTATTGGGGAACTTTTGGTACATGGGAGTTGCTGCATCCGATAATTGACGTTGATGTATCCACGGATGTGCTAAGAAAGTTAACGCTAAATATTATGACTGAAAAACAATTGATCGGCTTATTGAAATAGCAAGAGGCACCTTGACGTATAAAGCGGCATGATGCAAATCCGATTTAGCAATTTGATTTATCTTTCATAACAGCACTACATTAGGCGCTTTCACAGAAATGTGGAGGTGCCTTTTTCACGCACATTATTAATATCACTGTCAGCCCTGAGCGATGGGCCGGCTTTTTCGGCGACTAAATTACTTTAATCAGTCTTGACTTTTATAATATTATATGATAGTGTGAGTTAAGTTGATTAACTCATGCGGACTATGGAGGAATAAAAGTGGAATACACAAAAACTGAAACTGTTATCCACGTATTTGAGAAGACAATGAACAAGTACATAGCAACTGAAAAAAAGCCGCTTGATTACGGTGTCGGTTGCTTATTGTATCGCGCTGAAATTCATACCATTGATGCAATAGGAGGACATGCTCAGATAAATATCACTGGTTTATCAAATTACCTTGGTGTGACAAAAAGTGCGGTTTCTCAGATGATTGATAAATTGGTAAAAAAAGGGATGGTTAATAAACAGGTTTTATCAAAAAGTGATACAGAAGTTGCCTTGAGCCTGACGGACAATGGGAAACAGGTTTATGCTGGTCATGCTGCGCATCATAAGGAATTTTACCATGCTATAGATCAAATACTTGCCACGGTACCCGAAGAAGACATAAAAGTATTTTGTGAAATAATGAATAAACTTGATTCCCTTTTATGCGACGATTGACAATTTTTTTGCCCTCAGGTTAAGCTGCTTAACACGCAGCGAAATATTGAGAATTATCCCAGAGAAATTAGGGAAAGAGGAAAGATGAAGTTATGGAAATCATCCCAATAGAATTAAGTGTAACCACCTGTTATTTTGTACGTGCAAGTAACCGGTATGTGCTGATCGATACCGGTTATGAAGAGGACTGGGATTTATTCCTTTTACAAATACAAAAAGTCAATATTAAAATCTCTGAAATCAGTCACATTATTCTGACACACCATCATGATGATCACTGTGGGCTGTTAGCCAATATCCTGAAGGAAAACCCGTCAATCAAGGTCGTGATGTCATACCTGTGCAAAGACCTGATTGCAGTGGGCGAAAACGATCACACGCATGGGGGCGGGCTATTAAATAGGCGGGTTGCCTTTCTGGTACGACTGAAACAATTCTATGTTTCCATGAAACTTCGGAAAAAGGTGGATAAATCAAATAATCTTAAATTTAAACCCTATATACTTCGGGACTGTGACATTATTATTAATGGAGAAACAGAGCTTCGGGATATTGGGATTCCAATTGACGGCAAAATTATTGAAACTCCCGGACATACCGTAGATTCAGTCTCAGTTCTGTTTTATGACGGCGACTGCCTGGTAGGTGATGCAGCAGCAAGTATGCTTAAATTTGCGTACCTGAAATACTGCGTAATTTTTATCTGCAATATGGATGATTATTATAGGAGTTGGCAAAAAATTATTGAGGCAGGAGCAAAAATGATATATCCGGCGCACGGTAAGCCATTTGCGGTCGATAAGCTCAAAACCAACATCGGTAAAAACAAAGCAAAGGACTTAATTTCATATTGAGAATGTGCGGTTTCCATAGCATTAAATTTTGGAGATTATTATTTCCATATTAAAAGAAAACGAGTGAATAATGATACTTATCGTCCAAATAATTTTAACCGTTATCATGTCAATTGCTTTCGGACTGCTTATGGGAATCATCGGTGGAGGTGGCGGTGGAATCTATGTTCTTGTTTTGCTGGTATTTTTACACCAAAATGTAAAAACTGCCGCTATGACGGCACTTGTGCTTTCAACAATCACGCTCAGCGGAGCGGCATGGCAATACTGGAGGAAAAAACAGTTTCGCAAGGATTACTTTATCGCACTTGCTGTTTTAGATGTTGCTGGTACGCTACTTGGCAATGTGTTGCTGAATCATATAGACGAAAATGTCATTAAAATTGCAATACTGTGCATCCTTGTACTGTCTGGCTCAATTTCCCTTATAAAAGTAAAATCCGCAAAGCAATACGATGACGAGATAGTCGAGGCTGTCAAAAAGCTGCTTATTATAGCACCGATTGGGCTTGCGTCAGGCCTTGCGACAGGAACCACAGGACTAGTTGGCAGCACAATGATCTCATCTTACATGATTGGGCTACTGGATTTTCCCCCTTATCTTGCTGTAGGTACTACCACTCTTGTCTGCTTTGCCGGGAACTTTTTAAGTATTTCATTTCTAGGCATAAGCAGTTTTATCTTTCATACTTCAAGTATGTATATTGACCTTAAAACACTTTCGACTCTGGGGATCGGTTCAGCAGTCGGGGCACTGTTTGGGGCAAAACTCACAACAAAAATTAATCGGAAAGTTTTGACCATCGTTTTGGCGGCTATGGCCATTATTCCAGGAGTTTATTTAGCGATTCAAAGATAAATTTACATATTACTATCAATAGTGTTATAACATTTCTTTACGTTTTCAAACAGAATTGAAGTCGTGGCTGAATAGGCTCAGGCTTTTGAATAATTAAAAGATGCGCACGGTAACGACCTTTGGTTAAAAAGTATCAAGGAAGCCTTGCAAATAGACACTTTTTCAACAAAAAACTGAACGCCTATCCCGATACACATTGTATCAAAACAGGCGTTCAGTTATGGTGGAGGTGAGGGGAGTTGAACCCCTGTCCGAAAGCACTTCCTCAGAAACTTCTCCGGGCGCAGACGATTCTTAAAATTTCCCGCCGCCAAGCGCAAGTCGTCATGCTCAAGGCTTAGGTAGCTTCATTATGCGTGGTGCGCTCAAAGCTTTGCGCACGCACGGACGCCGCTAATCGACGCCGCACACCCGGGCCGCGGCGCTCCCGGGGGCGACGCTCACTGCTTAAGCAGCGAGGAGTTCAACGTTGTTGTTGTTCTCTAATTTATAGGTGCCCATTTTATGGATGGTAGGCGCATCCGCCCGCTATTTCTGCCTCTATGCCCCCGTCGAAACCGGTACACCCCCGCGTCGCTTTGCGGTCTCCTGTCTCCGGGGCTCCCTGTTTGGTCGCCCTTTACGATATTCGCCCGCAAGCTCCTTAAACGCATACGACCCGCTCGCGCTGGACCCGTATGCGTGAAAGATGAAAGAAACACTTATGATTGGTGATGAGAGCTTTAGCAGACTTCAGATTTTGCTCGGCTCGGAATATTCCACGCCGAAGGTCTCCACCGTGACGGACTTCATGATCTGGGCCGTCTTGGGCTTGTCGTTGTAGTCGGCGTCGGTATTGGCGATGCCGTCCACCACATCCATGCCTTCCAGCACCTTGCCGAAGGAAGCATACTGTCCGTCCAGATGGGGCGCGTTGTCGTGCATGATGAAGAACTGGCTGCCGGCGGAGTTGGGGGCCATGGTGCGGGCCATGGACAGCACGCCGCGGCTGTGCTTGAGGTCGTTTTTGAAGCCGTTGCCTGTGAACTCGCCCTTGATGCTGTAGCCGGGGCCGCCTACGCCGGTACCCTTGGGGTCGCCGCCCTGGATCATAAATCCGGGGATGACGCGGTGGAAGATCACGCCGTTGTAGAAACCCTTCTTAATGAGAGAAATGAAATTGTTCACGGTGTTGGGCGCGATTTCGGGATAGAGTTCGGCCTTGATAACGCCGCCGTTTTCCATCTCGATGGTGACAATTGGATTCTGAGCCATAATAGTGATTTCCTTTCAATCAGCCTCTCAGATCGGCGTTCCGCTCGGACAGGAACTGAACGGAGAGAGGATAGTTTCCGTGGGAAGGGGCGCCCCGGCGGCCGTACCGCCCGGCAAAGCAGAAAAGGCGATTATCTTCGCTCTTTCAGCACCCGGTCCATATCGCGCTGCGCATCCCGCTTCATATCGGACTCCCGCTTATCATAGAGCTTTTTGCCCTTGCACACGCCCACTTCCAACTTGACCAAGGAGTCCTTGAAATACAGCGACAGTGGAACAAGAGCGATGCCCTGCTGCATTACGGCGGCATTGAGCTTGTCAATTTCGCGTTTGTGCATCAGCAGCCTGCGGGGTCTGACGGGATCGCGGTTGAAAATGTTCCCTTTTTCGTAGGGGCTGATGTGCATACCCCGCACATGGATTTCGCCGTTTTTAATCGTGCAGTACGAATCCTTCAGATTCGCGCCGCCCGCCCGGACGGATTTGACCTCGGTTCCGGCCAGTTCGATGCCGGCTTCGTAACGCTCCAGCACGAAAAATTCGTGAAAAGCCTTCCGGTTGGACGTGATCTCCTTCACGCCCTGCTGCTTCGGCATCGATTTCACCCCTCTTCAAAGAAACAAAACTAGTTTACCACATCGGAAGGAAAAAGAAAAGCCCTATTTCTCACCGCCGCGGCGCAGCCGGGGGACGGGGGAGACCAGCCGGCGGCGCCGGGGAGGCGCTGGCCGGGCGATGAGCAGGCGCTGCGCGCCGCGGCCGTAAAGCTCGGCCTCCATGGCCCGCCAGGGGACGCAGCCCGCGGCGGTCAGCGCCTCTGCCACCACGCGGTCGATCTCCTGAACACTGGGTTCATCCATCCCCAGCAGCAGCGCCACCACATCGGGGGAAACGGCGGAAGGGGTCATAAGCATCACCTCACCCGTCGATGATACCGAAAAATGCGCCGCCGCGCCATACAAAAAATATGGTAATCCAATAACACGTATGCTATAATAACAAAATATAACTATATGTTGTGATTGCGGAGTGGAAGATATGGACTATACTGAAAAGACCGTGTCCTCGGAGGAGAAATACCGGGGCATTATCGTCAATGTGCGGATGGACCGCGCACAGCTGTGCGACGGCAGCGTCGTACGGCGCGAGGTCGTGGAGCACCCCGGCGGAGTGGCCATTCTGCCCGTGGACGACCGGGGCGTCTGCTATCTGGTGAGGCAGTTCCGCTATCCCATGGGCCGCATGATGCTGGAAGCTCCGGCGGGCAAGCTGGAAAAGGACGAGGATCCTGCGGCCTGCGCCGTGCGGGAGCTGTCGGAGGAAACGGGCTTCACGGCGGAGACCTGGGTGGATCTGGGCGAACACTGTACCTCTCCCGGCTTTTCCACCGAGGTGCTGCAGCTCTATCTGGCGCTGGGGCTGCACCCCGGCGAAAGCCACCCGGACGAAGGCGAGTTTCTCAACGTGGAGAAGCACACGCTGGATGAACTGACCGAGCGGATCATGAAAAACGAGATTGATGACGGCAAGACCGTCATCGTTGTGCTGAAGGCCAAAAAATATCTGGAGGACAGGGCATGCCCACAAAAATTCTGATCGTGGACGATGAGCACGCCATCGTCGATATTCTCAAGTACAACCTTGAAAAGGACGGATTTGAAACGGTCTGCGCCTATGACGGAAACGAGGGCCTCCGCCTTGCCGGGGATGCGGACCCCGACCTGATCCTGCTGGACGTGATGCTGCCCGGCATGGACGGCTTCGAGGTCTGCCGGACTTTGCGGGGTGAGGGCAACAACGTGCCCATCATCATGATCACCGCCCGCGAGGAGGAGACCGACAAGGTGTTCGGCCTGGAGCTGGGAGCGGACGATTATATCACCAAGCCCTTTTCCATGCGGGAGGTGGTGGCCCGGGTGCGCACCAATATGCGCCGGGCGGCGGCGCTGTCCGCCGCGCCGGAGGAGCCCGGTTCCGCCGCGCTGAAGGTAGGCGGGCTGACGCTGGACGAGGGCAGACACGCGCTGTACAAAGACGGGAAGGAACTGGAACTGACCCAGCGGGAATATGAGCTTATCCGTTTCCTTATCCGCAATCCCGGCAAGGTCATTTCCCGGGAGGAGCTGATGACTCAGGTGTGGCAGTACGACTATTACGGCGACCTGCGGGCCGTGGACGTGGCCGTGCGGCGGCTGCGCGAAAAGCTGGAGGATAACCCGGCGGAGCCCATGTATGTGATTACCAAGCGGGGCGCGGGGTACTATTTTGCCGGCTGAGCCGGAACGGGACGCCGGAGGGCATCATGAAAAAAAGCCTGTATTCAAAATTGATGCTTATCATGCTGGTGGTCATCATCTCCCTGATGGCCGTAGTGGGCGCGTTCCTTATGCGGGGCGTCAGGAATTTTTATCTCACCAGCTTTTATAAGCAGATGCAGTCGGTGTTTTCCTCCACGGGGATTGCGGCCGACCTGCGGGACGCCGCCGAGGGGGACGAGCCCGCCGCTCGCATGGCGGTGATTGTGAGAGCCTACTCCGGCCCGCTGGGCATCGACACCGGCAACCGCAATTTCTATATTCTCACCGGCGACACCGGCGCTTTCATCACCGGCAGCGACACACCGGAAAACGGCATCGCCGTGACGCCCAACATCACAACCGCCATTTCCGGCGGGGAAGGGTATCAGAGCGACGGCGGCGCCGACTATATGGACGTAGCTCTGCCTATCAGCGGCGCGGGCGGCAGCTATATCGTCTATATCATCGACAATAAAAATACGGCGCAGGAGCTGGGCAGCGATCTGTTTGGCATTATTCTGGAGGCACTGGCCGTCGGCCTTGTCATCTCGGTGGGGCTCAGTCTGCTGCTGTCCAAGACGCTGGTCACCCCCATCCAGGAGCTGACCCGGGCCGCCGAGGCCGTGGCCGGAGGCGATTTCAACCACAAGGTATCCAACACCTCGCAGGACGAGATCGGCGTACTGACCCGCACCTTCAACAACATGGCCGGCCAGCTGGAGGACACGCTGGACGATCTGAAAAAATCCGAGCAGACCCGGCGCGAATTCGTGGCCAACGTTTCCCACGAGCTGCGCACGCCCATCACCAGTATCCGCAGCTACGCCGAGACGCTGGACGAGGACCCCTCGATGGACGCGGATACCCGCCACCGTTTTCTGGACGTGATCGTCAACGAATCCGACCGGATGACCAAGATCGTGCAGGATCTGCTGACGCTGTCCCGGTTCGACGCGGGCCGCATCGGCTTTACCTTCGAGCAGTTCAGTTTTGAGAAGTCCGTGCGGGACGTGTACGCCGCCACCCGCATTGAAGCCCAGAACCACAGCCACGAATTCACGCTGGAATTTCTTTCGCCCGTACCGGAGATCCGGGGCGACCGGGCCCGCATCGAGCAGGTCATCATCAACATGGTCTCCAACGCCATCAAGTATACGAAAGACGGCGGCCGCATCCGCATGACCGCCGGACAGAAGGGCAATACCGTGTGGTGTACCGTGAAGGACAACGGCATCGGCATCCCCAGGGAGGATGTCGGCAAGGTCTTCGACCGTTTTTACCGCGTTGACAAGGCCCGCTCCCGGGAATCCGGCGGCACCGGCCTTGGCCTTTCCATCGCCCAGGAGATCGTGATACGCCACGGCGGCACCATGGCGGTACAGAGCGCGCCGGGCCGGGGCACGGCCATCACGATGACACTGCCCGTGGGAGGCCCGAAAAATGCGTAAGCCCAACCGCCGCCGCAGCCCGTGGGAAGAACTCTCCCATCTGGCGCACAGTGAAAAATTCATTGACCGGGCCAAGACCGTGCTCATCGCGGCGCTGGTGGTCAGCGCCGCGGTGCTGCTGGCGCGCTTGGGGATGTTCGAGCTGGGCGGGCCGAAGCAGAGCGGCACCGACGCCGCGGCGGGGCAGAATACCCAGCAGCACGGCGGCAGCGCCGACATTGCCGTGGCCGGGCCCTATGTCATCGTCGTCACCGACGCCGCGGGTTCCCATTGCGGCCTGATGTATGACGGTACGGAGCTCAAGCAGGCCTACGACAGGCTCTCCGCCTATCTGGGCGAGGCTTTCGGCTCCGCCGGCGAGCCTAAGAGCGTCAGCGAGGAGGACTTTCACGCCGCGCTGAAGGAGCAGGGGGTCTACTTTGACTTTGCCTACGCCCAGCCGCTGACGGTGCTGGCCTCCGCCATCGGCACCACCATGACCAGCACCGCGCTGAACCATTCGGCCGCGGGCTTTTGCCTGGCGGTGGAGGGGGACACGGTGGCGCTGTACTATCTGCGGGACAAAGACCGCGGCTACTACCGCTGCGATACGGCCATCAGCGGCGCCGCGCTGGAATCCAAGCTGGCGGACTGGCCCTCCAACGGCGCCAGCTACCTTTTCGAGACCGACTACGGTTACAATCTGGTGGACAGCTGCTTCGTGGTGCTTCAGGGTCAGGCCCAGCTGCACTCGGTCACCGCGCAGAACCCCGTGGGCGGCAGCTATGATCCCTCGGGACTGGCGGCGCTGTTCGGCATCAACAGCTACATGGCCTCCCACTATACGGAGGCCGACGGCACCGACGTCTATGTGGACGGCGACAGTATCCTGCGCATTTATACCGACGGCAGCGTGTCCTTCAAGGATCCCGACGCCGCCGGTACCGCCGCTGGCGACAGCGGCCTTTCCGGCGCGCTTGCCGTCTCCGCCTCCGCCGCGGCCTCCACCGTCGGCTCCGCGGGCGGCGTCGCCTCCGTCAGGCTCAGTTATGTGAGCTATGACACCGATG
>Ga0183096_1002495_pt1 | contig 12523 bp, 17 predicted proteins | sample Biomet5_FD_127791 | JGI IMG/M metagenome (GOLD analysis project Ga0183096, IMG submission 127791) | Microbial communities from bioreactor (seeded with sewage sludge) at LBNL, California, USA - Biofuel metagenome 5 (version 2) (version 3) | ecosystem: Engineered > Bioreactor > Anaerobic >...
TTTCTAAAAACCATAGGCGATGGTTCTAAGGACTGGACCTGGATAGAAGAAAAACTACAATTTTCGCACAGCTCAGTTGTGAGTTGGAGAAATGGCAATAAGACACCATCCCTGGATGCTATTAATAAGATAGCCATTTTGTTAAAAAATGATGGTGGCGTGAATATTTGGTCTCCAAAACAGTTGATCACCGATGACATGAAAATTTCGTTATTTGCTCAGGTTTCGGTAGCAACTAATTTACCATATATTTTCAAGCAGTATAATATTTCTACCATTGAAATGTATGAGTCTAAAATACTACCTAAAAATACGATACTTAATACATTACGCGGTACACTTCCGAACGATACCACATTGGCTGCTTTCTTCAAATATTTAACACAAAAAACAAAAAATTACGCTAATATTCAGAGCGTCCAGGATCTTATTTATTTCCCGTTTTTCGGCGAAAAAGAAATGACATTCCTGGAAATCAGGAATAAAATAAAAATTATAAATTAAATCTAAGTACAATACTTAATAAAAATTAAGTGTTTTACTGATAAAAATTACGTGTTTTACGTATACCATAGTATAAAAATACGCCGTATCTTTACATCGTAATTCAAAAAACAATTTAATCCCTGCGGAGCCAGCAGCTAAAAAACGGGCAAAACAAAATGTCAAAAATAAAATGTTACTCTGTCAGACTCGAAAGTCTGACATCAATTTCCGAAAAGGCCTCCAGGGCCACAGCATTCGACGGTTCTACCGCAATTATTCCTAAATCTATGGTATTTGGACACGATTATGAGGTCCAAAAGTCTGAAGCAGTATGGATAGCCGCTTTCATCCTTGAAAAGGAAGATTGCAACCTGCAATTTTCAAATAAAAAAGTTAGATGGTTCAATCGTTAATAATTACAGCTATGAAAAAAGTTAATTTAGCCCATTCGCTCGATTCTGTTTCTTTAGATTATGTTTCCAACGCTTTTAAGTTTGAACCCACCGAATACGGCGTATTTGGTGTGGATGCTTATGGTGGCCCCGAGTGGATCACCTTTTATAATGAGGGAACCGCAATTTATTCTCATACCGGATATGCAAAAGACATTATTCCTTTCAATTCGCATCAGGATTGCGTGGATTTTTTAAGAATTAAATAGTTAACCAGCCCCGCTCCGGCGGGGCATTTAACCTTTTAAAAACTGCGGAGCCAGCAGCTAAAAAAACGGGCATATAAAATGATAAAAGTAAATCTAACCCAAGTCGTTGTCAATTCACGTGGAATTGAAGGTTACAATGAAGAAACTGCTACTGTAACCATAAATGCTTCATCTGTAGAAAAAACAGAGAAAGAAAATATCAGAATCTATTTTGAAAACAGGAAGCAACTTCTCATTGAATATGAAAAGTTCAATGTTCCTTATGGACAAGAATCCTACCCATGTAAAGTTGAGCGTTATTTCAATTTTATAGAATGTACCCCATTCGCTAACTGCAAGCTTGCAGTTAAATCCGAATCTTTTTTTGAAACAATCTAATTCTATATGTCATGTGCCAATCTATAAAACTTGAATTAATTGATGATAAGATTAAGGTTACATCTCCTTACAACGAAAAATTTGTAAACCGCGCACGTAACCTGCGCGGACAATGGAAAAACGGAGCCTGGTGGTTCGATGATTCAATTATTGACTACGTCCGCGAAGTCATGATGGAGTGTTTTGCAACTACAGGTGAAATTCCTTTTGAAACATGTACTCTACTCATAAAAGATTACACAGCCAGCGATGGATCGCGTGGACCTTGTGTTCTTTTTGGTAGAACAATTGCTCGCGCCTTAGGGCGTGATTCTGGAGCCCGATTGGGCGATGATATTATTTTTATATCCGGCAAATACAGTTCCGGAGGTTCTGTAAAAAACTGGTGTACAAATATTGAAAATGCCACATTTGAAATACACAAATTTCCAGTTCCATCCATCGAATTGCCCGCAGTAAAAATGGCAATCGAAGAAGGTTGGTGCGAAGTAAAATATGCTAAAAAGAAACGTCCTGTTGAAGAAATTCAGGCAGAAATAGAGGCATTGAAATTAAGAATTACAGAACTTGAAAAAGAGCTATAAAAATGAGCACAAACAATGAATAACTTAACAGCCCTGCAGGCGCGGATCAAAGGTTCTCGCCTGTATAAAGGCGAAAGAAATAAAACAGAACGACTTTATTTTAATTTCCGCCCAAACCGGCGTGATGTAAAAATCAATACCTGGTTTGAAGTGGTAAATGATAGAATTCGCCCTTTCGCTAAGGTTGAAAACTATCGTAGTAATGATTTATATGACACTAATGAAGCGTCATATATTAAGCAAGATATAGAAAAAGCGTTTCACGAAATTATAAACGATTGTGAGTTGGAACGGAAAAAGGTTCCGCTACACGAACGTCTGCGGGATGATGTTATCCCTGTTTATGATGATCGTAGCGAAAAGCATCAGATTGATGCGCTACGGTTTCTGTGTTCTATGAAGGTATCTGCCTTATTTGCCGATACAGGAACAATGAAAACCAAAATCGTAATCGACCTTGCAATAAGCCGGTATGAAGCCGGACAAATTAAAAAAGTTCTTGTTTTCCTTCCTGTTAGCACAATACAAAATTTTCAGGATGAAATTGACTTATGGTGTAACATTTCTGAACTTGAATGGAAGCTTATTGGAGAGGAAAGTATGGGAAGTAGTAACAAAACTGTGTTTGAAGCTTTAAAATATGTTGATAATCAAACGCAAATTATTATAGATGAGAGCCACATGGTTAAAACGCCTACGGCTAAACGCTCAAAGAGGATTAAGAAATGTTGCAATCTTACAAGCTATAAAGTTGTAATGACCGGCACACCTGTTACTGAAAATATTCATAATTTGTATATGCAATACTCTATGCTTTCAGATTTGATAATTGGAGTAAATGACTGGCTTAAATTTGAAGAAAAATATCTGATAATAGGTGGCCGTTTTGGTGACGAAATTATCGGGTACAAAAACCTTGATCACCTGATGGGATTACTTGAACCTTACACATATCAGATAGATTCTAACGAATGTCTTCACCTTCCGGCAAAACAATTTTTCACCTACACCTGCGATCTGAATGAAGAGCAATGGGAAAAATACCAAGCCGAAAAGGATTATTTGTTGAAAATAATACAAGATGATAATCTTAGAGCAACGGATATATTCCAGGTATTTACCAAAATGCAACAAATAAGTAGCGGGTATTATAATTCCCGTGATGGAGAAATAGAATGGCTCGGTACTCATAAGTTATCATTAATGAGAAATATACCTTTAAATGAAAAGATTGCTTTCTTTTGTAAGTATCTTTTCGAGGTTGATATGCTTATTGAGCATTTAGGCGTTGAAAATTGTGCTATTTTTACCGGTAAAAACCGAAAAACGAGAGATTCTGAAAAGTATGATTTCGTTTACGGGGGAAAACAATATTTTGTTTCTACTATGCAATCAGGTGGTACCGGCCTTAATGGATTGCAAACGGTAAGTAATAGAATTGTGTTCTTTTCCAATTCGTTTAGTTATACTACCAGAAAACAGGCTATTGGTCGTATTGACAGAAAAGGGCAGAAAAATGAAATGTATATACATGATTTCCGTACAGTTGCAAATATTGACGATAAAATTATGAAAAATTTAAGCAGAAAAGGTAATTTAGCTGATGAAATAAAACAGCTAATGAAAGATAAAACTAAGTTAAAACAATATATCGAAGAGCTATGAAAAAGTTTGATAATAAAAAAGCCCGCGAAGGTGCAGAACTTGTTACCAGGGGCGGAAAACCTGTTAAGGTTCTTTTATTCGATCGTACCAGTAAGGATTTTCCTATTGTCGCAATTATTGACAATCGGGAAGTGATATAGGTTACCGAAAATGGTAGATACTTTAAAGACAAAGAAAGCGATAAAGACTTAATGCTAAAATGAACGTTTACGAAGCTACTTTAAAGCGCCTTGAATTCATATTTAATGAATTTGAACAGGTAATTATATCGTTTTCCGGAGGTAAGGACAGCGGGATAATGATGAACATTGCCATTAAATATGCCTCCGAAACTGGTCAACTTCCAAAAATTGGAGTTTACCATATGGATTACGAAGCGCAATACCAGGAAACAACCAATTATGTTACCCGCACTTTTGAATCACTTCCTCCCGAAGTGTCAAAGTATTGGGTTTGCCTTCCCATTAAGGCACAATGCAGTACCAGCATGTTTCAAAACTACTGGCAGCCATGGAAGAAGTCGGACCGTGAAATATGGTGCCGCGATCTTCCTGTAAACTGCATCAATGAAGATAATTTTCCATTCGATTTTAATTACGAAATCAGCGATTACGATTTCAACATCAAGTTTGGAAAAGCAATTTCAAAGAATAAGAAAACCTGCTTTCTAATCGGAATTCGTACCCAGGAAAGCCTGCATCGATGGAAAGCAGTAAACAAGTTCGATGATCGTAATGAATATAAATCGAAAAATTATACTTATATAATCACGCCTAATTTAGTAAATGCCTATCCAATATATGATTGGCAGGTAGATGATGTTTGGATCGCTAATTATAGGTTCCGTTTCGATTATAATCGACTTTATGATTTGATGTACCGGGCCGGTGTGAAGCCAAACGCTATGAGGGTTGCCAGCCCCTTCAACGACTGTGCTACTGAAAGCCTGAAACTATATAAAGTTATTGATCCCAACAACTGGGGCAAACTGATCGGCCGTGTAAACGGCGTAAACTTTGCCGGATTGTACGGTGGCACAACGGCAATGGGATGGAATACTATCAAAAAACCGGCACATTTTACCTGGAAGCAATATATGTACTTTCTGCTTGATACATTGCCGGAAGAAACCCGTGAAAACTATGTTCGAAAACTGGAAGTATCTTTTAAATACTGGCTTGAAAAAGGCGGTGCTTTACCCGTTGATGTTGCTAATGAGCTTGACAAAGATAAAATAGAGTTTGAGGACCTTGGGACTCCTGAAAATAACAGGAACTACACCACAGATTATAGGGTAATCCGATTTAAAGATTATCTTGATGAAATTGAAATAAAGAATCCAAACCTTTTGCCTACTTACAAGCGTATGTGTATCGCGATCATGAAAAACGACACCGCTTGCAAAACTTTAGGGTTTGGGTTGACAAAATACGAGTTGGAGAAAAAAAATAGAATGTTGGAAAAATATAAATCAATACTATGAAACCAAATGGATTTATTATTGCGGATATCCGTAATCTTATTGCGGACATAAACGCTTTAGAAAATATTGAAAAAAAAATTGAAGCTTTGAACTATATTCGTCAAGAATTACATAAAGTCTCCCCAATGAAGCATCATCCGGTGGATTGTGTTATTTGGGAAAAATCCGAAAATGTTGAATGTAACGACTATAATCCAAATGCCGTTGCCCCGCCGGAATTAAAATTACTTACGCGTTCAATTTTAGAAGATGGATTTACAATGCCTATTTATACCAATCCGGAAAATAGTCATAAAACGATTATTGATGGATTTCACCGACGTAAATGTGAACGTGCAAATAAGCAAATAAGCGCGTCAACTTTCGGCAGAATTCCAATCACTATTGCCCGGGAAGAAAAGAGAGACATTTCAAACCGGATGGCATCTACCATACGGCACAATCGTGCCCGTGGATCACACGACATCGATCTGATGGTAAATATAGTTTCAGAATTATCTAAGGCAGGTATGAGTGACGCCTGGATAATGAAAAACGTCGGTATGGATGCCGACGAAGTCTTGCGACTTAAACAATTATCCGGATTAATTGAACTATTTGCAGATAAAGAATTTTCAAAATCTGAAGAAAAATGAAAAAATATCTTGAATTAAAATTGAAAATAATACTCTACATTTGTAAGGTATTTGAAAGTGCGGTAAATAAATTAGATAATACCGCAAACAAAATTGAAACAAAACTGGATAAAATAGAGAATGAAAGAACTACCTAAATTCATAGTAGCTCAAAATGTGTTAGCCGATCCGGAAGGGATATACATAATCCACACTCAGAAACCTGCTTTTGTAGCAAAAGCATTTCCGAAAACCGGTGAAATAGAACCGGTGGATAAATTAGCCGAAAAATATCCTGCCGGTGCACGAACTAATAGGATAAATGGTACATATTATATAATAGCAGTTATCCGCTTCTTTGAACAAGCGGATCCTAATGGCTTGGAAAAAATAATGTCCAGAATGGGAGATTGGTTCTTTAATTACGTAAAAAACATATAAAATGAAAAATGTTTTGATCCTACAATATCTGCATAATCCTGATAAATTAGAGTCATATAGCACTTTTACAGGATTATGTAAACATAAAAACCTCCCGTATAATTATTTAAAGGGGTTTGATTATCCTATCATTTATAAGGAATATAGAATATTTAAACTTCCTGTAATTTCTGTTGTTTAAAAATCCGGTTAATTACCGGTTTTTTTTATATTTGTCGGATAAATCAATTAAAAATTTACAAATATGAAAAAATTACTACTTATTATCTGTATTTTATCTGGTTTATTTGTTAGCCAGGTGGCGTTTTCCCAAGTTAGATGCAAGGCAATAACATTGAAGGGGACACAATGCAAACGTACGACCAACAATGCAAATGGCTATTGTTGGCAGCATCAATCGCAAGCGACTGAAAAATCAACCACAGCGGATTCTGCAAAAACAAAAAAGAAGGTCTCTTCAAAACCTACGACTACAAAAAATGGTGAATCTTATAATGGCCATTCAATTCAAACAGGCCCACGTGGTGGAAAATATTATATTAATAAAAATGGGCATAAAACTTATATAAAACATAAATAATCAGCAGTATGAAAAAACTTTTACTAATTATTTTTATCTCATTGTTGATCACAGAAGTAAATGGTCAATCAAATAATAAATATATTTTATCAAAATATTTAGAAACATTAGATTACAATGTTGCAAATGCTAATTTTGAAAAGTTTATTTATAAAGATAGAAAAGATAATACCTCTATTCTTAATGACTTTTCTCAATTTGTTAATACCGTTAAAGATAATTCTTTAACAAATAAAGGACTTATTAAAAAATATCAATCTAAAATAAAGGAACTTATTGAAAAATCTTCTGATTTAACCTATATTAATGGATGTAAAAATATTCCATTTGAATTTGTATTACATGATCCAAATAAATTAACTTTTATGATTTGCGGAGTTGAATATGGATATGAATTTAATACGCTTAAAAATACAGCAAGGCAAAGAGCATCTAAGGTTGTAGTGTCTCTATTAATTCCTGCATTTAATAAGTGTATTATTATGGCTAATATACCTGAAATTAAATATATTGGTATTTATGGATTTTATAGTAGTAGGGATTTTTTGAATGATGATGAATATCATTCGAAAGATGAAACTGTTATTATGATATCTCCAACAAGTGATATAATTAAATTTTACAATAAAAAAATAACAGAAGATGAATTAGTTAACAATTCTGAATTTTATCTTTCTGAAAGAGACGTAAAAGGAGTTAAAAAAATAAAGGTGTCTATAGAATAAATATAGTACTACGTTCAATTTTCTATAAAATACCACTTTTAAGCTATTGCATTTTACCGCCTTTAAAAATATTTTTGCTAAAATGTTTTTAGGGCGGTTTTTTGTATTATTTTTGCTTTTCAATCTAGTTAAACCGCCAATGAAACTGATTACTTTTAACCTAAATAGGGGAAACCCGTGTATCGCACCGCAGTAATGTGGGGCAGGCCTTGGCGGGCCTCTAGAGATACACGGGTTTTTTCATTTAGGAGACACCTAAAATGACAAACACAACAGTCGCCACCAAACGTGGCGCCCCGGCTGACGAAGCCGGAAGAGGCATCCCTCCGGGATTGTCTGAAGCCCTTAAAGAATTTTATTCAACTTCCGATTGCGAAATCTACGACGAGTTGTTGTGGAATATGTTTTCGGCGTTGATCATCAGCGAACGATGGAAAGAATGGGATTTTGAAATCCGTCAGAACGCAAGTATTACCTTCGCTGATTTGCGTACTTTTATTATTGCTGTGTTTAACGCTAAAAAGGAGGTTGCCGTATGAAGCAGAATACCATACCCACTCCTCAGGGTATCGCCACAGTTATGAATATCCTGCGCAAAATTGATATTACTCCCGGGAAGATTAACTGTTCCCATGCCTCAGATCCGGAAAATGAAGAAGAGATTCTTTGTTTTTACGATCCAGAAACCGATAGCTCTGTTTCGGTTTATATTTCAAACAATATGCGACAAAATCATTTCTTACGCCAGGCGAAAGCCTTAATAGCAGGAGGAAGTCTGTCATGATAAAATGTTGTTCGACTATAAATTTTATTATTTTTGCCATGCCAAACCAATTTTTTACAACTACTGCCCCTGATGGCTTACCCCGCAGGAACCTTCACGGTTTGGACAGTAGTTCAGTTGGTTTGGCGATCACTCTGCGGGGTTTTTTCCCTTAAACTCCTAAGCCATGGAAAAACAATATTTCAGAAACTCAAAACCCATATCAGGGATCGAAACCGATGCCCTTTGGGTAAAACAGGGAATGTATTTTCTGCTGGTGGATGATGACGATTATTTCCGCGTTCCTACCGAAGGGAATGACAAATATTTTTACTCGGTACCCAAACCGGATGAATTAAAAGATTAATTTCCTAAGCCCTCACGGATTCGTGAGGGCTTTTTTTGTCCTTTATTCTGTCGTATTTACCCTCCATTTTTGTATCATGGAAGGTAAATATAATGAAATAGAGCTTCTTTTTATCCGCGAGATCCTTGATCAGCACGGTGAATACCTTTTTGATTTATTATCGGAAGGTATTGAAAGCAAAGCTTTGATTAAAGAAGGGGTTCTGCTTGACAGCCTGCATTATAAAGTGTCGATGCGTGGGAACAATCCCGTACTTTCTTATTATTTTGTCAGCCATGGCCGGTTTATCGAAATCCGGTATTTCAAAAAGAGCCAGAATACCCGGCAATGGAAAACGGTGAATACCGAAAAGGAACTCTGGAAAATCCGTTCAAAGGAAGATCGCTTATCGCGTAAAAAAAAGAAAAAGGATACCAATTGGTATACACGCAATGTTTACGGCAGCCAGAACCGGCTTATCGGACGAATAGGTAGCGAATTTACTACCGAAGAAATTACCAGGCTTAAGAATATACTTTCCCTACAAAAGGACCGTGGATATCAGTTTTCACAAATAACAACTTCAGGATTATGAGCTTAAAAGTAGACAAGTTGCAGCTTGACATTATCATCAACGGCGACCAGACACGCAAGGAATTGATGCAATTAGAGAATCGTAGCAAACAATTAGCAAAGGAACTAAAAAAGCTACCTGAAGGGAGTGATGAATTTATTAAAAAAAGCGCTGAGTTTAAGCAGGTACAAAACCGGATGGATGAGCTGAAAAACAAAATAGGCTTAACCGGAATGACTATTAAGGAGCTTCAAAAACGCCAGCAGGAATTGAATCTGGTGTTTAAGAATATGGATCCGCGCCTGCCGCAATATAAATTACTTGAAGCGGAAATAAACCAGGTGAAGGGACGGCTGGCAGAACTTCAGGGTAGGGCACAGCAGACAGGATTTTCGCTAAAGGGTTTGGCCGATGGCTTCAATCGGTACTTTGCAATAGTTACGGCAGGGCTTGCTTCCGTCACCGGATTAATATTCAGCTTCCGCAAGCTGGTGGATGTGTCAAATGAGTATGAAAAGAAGTTGGACAATCTTTCCGCCCTTACCGGACTGCAGGGCGACGATATGGACTGGCTTAGCCAGAAAGCAAAAGAGCTAAGTACCAGTATGGTTGAAGGCAATGTGCGGATAACGCAAAGCGCCGATACCATAGTGGATGCTTATACCAAGGTGGGTAGCGCCCGCCCTGAGCTTCTTAAAAACAAAGAATTGCTTAACGATGTAACCAAGGAAGCTATCATATTGGCAAACGCGTCGGATGGTGTATTGCAGCCAGCCGTAGATGGCTTAACGATGATGCTAAATCAGTTTAATGCTCCGGCCAGCGATGCCCGCCGAATCATTAATGCCATGGCTGCCGGATCGAAGGAAGGCGCAGGCGAAATTCCTTATCTTACTCAGGCTGTCGAAAAGTCAGGTACGGTGGCTGCTGACGTAAAAATGAGTTATGAGGATTTAATCGGAACTATTGAAACGCTGGCTCCCCGTATTACTCAGCCGGAAATTGCCGGACGAACTTTAAAAGGCGTGATCCTCGATCTGCAAAAAACTGCCGACGAAACCAATCCGGCCGTGGTCGGTTTTGCAACGGCAATCGAAAATCTTGGAAAAAAGAACCTTAGCACGGTAGCATTGATGAAAATATTTGGTAGCGAAAATATTACGGCTGCCAAAATTTTAATTAACAACCAGGCCGAAACAAAACGATATACTGAAGCCGTTACCGGAACCAACGTCGCCATCGAACAAGCTGCTATTAATACTGATAATAACAGCAGTAAGCTGGCTCAGGCAAAAAACAGAGTGCAACTTCTTAGTATTGAACTTGGAAATAAACTTGCACCGGCGCTTACCTTCAGCACAAACGGTTTTAGTTATTTGATGAAAGCAATTTTAGGCACTATTAATTTCTTTCATGAGTATAGATCGGTGATATTGGCAAGTTTAGCCAGCGTAGCAACATACACAATAGCCGTATATGCTGTTGCGGCCGCCAAAAAGGATTGGACCTTTGTAACCGATAAACTTAAGACTTCAATACAAGGATTAAATGCAGCCACAAAGGCAAATTTTATAGTTGCCATTGCTTCTGCCGCTGTTGGCTTAATTACCTATTTAGCAACCTTGCGTAAAAAAACCGATGAATTAACCGAAGCACAGATAGCTTATAATAACATTTCAAAATCAACGCAAAAAATACTTACTGAGGAATCAACGCACATGAACCTGTTATTTGATGCGCTTCAAAAAGAAAAGGTTACGCGTGAAGAAAAAATCAAATTAATAAAACATCTGAATGAAGAATTTAAAAATTATCTACCTAACTTATTAACCGAAAAAAGTACCATCGATGACATTAAAAAAGCTCAGAAAGAAGCTAATGCCGAGATGGAACGCAAGATAGTACTTGAAGTCAGAGAACGAGGAATACGTAACCTTATAGAAGAAAAGACAAACCTGGAAGATTTGAATAAAGGATATCAGGTGTATATTGAAACTTTGAAAAAGGTTGATAAACAGTATGAAGACAGAACCGACTTAAGTAATTTCCAGATAAATCAGGCGAAAAAGAAGAATGCTCTTTATCAGCAAGCTATCGGTGAAATGCCTTCATTCAATACCGAATCTCCTGTAGTTTATTACCAAAGAAAAATTGAAGAGAATAATAAAAAAATAGAGACAAGCACAAAGATGCTTGAAAGCACAAAAAATGAGTACAATAAAACGCTTAGCGAATTTGGAAAAAATGAAGATAAGCCAGCCACCGGTGGCGGCAATGATGAAGCGGCAAAGAAAGCTGCTGATAAAGCGCTAAAAATTCAAAATGAATTGTATAAATCCCGTCTTGATATTACTAAAGATGGTATGCAAAAGGAAATCCTTGTCATCCAGCAGGGATTGTCGGAGCAGTTAGCCTTATGGCAAACTGAAAAAGGAGATTCGGCTAAAGAAATTTCGGCAAAGGAAGAAATCAGAAGAAACATTACTACCAAAGCCAATAAGGATATTCTTGCCATAAGAGGAAGGTACTTCGCCGACGAGATGCAGAAGACGGAAGAATTCCTTACCACGTTAAACGATCTTACCGAAAAGGAATATAAGGGGTTATCAAAGCAAATAGATGAATCGGCCATTGAAGTTGATTTAACAAAAGGTCCGTTTGTCGAAAACATGACAAGGGCTTATGAAATCATTACCGAAAATCATAAGAAGTCGAGGGACGAGCGGATAAAGCAACTTGAGGAGGAATACCGAAACGGAGCTATTAGTTATCAGGAGTATATAGATAAGCTGCGTGATATACAGTCGGAATTCACTTACGATCAAGATAAAACGCTGAAAGCAATGGCGACTGCTTTTGGTGAAGATTTTGCAAATATTGCTGCAGCAGTTGTGGACGCATTCAATGCCGGAACCATAAGTGTACAAAATATTGCCAATGCTGTAATGGGAGTTTTAAATACCATTAATAATCAGCAGACACAACAGGAAAACAACCAACTACAAAAAGACACACAAAATAATGAAAAGAAGAAGCAAAATTTAAAAAAGCGGCTTGCAGCGGGTAAAATATCGCAAGCCGACTATGATAATGCTGTTGCAAAACTTGATGATGAGTTAGACAAAAAAAAGAAGAAGATTGAGCACGATCAGGCGGTCCGTGCTAAACGCCTGCACATGTTCAGCGCCATTATCGGAACGGCTACCGCGGTGATCAACGCCCT
>Ga0183096_1002500_pt1 | contig 12512 bp, 9 predicted proteins | sample Biomet5_FD_127791 | JGI IMG/M metagenome (GOLD analysis project Ga0183096, IMG submission 127791) | Microbial communities from bioreactor (seeded with sewage sludge) at LBNL, California, USA - Biofuel metagenome 5 (version 2) (version 3) | ecosystem: Engineered > Bioreactor > Anaerobic >...
TGGAAACGGGACCCGCCGTGCGGTAGAGCGTTTTCAATACAATCAGGGGCTGTCGGTAGACGGCATTGCCGGTAAACGCACGCTGACCGTACTGTATGAAAGCACAGAGGTTGTACCTGCGCCAACAGATACAGCCAATCCGGCACCGACAGTTACACCGGCTCCGACTTTTGCGCCGACACCGACGCCGAAAGCAACAACGACCCCAACTCCGGCAACCGATACCCCAAGCCCGACGCCGACCGTGACGCCAACTGCGACCCCTGTTGCGACGCCAGCTCCTACAGCCATTGCTCCGGAATTGCTTGCGAATGTGAAGCTGGTTTTTTCGGATTCGGAAGAATCGATGACCCTTCAAAGCGATACGGCAAAAACATCTGAAGCGGTTGACCTGCACCCGCTTAAGAACGGCGAAGCGCTTTATATGCCGATGCTTGAGATTTTCAGAGATGCCGGAAACGTGATTCTTCCGGGTACGGCAACGGGAACAACACGAGAAGTTGCTTTTTCACTGGATAAAGATTTGTACCAGCTTACCTACCAGCTGGACGAAGAAAATCATGTGTCGAATGTAGAAGTGCTGAAGAACCAGAAACCGTTATTGATCACGGACAGAAGCGCTTTTGTGCTGGATGACGTGCTCTATCTGCCTTTGCAGGCGATTACGGATGCAACGGGAATGACCTTCACGCTGAACGATGCGGGTAGCCAGTATACGGTAAATCTACCGGGAACCGTAAACACTGATGAAACAGCAGCTACGAAAAATCCTTGACAGATAAGCATTTGCGCCTATAATATCACTAAGCGTTGCGGAAAGCGACTGCTTTGAGAAATAGGGAAGATGGGCGGAGGAGAGAGTATGTACGATATCAAAGTGACCCGGGCGGAAAAGTTGAACGAGAAGCCGACGGACGAAAGCAAGCTGGGATTCGGGAAACTCTTTACCGATCACATGCTGCTGATTAATTACGACGAGGGCGAAGGCTGGCATGACGCGCGTGTCGTACCGTTTGGCAACCTTACGCTGCATCCGGCGTCCTGCGTGCTGCACTATGGACAAGAAATTTTTGAAGGAGCCAAGTGCTACCGCACAGCGAATGGTTTCAACCTATTCCGAATCCGTGACAACTTTGCGCGTATGAACCGCTCCGCAGAACGCATGGGTATGGCGCAGATGCCTGACGAGCTGTATTTTGAGAGCTTGCTGAAGCTGCTGGAAGTTGATAAGGAGTGGACACCTCACCGGGAGGGCACATCGCTGTATATCCGTCCCACGATGATTGCAACCGATCCGGCGCTGGGCGTATCCGCATCCAAGAGTTATCTGTATTATGTTCTGCTTTCTCCCAGCGGCGCATATTATGCCACCGGGCTTGCACCTGTCGGCATCTATGTGGAAGATAAACTGGTTCGTGCGGTGCGTGGAGGCGTGGGCTTCGCCAAGACGGGCGGAAATTACGCAGCCAGTATCCTTGCGGGCAGCAAAGCCAAGCATGAAGGATATGCGCAGGTTCTTTGGCTTGATGGCGTGGAACAGCGCTATATCGAAGAAGTGGGTTCTATGAACATGATGTTTGCCTACGAGGGCAAGCGTATTGTAACCCCGATGCTGAATGGCAGCATCTTGCCGGGCATCACGCGCGACAGCGTTATTCAGCTGGCAAAGCATATGGGTTATGATGTTGAAGAAAAACGTATCAGTATTGATGAGGTAATGGCTGACGCCAAGAGCGGAAAATTGACGGAAGCTTTCGGCACCGGCACGGCTGCCGTCGTTTCCCCGGTGAATAAGATCGCCTATCAAGACGAAGAAGTCAAGATTGGCGATGGGAACATCGGTAAAATCACACAGAAACTATACGATACACTAACCGGAATCCAATTTGGCAAGTTGCCGGATCCGTTTGGCTGGATCACGAAACTGTAAGCAAAACCAATCTGTAAACGGAGGGTGGAAATGCTAAGGGAAGCAAGCGCGGCGCACGAGGCGGACTGGTGCGAAAAGACGATGAGCGTTCTCAGAGAGAAACAATTTGAAGCCTGCGAACGCCGCCTTTCCGCTTTGCCTGCCGTTGGCCTTTTTTCGGACGGGGCAACGGACGCGAATGCACAGGCGTTACTGGAAAGCTCGTATTATCTTGGCGAACCGGGAAACGATGGGCTGCTAACCATATCAGCGTTGCGACAAAAGGTGCTAAAGCAGCTTCCGATAGAGGCATTGTACCTCTCCCGCGGCGAATGCGAACTGTTGGAACGCCTGCTTGCATCCGACGGTACCATCACATCGGATAACTGGGATGAAATCGCGGCTGCGGAGGCGCTGACCCGCAGGCTCTGGTGCGTGTTTACGGATCATGAGGACAGTTGGACACTGGAAGCCGCACAACCCTTGATGGATCCACTGCTGCTGGCATACAACCGCCCGGAATACCTTCAAGCGCGGGAGCAACTGTTCCGGTATGACGCGACAATTGGCGGTTTGCTTTATATTGCCGGTTTTCTGCACTCTGACCAGCCGATGGCTTTCTTCCTCAAAGATGTAATGGGCCGGAAAGATGTGCTGGCGGTCAATATCGCGTATCGATATTTAAAAGCCTCCTACGAATACGCTGCGGATGAACGGCGGGGGATTATGCTGCTCCATCCCGGGCTGGCAGACCCCAAAAGGCTGATTGCCATGATGGGTTTCAGCGGAGAAATTCAACTCTCCCTGTCGGAAGAATCACTGGCAGGTGGGATGAACGGCATTCTACCGGAAGAGGAGCCGCTACACGCGAATATGCTGGCAGCACTTTCCGGGCTTACGCGACCGGAATGGGATGAAAATGATGCTGCGGAAGACTTGCGCCTGCTTGCCAAACAGGGTGTAACATTGCCGGAAATGGAAGAAGTATTGTCGTCGATGGTGGTGGTGCTGCCAACGCCGGAGATGAAAAGTGCGGTGCGCCAGTTATACGACTGTACCCCACATTGGATCGGTATGAACGCAAATCTTCGGCATTAACGGAGGGTTTACTTGAAGCTGCTTACCTTTTTGGTTCCGGAAAACATGGCGGATGAAAAAGCCGCTCCCGTGGTTGGCAGAATGCTTCCGCAGGTGCCGGAGAGCTTCATACGCAAAGCCTTTGAAAATCGTGATGTAAAAATGAACGGGATAAGGATTCCGCGCGACGCTTTGGTCGAAGCAGGTGCGGAAATCAGAGTGTACCTTTCGGACGAATGCCCTGTGCGTTCGCCCGAAATTCTTTATGAAGATGACAATTTGCTGATTGTCAATAAACCGGCAGGGGTCTCCTGCGAGCCCGACGAAAAAGGTGGCATAACCATCGGGGAGTGGATTTTTTTCGCATTTCCTGACCGATATTCCACACCTCCGTTTCCCTGCCACAGGCTGGATAACCCCACGGAGGGACTACTGCTGATGGCAAAACAGCCGCATGCGCTGCAAGCAATGGAATTGGCATTTCAAAGCAGGCAGATCCATAAGACTTATCAATGTCTCGTAAAAGGGACCCCCAAGCCCGAAAGAGGTTTATTACGTTCTTATCTCTCCAAGGATGCTGAGGCATCGCATGTAACGGTTTATGATCGTCCGGTTCCTGGTGCGCTGACAGCTGAAACGGAATATCGTGTACTCGAAAAGGGAGAGGTATCCCGGTTGGAGATCAAGCTGCATACAGGACGGACCCATCAGATACGCGCGCAGATGGCCCATATCGGTCACCCGATTCTGGGGGACGATAAGTATGGCGATCGCACTTTCAACCGCGAACAGCGCGCACGGAAGCTGATGCTGACCGCAACCGGTCTCAGCTTTGCGTTGGAGGGGCCTTTTGCGTATATGAACCAAAAAACGTTTGCCATTACGCCGAAATATTAGGAGAAGTATGTTACCTGTACGAATAATCGCCATGGATATGGACGGTACCCTGCTAAACCCACAGCAAAAAATATCCGATGAGAATCTGTCAGCTCTTCAGAAAGCTGAAAACCAGGGGATTCAGTTGGCGGTTTGCAGCGGACGAATCGCAAACGACGTGAGCTTTTTCCTGAGCGACGCCGGACTGTACCGTTGCGCCGTGCTGTCCCTGAATGGCGCGTGCTGCCTGCACAAGCCGCATGGAACGCCTTATGCGCTGCATCAGATCACAACAGAAGCGTCAATGTCGGTAGCGCGTATCCTTTTGGAACATATGGTTACCTTTGCTGCCTTTCAGGCGGAGCGGGTGCTGGTTGTGCAGAATGATCCGTATATCCCTAAAATGAGCTGGGGTACCTATGTGGACCGGGAAAAGCCAAACGCTTACTCATTTGGGAAAAGCGCCGTTTTGGATGGAGCAATGCAGGGAATCTGCAAATTTGTCGCCATTGATCAGCCGGGATCGGAACGTTTAAAGCGAATCAAAGAGCAGTTATCGATGATTTCCGGTCTTTCCGTCACCTCTTCATGGAACGATAACCTGGAAATTATGCCGGAAAACGTGGGGAAGGGGACCGCTCTTTATAACTTTGCCAAGAAGCTGGGAATCCCAAGAGAACAAACAGCCGCAATCGGCGATTATGATAATGATTTGGATATGATTACATGCGCGGGCGTTGGAATTGCTATGGGCAACGCAAGCGCGGCTGTACTGGAAAATGCGAATTTTATCACGGCAACGAACGCGGACAATGGGGTCGCAAAAGCGATCGAGAAGTTGCTGTCAGGAGAATGGCACGGATAAACAGAAAAACACGTTAAAGGATCATCTGCTAAGAAATCCAGAATGGCTACGCCCCCAAGCCTGCAAGCTTTGGGGGCGTATGTGTTTTCAGAACAGGTTACGTTTCCTGGGTATATCCGAGAGTTCTCAGATCGTCACGGTTATTGCGCCAGTCTTCCCGGACTTTAACCCAAAGCTTCAGGTTGACATGGGTGTCCAGCAACGCTTCAATATCTTTACGGGCTTCCGCACCGATCTTTTTAAGCATCGCGCCCTGTCGGCCAATTACAATACCTTTATGCGCTTCCCGTTCACAGTAGATCGTCGCGTCAATTTCTGTCATACCATCATGGATTTTGTGCAGTGCCATGACTTCGACGCCAATACCGTGAGGAACTTCGTCTTTCAGGTACAACAGCGCTTTTTCCCGAACAATTTCCCCGCATAGAAAACGTTCCGGCTGGTCGGTCAGCGTATCCTCAGGGAAATAACGCGGACCGATTGGCAACATCTGAATCAGCGCCGTGCGAAGTTCTTCCACACCGTCGCCCGTACGCGCGCTGATGGGTACGACCTCATCGTAAGGCAGTTCCGCAAATCTTTGAATCAATGCCAGCAGATTTTCTTTGGGGATCAGGTCGATTTTATTCAGAACCAGCGTTTTTCGCACCTTCTGTCCGGCCATATCCGCAGCCAGCTCGCGATCCTGCTGGGTAACCTGAGACGCGTCCACAACCATCATAAGGCCGTCAATGCCCTGCAAAGCGTCCCGAACGGCCTGCATCATGTATTCTCCCAGCCGGTTGCGAGGTTTGTGCACGCCAGGCGTGTCCAAAAAAACCAGCTGGCTGTCCGCCTGAGTGGATACGCCTAAAATACGGTTGCGCGTGGTTTGCGGGCGATTACTGACAATCGCGATCTTTTCACCAAGCAGCGCGTTTAACAGCGTGCTTTTCCCCACGTTTGGCCGGCCGATGATCGCGATAAAACCGGAGTGGAAAGGTTTGTTGTCTTGCATTGTGGTGCCGCCTTTCAAAACGAAGGTCATAGAGGATCAACGGAGGATCACGGTAACTCTTTCGGCCCAAAACCATGTGGCAACAAGGCATCAAGAGGTGCCTGAGCCACCTCTTTGCCATCATTCCAGGTTACCAGCACGCGAATACCCGGTGCAAACTCGTTGAGTACCTGCCTACAGGCGCCACAGGGCCATGGCGCTGAACGGTCGGCTGCAATGGCGATCGCGGTAAACTCCCGTGCTCCCTCGCTGATCGCTTTAAAAACAGCGGTACGCTCGGCACAGTTCGTCAGTCCAAAGGAGGCGTTCTCAACATTACACCCCTCGAATAACCTTCCATCCGTCGCCAGCAGACAAGCGCCAACCCTGAAATGACTGTAAGGGCTGTAAGAACGCTCCATCGCTTCACGGGCCAGTAAAAGCAGTTGCTCATCCGTCGGCGCAGCGGTACGGTCTCCGTCACGCGTGATGCCGGCAAGTTCCAACGCTTTTTCTTCCATAGTACGCATCTCCTTTTGTTCCTCGGGCTGCATATGGTCATAGCCGCAAAGATGGAAAATTCCATGCGCAACCAGATAGCATAGTTCTCTTTTTTCGCTATGTCCATATTGCGCGGCCTGCTCCACTGCATGTTCCCAGGAGACCAGGATATCCCCCAGAAAACAGGCACCCGATTCGGTATCATACTCGCGCCGTAGAGCATGGTGCGAACAATGGGCTGTGTGACCACGGGCATAATCCACCGTGGGGAACGAAAGAACATCGGTAGAGGCGTCAATGCCCCTCTGTTCCCGGTTCACGACCCGGATATGAGCGTCGTCCGTAAGCAGAATATGTATAGCACACGAAACGGGAAGTCGCTCCGTTACTGCGCAGCAATCCGCAACCAGCGAAAGCACAGCCGTATCAAACAGGCGGTAAGGAAGCATTACGCCTTCCTCTGCATCCCAATCAATCTTCATGACGGGTTGCCTCCGATGTTATGGAATCAGCAGGGGAAGAAATACTGCGGACGGTTTTCAAACGCTCTTCCGGGACATCAACAGGATTCTCCATTCCAGTTGAATCAGCACTTTTTTCCTGCAAGAATGTGCTTTCCTGATCGGATAAAGCATCGGGTTCGGTAGTATGAAGGGTGGGTGGCCCCTGAACAGAACTCAAAGCTTCGTCGGCCGCATGTTCGGCATCCTGTGGATCGACGTCCGGTTTTTTCATCAGCTCATGCGCCTCAACCGGGCTTTCCTCTGTGGCGGCAGAGGTTTCTGTTTTACCGTTCAACGCCTGCCGTTGTAACTGCTCCAGAGATAACGCCGGGTACTCGATCCTTTCGTGGAACACACCGTTTAGCACAGCGGAGAATGCATCGCAGATTTTATCAATGTCGGAAAGGGTAACGGGGGCATGGCTCAATTGCCCGTCCTCCAGTTTGCCGCGCACCAGCCGCTCAATGAACTCCTCAATCGCCTTGGGCGTCGGATCCGACATGGAGCGAACCGCAGCCTCCACGGTATCCGCAAGCATGATGATCGCGCTTTCTTTCATGTGCGGGCGACGTCCGTCATAACGGAAGTCATTGATATCTACAGGCTGACCGTTGGCTTGCTGGAGCGCCTTGTGGTAAAAATACATCACCGGCGTATCCCCATGATGCTCGATGATGATATCCTGTATCTCCTCCGGCAGATGATATTGTTGCGCCATCATCAGGCCGTCGCGGGTATGCGCGGTCAGGATTGCGGCGGATACGTAAGGGTTGGTGTATTCGTGCGGGTTTTCGCCAATCTGATTTTCTTTGAAATACAGAGGGCGCTTCAGTTTGCCGATATCATGGTAATAAGCTCCGGAGCGGGCAAGCAACGGATTGGCCCCAATGGCCTCCGCGGCAGCCTCGGCCAGATTGGCAACGATAATACTGTGGTGATAGGTGCCGGGCGCTTCCATCAGAAGCCTGCGAAGCAAAGGCTGGTTAGGATTGCACAACTCCAGAAGTTTGCTCTGCGTAGCCAGATGAAATATGGATTCCAGTATCGGCCCCAAACCGAGGCACAGCAGGGAAGCCACCAGCGCGCCCGCAGCGCTCCAGAGTGAATTGGCAAATACATCCTGCACGGAAGTATTCGTCATAAAACCGATCGTAAGAATGATAGCAATGTTGGAAAGCGCCGTAACGACGCCTGCAAGCAGAACCTGCTGACGGTAGGGCCTTAACCGGATAATGACAATGGATAAAAAGCCGCTGATAATGGTTGTGAGCAGAATGTTGACCATTTCCGTCCCATAGGTGCTGTTGCCCCCGGCGATCAGGGCGCTGACCACGACGGCCAGCGATACGGAGCCTGCCGCGGCGGGAGCTACGCCCATCATACCGGTCATCATCATGGCGCCCAGCAGAACCGGCGGTAAATAAAGATCGATCATCTTCGCGAAAATACACACAGCCAGTGTGATGTTGAGAATAATCATCTGTATCGCTAGTTTACGGGGCTTGCGCAGATCATGAGAACCAAAAAGGAACAACACCATGATATATGCGGCCATTGCCAGCAGAACCAACAGCCCGCCGCCCACATACATGGTAAGGTCAAAATTCTCGTTGTCCAATAAGCCCAGGCTGCGAAGCATTTCCAGTTCATTCGCCGTCACGCGTTCCCGCGCGATCACGATATTCTGCCCCTGTTTATAAATCACAGGTTCAACCGCGTCGCGGGCTTCCTGCTGTAGTTTGGCAGTCGCATCCTGATCGATTACCATATTCGGCTGTACCACTTTTCGCAGGATCGGGGTCGCCACATTCTGCAAAAGATCCATATTGGTTTTATAACCGATAATCTGCTGCAGATATTGTATTGACTCGTTGACATATCCCTCGCGGATTGTGGTGTTCATGGTGTTTTCAACCGCTGAGGTAATATTATCGTTCAGATCCAGCATATCCTGATCGGCTGTCCGCATTAATGTGTTGATCTGATAGTCCGCCAGCGTTACCAGCGTGAACAGCGATTTGGCATATTCAATTTCAGCGGTCGTGAAAACATAAGCTTTCTGCTTTTGCAAATCGCCCGGTGCATGCTGCTCCAAAGTTTTTTGGCCATACTGCTGCACGGTGTTGGCTTGCGTCAGGATCGATGTAAGGTTATGCATCACATCCGCTGTGACGCCTTCTTTATACAGGTAAGTTGGCTCAACCTTGCTGGCTGCATCATCACGGTTGCGCTCTGTAGCGATTTCATCCACAACGTCCTTGGAAGCAGTGATCGTAGTGTATGCAATATCGCCAACCTGAAGGTTATAACGCTCAGGAGTAATCGCAAAGAAAAATAACGCCATCATCACCAGTGTGCCAAGCAGCAGCACATACCAGCATCTTGCCTGCATCGTGCGCAGTTTAGCCCAGAGAGCTGCAAACGACCACGGACTGCGTTTGGCCCGTGTCCCAGCGGCATGCTTTTTAAGCGTCATTGTCCCGCAGGCCTCCCTGTACGGTCGCGTTCATAGGATTCGTAAGCTTTTACGACAGTTTGGACAAGGTCGTGACGAACTACGTCGGAATGAGTCAGGCGGACGATGGCGATTTCAGGAATCTCTTTCAGCACATCTACCGCCTGCAGCAAGCCGGACAGTTTTCCGGTCGGAAGATCGGTCTGCGTGTCGTCGCCGGTAACGACGACGCGGGAACCCGCCCCGAACCGGGTGAGGAACATCTTCATCTGTTCCGGCGTGGTGTTTTGCGCTTCGTCAAGAATGATGAAGCTTTCTGAAAGCGTTCTGCCGCGCATATAGGCAAGCGGAGCCACTTCCAGAATTCCCCGCTCTTGCAAACGCAGATAGGAATCCGGACCCATCATATCATATAAAGCGTCATACAAAGGGCGCAGGTAAGGGTCTACCTTCTGGTTCAGGTCGCCGGGCAGAAAACCGAGCTTCTCGCCCGCTTCCACCGCCGGACGGGTCAGAACGATCCGTTCGATCTCTTTATTACGTAAGGCCACCACAGCCAGAGCCATTGCCAGATAGGTTTTCCCGGTTCCGGCGGGACCCAGTGCGAAAGTAAGCTCATGGGTTCGAATGGCGTTCACATATTGGTACTGCCCCAGTGTTTTACAGCGGATCGGTTTTCCACGGTGGGTAACGGCAACCGCTTCAAAGGCGATGTCGTCCAGCCTGTCCAGACTGCCTTCTTTGGCAAGGGCTGCGGCATAACGCAGAGTGGTGCGATCAATTTGCGCATGGCGAAGTACCAGAGACTTCAGCTTTTCGACTACTTCAGCCGCCATCGCGACGTTTTGGTCACAGCCGGTGATGCGTAAATCATCCCCGCGAACGGATAGTGCGACGCTTAACTCATTTTCCAGCAAAGGAACGTTTCGTTCGTTTGCGCCGAAAAGAGAAAGATAATTCTCAAGGTTTTCTAACGACAGAACCGCCGTCGTTTCCTGCGCCAAATACATTTCCTCCGTTCGGGGCAGCATTTGTGCTGCCCGCGATATCCCCTGCCCATGAATGGACATAGAAAAAAGAATATCAACAATATCATACAATAATCTGTCCATTTGTCAAATGATTTCCTGCTTTTATGCCGTTATGAACCGCGCAGGCATTACACGCTTTTTTCGGATGAAATACTTGTATTTTCTGTTGCAATCCTGTCCAAATCAGGTATAATGAACAACGTAGAGTTCCATAATGGGACAATGTAGTATGGAAGGCGGGGATTCTTTGTGAAGCTCCTGGTTTTGGTAGCCTATGCAGTGATGATGATCGTTGTCATATTCCTGACCGCAAAAAAGAATCTGTCACTAAACGGTTTCCTGTTGGGAGGCCGAAACATTGGCCCGTGGATGAGCGCATTCAGCTACGGGGCCAGTTATTTTTCTGCCGTAATCATTATTGGTTATTCAGGTTCGATGGGCTGGAACATGGGCTTATCCGCGATATGGTGCGGCATTGGCAATGCTTTGGTCGGAAGCCTTCTGGCATGGTCGCTGCTGGCCAGGCCAACACGCAGAATGGGGGAAAGGCTTCAGGTTGGAACCATCCCGGGCTTCTTTGAGAAACGTTATCAGAGCAAGACGCTCAAGGTGATTGCCAGCCTGATGATTTTCGTTTTTCTGCTGCCCTACAGCGCAAGCGTTTATAAGGGACTCGGAAACATGTTCACCAAAGCTTTCGGTTTCGATTATACCTGGTGTGTGATCGGGATTGCGCTGCTTTCGTCCCTGTACTTGTTTGCGGGTGGTTACAAAGCAACGGCTATTACCGATTTTATTCAGGGGCTGATCATGCTGGTCGGCATCGTCGCCGTCGTGTTTTACGTGGTCCGCGCAGCGGGCGGCGTTACGGAAGGATTGAACCTGCTGGGTACGGAAGAGATCGGCGGAGCGAATATGAATACCCTGTTTCCGCCTCAGGATAAGGCGGTCAGCCTGTTCAGCAACGTGATCCTGACGTCGCTTGGCGTACTGGGTATGCCGCAGATGATCCACAAATTCTTTGCCATCCGTGACGAAAAAAGCGTAAAGCGCGCAACAATCATCTCCACATTCTTTGCGTTGGTGGTGGCGGGCGGCGCGTATTTCGCGGGCAGTTTCGGACGTGTGATTCTCAGCAAAATCGCGGCTCCGGATGGCGCGGGCACGATGGCCTCGCTGGTCGCCAGTGGGAAGATGCCGCTGGATCAGATTATGCCGACAATTCTTACAGATACAACCGTGGTTGGCATTCCGGACGCGATGCTGGGGTTGTTCGTCGTACTGCTGCTGTCCGCGAGCATTTCCACGCTCACAGCACTGGTGCTGTCATCCGCTTCCGTTATTTCCGTTGATTTGATTGGGGCGATTGCACCTAATACCAAACCTAAAACCACGCTATGGATCATGCGCAGCCTTTGTATTGTTTTTGTGATTTTCTCTCTGGTAGTCAATTTCCTGATGCAGAAGACGCCGATTGTTTCCCTGATGTCCCTGTCCTGGGGCACCATCGCCGGCGCGTTCCTCGCGCCGTTCCTGTACGGCCTGCTCTGGCGCGGCGTAACAAAAGCAGGCGCCTACACCGGGGTTATCTGCGGCGCACTGATTTCGCTGATTCCGCCGCTGACTACGGGGAACATGAGCCTTGCGCCCGTAAGCGGTGCTGCTGCCATGCTGGCTGGGCTGGTGATTGTTCCGGTTGTTAGCCTGCTTACGAAAAAAACCGGGTTTAGCAAAGAACATCTGGATACGGTGTTCGGCATTGCAGCCAAAGGATAATTAACAAGAAAAAAAGCAGCCGTCCCAGTTGAATGGACGGCTGCTTTTTCTATTCGGCTTGATCCGGGAGGGCTTTAATCAGCATAGGCAGAATACGTTCAAACTGAACGCCGTATCGGAGAGGTTCGCCGCTCTGCAGTGTATCGCGGATGCTTTCATGGACACAGCTCAGTGCCAGCGAAGCCGCGTCTTCCAGCGGGAGACCACCCAGCAGAGCTGAGAGCAGGAAACTGGCGAACACATCGCCCGTGCCATGGAAAACACCTGCGAATTTTGGCCGGAAAAGCATCTGGAAGAATTGATCTGATTTACGATAAACGGCAATGCCGGTCTGATCATCGCTCAGGGAAACATCCGTGATCACAACACATTCCGGGCCGATTGCAGCAAGCCCTTCAGCGAGAGAACGGATATATGTCGCATCATAGTTTTCGGCTCGATAGGGTGTATTCAGCAGAAATGCGGCTTCCGTCAGATTCGGCACAATCGTATGCGCGCGCGCGCAGAGTATTCGCATCTTGGCGGGGATGGGAGCATCCCGAA
>Ga0183096_1002504_pt1 | contig 12502 bp, 15 predicted proteins | sample Biomet5_FD_127791 | JGI IMG/M metagenome (GOLD analysis project Ga0183096, IMG submission 127791) | Microbial communities from bioreactor (seeded with sewage sludge) at LBNL, California, USA - Biofuel metagenome 5 (version 2) (version 3) | ecosystem: Engineered > Bioreactor > Anaerobic >...
GCGTCACAACTGCCGAAAGGTTAGGAACCGCCGTATGCCGAACGGCACGTACGGTGGTGGGAGAGGTCGGTAAACACGAAAATAGGAGATAAACAACCTATGATTAGTGTTTACCTCCTACTCGATTTTTTTTGATTTCCCTATTTGTCGGGATGACAGGATTAAAATCCTTACCCGCAAATCGTTATTTATCAGTAAGATATATTTCAAATTTTCAGCAGGTTCACCGTTCAGTTCTCAATTTAATTGAACCGGTTTGAGTGTAATTGATGAACTCTGAAACCTGTTATAAAGATACAAATAATCAGTCTTTTATCCGCCAAACTGCTGTGATTTGTTCCAAATTTTATGGGAAAATGACGCTATTTTTTGACTTGATTTGAACTGCTTTCCCAGTCTTAATCAACTATGTACTCGCGGACCAGCTCGGGATCGATTCCTGTGTAGGAAGCAAATTCTCCGATGGTGACAAACTGGTGTTCCTCTTTGCCCAGCTCTTCTTTAATCTTTTGAAGCAATCTCCTGCCTGAACGTTCGCTTTTACCGGTGATCCGCTGTACATCCTTTGGGTATATGCAACTTCGCTGTAAACGCATCATTTATACTTTATCCATACTGAAAGTACGCTTTAAATATACGAAAAGCCTGCCAAAAACCGGGACAAATCAGGACAGAACAGCCAGTATAACCATTCCCGGAAGAGGAATTTTGCCAGTGAAATAACTGTAGCCTAATTTGGTGTAAATCAAAAATTTCAGATTATGGCAAAACAGGACGGAATTATCAAACTGAAAGGGACTATCGGGGATATTTCCTTTTACAAAACGAAAGACGGTTACTTGGCCCGCAGTAAAGGAGGGGTTGACAAAGACCGTATTGAAAATGATGAAGCTTTTCAGCGTACCCGAGAGAACGGTTCGGAATTTGGACGTGCCGGAGTAGCCGGAAGGGTTATGCGTACAGCATTTAAAATGCTTTTGCAGAATGCTGCCGATAGCAGGGTTACTTCCCGGCTGACCAAAGCAATGGTAAAAGTTATTCAGACTGACACTACCAACGCCCGTGGAGACCGTACGGTTACCGATGGTAACCTGAAATTGCTTGAAGGCTTTGAGTTCAACATTAACGCTACTCTGGGTTCTACTTTGTATGCCAATTATACGGACAGCATTAACCGGGAAACCGGAGAAGCTGCTATTGCTGTTCAGGAATTTATTCCAAAAGATTCAGTTGTTGCTCCGCAGGGAGCTACTCATTTTAGGTTTATTTCTGCAAGTGCTGAAATAAATTTTGAGGATGAGTCTTTCAACCTGGTAACAGCAAAAAGTGAGCAGATAGAAATTGGTTCGCAAACCCAGAATGCACTGAATTTGACCTGCGCCCTGACAGCAGGAAGCGCTTTGCCGATTTTTTTAGTGTTTGGCATTGAATTCTATCAAAAGGTTAATGAAAGTTACTACCCGCTGAAAAGCAATTCGAACAATGCCATGACACTAATTGGTATTGATTTGCCTGCTGCCGGTAATGAATAAATCCGGAGTTGATGGAACTGAAGCTAAAACGGGCCTATTTCCCGAAGGGGACAAACGGCGGAATTTTCCGGGATGAACAGTTTATTTGCTTTACCATTGAACTGCCCTGGAAAGAGAACCAACGGAATATTTCATGTATTCCTGAAGGGAGGTATCAGCTGGCCAAACGTTTTACGTCACAAAGAGGGTGGCATTTAATGGTGAAAACGATTCCAGGACGAAGCGGGATTCTTTTCCATCCGGCCAATGATGCTCTTAAGGAACTGCGGGGATGTATTGCTCCGGTCACCATGCTTTCGGGTATCGGAACCGGGACGGATTCCCGCAAGGCCAATACGAAACTGAACGAGCTTGTTTTTCAAGCACTCGATGCAGATGAAACAGTTTATTTAAACATTCAAAAAGCAGTATTATGAATTTGATTGAACGGGCGAAAGCTCCAACCTCTAAATTTTTTAAGATTCTGCGTAATGTAGGATTGGCGCTGGCAGCAGCCGGAGCCGCTATTTTGGCTTCACCGGTCAGTCTGCCGGCAGGTATAGTCACCTTGGGCGGTTACCTGGCTGTTGGTGGCAGCGTGCTGGGCGCGGTAAGCCAGATAACTGTTGAAGATGAAACAGGAACGGAAACTTCTGTAGATGATGAATAACCTTGTTAACGACAGTAGTACTCAAACAGGAACAATTGGCGGAACATTGCTGAGTATTGTAGCCAATATCAGTTCCGGCGATCTGTTTCGGACGGCGATACTGGCAGCCGTTGGTGCTATTGTTAGTTTTACGGTATCTGTATTATTGAAAATGTTATTGCACCGCATTAAAAAGAAATGACCTTTCCGAAGGTGATGTGTTTGTGATTTTCTCGAAGAAAGCCCTGGCAACAGGGCTTTTGCTTTTAGTTGACCTCTCTTTTCCCTTTTAATGAAACAGGAAGGATTGGATAAAACCGATAAACAACTAAAAAAAGACGAGGACGGGAAGTGTCAAGGTTTTTTGGAAAAAATACGACCCGAGGGACGAGGGTGGAGATTTTTTCTAAAACCCGGAGGGCTTGACCTTGACAATCCCGGACGAGGAATTATCTTTTTTGTCGGTTTTATTCATTCTGCATACAACGGACTTTTCAATGGGAAATAACAGGATAATCTTACGAGAACTGAACCTTCTTGGCGGGAGGGTTTGGCTTAACCCGTTTGTACGAAGCGGTGCGTGGGGTTGTGTGGCAAGTGCTGAGGAACGAAGCTCTTGCATTTGACAGTATATTTTGGTTTACTACGAGGCTAAGTTTTGTTTGAGGTTTTGGTGAAGTGAGGTACGAGCGGAGCCAAAAGCGAAAAGTAAACGGTTTGAAATACCGGCCAACGCATCCGTTTTCAATGGGTTGACGAAGTTACCTGGTAAAGGCAGTTGCGCGGCGCATTGGAAAAACTGACTTGGAAAGTGTGACTGAGGAAACCCAGGTGTGTGGGCTCGTGGGGCTATTTTGCATAATGCCCTTATAAGACAAACATGGCTTTCTGTGTGTCGGTTTTGTGGGGTTTGTTTTATAAGATGGTGTTATGTAAACATAGCTTTGGGCAGTTTATTTTTTGGCGCAAGCGAAACGGTGGAGGTGGTTGGAGTGAAGTGGCTTTTTGCTCCCGAAGCAGCAACTTTTTATCCGCGAGGAACGAGACGGTAAAGTGTTGTTAGCGCAGGATACAAAGGATACAAAAAGTGTGACAAAAAATAAAATGCAGAAGGGTTGGAAGGGGAGGCATATCAGGAAAAACAGCACATACAAAAAATGTCCAATTCTATTTCGTTTTCACCAAAAATCCTTTACTGTACTTAAACATCATTACCACCAAAGCAAGTCCGTAGATTATCTGGCGCATATTAGCTGCAATATTACTTGGCATACCAATAAAGCGTAAGGCTTCCGGGAGAATAACCAGTACTGCTGCTGCAATAGCCGAGCCCCACAAGTTTCGCATTCCGCCGATAATAACAATAGAAAGAATAAAAATGGATTCGTCCACCGTGAAGCTGGTGGGGTCGATATAGCTGATGTAGTGGGCATATAAAACACCTGGGATGGCTGCAAACATTGCCCCGATGGTAAAACTTGCAACTTTGGCAAAATAGACTTTCTTCCCTAAACTTTTGGTGAATATCTCATCCTCGCTTAGTGCGATGAGAATACGACCAAACGGTGATTTGGTAATATTCCGCAGAATGTAAAATACGATGACCGTTAAGACCAGTGTTAGCAACAGGAAAGATATTTTACTGCTGAATTCAAATCCAAAAATTGAGATAGCCGGAATGCCGGGTATTCCGAGAGGGCCGTTGGTTACCTTCATCCAGTTATTCATAACGGAAAAAGCGACCACCTGGATTCCCAGTGTAATGATAATAAAATAATCATCTACGGTACGGAGAGCAATAGTGGAAACAACTATCGCTATTATGCCACTCACCAGCATGGCAATTGGCAAGGTAGCCAAAAATGGAAAACCAAAATGAACGGAGAGCAATGCTGATGTATAAGCCCCAATACCGTAAAAACCGGCGTGAGCCAGTGAAATTAACCCGGAATACCCTGCGGTTAATGTAAGGCTTTGTGAAAGCATTACATAAAGCAGAATCATTATAATGATGTGTAACAGGTATTCCATCAGATTTCCACCTTTTTAAGCCGTTTACCACTGAACCCTAATGGTTTCCAGATTAAAAACAATATTAAGATAATGTATGCAATGGCATCCATCCATTGGCTGCCAATATAGTAAGCGCCAAGATGCTGGGCGGTTGCCAGCAATAGTGCCCCCCCTACCAAACCCCAATTACTGCCAACTCCACCGATAATCATTGCGACTACACCATAAAGCAACCAATTGAAACTCATAGTCGGAGTCATATCCGTATCAAAAGCAATAAGAATACCCGCTACTACTACTAATGCAGAACCGATGCCAAAAGCCCACAGAATAACTTCATCGGATGAAATACCCATAATATTACTCAATTCTGGATTGCTTGCTACCGCACGGATATTTCGCCCGATACTGCTACGGTTCATAAAGACTACGTAAACTACAAGTAAAGAAATGCAAATAATAATCGTGGTTATCTGAATATCTGTGATATATGCACCTAAAAATTCATTGCCCACTTTAATTCCTCCTGTGCGGATGCTTTTGGTGTCATCTCCCCAAAGTATGGAAATCACGTTTTGTAACACAGTATAAAGTCCTAATGAAGCGATCATTAGGATCAAGGGAGAAGCATTGCGTTTACGCAATGGTTTATACAATACTATTTCAGACAACATACCAACTATAGTAGCAGAAACAATAGCTAATAACACAGCCAGCCAAATTTGACAATGTAATTGCTGTGAAAAAAAATAAGTAAAATAGGCGGAAAAGGTAAGGGTTATCGCATGAGCGATATGAAAAAATCGGGTAGGATAATAAGTCAGAATAAAAGAAATTCCGATCAATAAAAAAATAGAAAACGATAGAATAATATTTATAATTAGTTGAGACATTTACAATATGGTATGTTTTAATATTTCAAATAAAACAAATGATAATAGACAAATTATCATGGATATCCATGCAATAAAAATTTTTCTGTTTTTTTTCATACAAATAACAGAGCAAATGTAGGACTGATTATTTATATCATCAATAATTGTCTCTTTTGAAAAATTGTTTACTTTTTTCATTTCATCCATCCTGTCTTCCATTTCTGAAATACTTCCATAAAACAGGATTGTATGTTCCTCTACTCTTTGAGGGCTAACATTTTTTACCATTGGCTTAATACATAAAATCAAACTGATTGCTGCGGACAAAAATGATAAAAGAATTAATATAAACAACAGATTAAAAATAAAATTCCAACTGTACCAGTCTTTTAGATTCACAGTTGAAAAATATTCTGTAGTAAAAAGTATTGTACCCATTATTCCAATAACTGCTAACAAATACGATGCTTTTGTATCAAAACTATTTAACCAAAAATTCACTCTGTCAAGTGTTCGATAAGCATCATCTTTTTGATAATCCTTGTCTGATGTTTGATGTTTTATAATTTTATCGGTCAAACAGCCTTTTCCCTTTTGTTTCGTGTTATCCATAGCTTTCATTTTTGTGCAGAATAATGTAATCATTTCTATATAAGAAGTTGAGCATTTCATATATGGTGTTTGCATCAGATAATATTGGAAAAACCCTTTTCTGAAAAACAGAAATCGACATTATCTCATTTTTGCTTTTTCCTATAACTTTACCTAATTGTTCTGGTACAGCTATTTCACTCCCATTTGTATAGTTTGTAAGAATAACATTTGAACTATCTGCTAAAAAATCGACACTCGGATGGATTGTAAATGAAAACTGATACATATTATCTTTAGACAGTATAAGTGGTTTATCAATTTTTCCCTTGTCATATAAATCTTTTAGTATTAGCTGATGAGTTTTATTATATGGGGCAATTAGTTCAGAATCTGTTTCTTGTTTAAAAAAACGCATTAATTTTTCCCTCCATATTGAACTTTTCTCCATTTTTGGAGTAAAATTGTAAATCTCATCAAGATTTCCTCTGCATGAATTTATTATTTGGATACTATATTTTTCAGAATTCAGATAAACTGGGGTATCCTCTTTTAGTTCAAATAATGCTAATGCAATACTTGAAAACGGTGTATCAAACAAATCTTTATTTTTTACAACAGTATCAAATGATTTTTGGGCTTGAGCATTTGATTCGGTTGGGAAGCCAAACATCATATCGATACGGACTGCTATATTTGATTTCTTACAAGCCTTGAGTATAGGTAAGTAATTGTTTGCATTTGTACCTTTCTTCATTGAATTGAGCAATCGTTGATCAAAAGTTTCAAATCCAAAAAATAAGAGACGACAGCCATTTAAATATAGTTTTTTCATAAAAGAGACGTCTGTAAATTCACTCTCACCTTTAACAAAGGTCGACCACTTTATATTCAACTGTTTACCTTCTAATAATGAGCTTAATTCATTTAGTTGTTCAGTTGTCAGATACTCATCACAAAAGCTAAAATATTCTACACCAAATTTCTTTTTAATGCTCTTTATATCCTTGGTTACATCCAAAAGCGAAGAACATCTATAATTTTTATATGATAGATGATGAGAACAAAAAACACATTTTCCCCATTTACAGCCATGTGCAATTAAATAAGGATAAACTGTTATTGGTGATAAATATTGATCATTGTCTATTTCTGAAAAGTCAGGGGTAACATGACCTGTATAAAGCTGTTTTATATCGAAAATTTTTGCTATAGATTTATATCCCTCTTCAGGTTCAATGTAATTCACTATTTGATTTATCCATTCTTCATTTTGCAATTTATGATAAAAACGAGCAATGAACGGACCACCAAAAGCTATTTTGGAGTTAGTTTGTCTCTTTTTTATCTCTTTAGCAAAAATCAATGAAGCAGGAAGTTGCTCTATAACTGCCAAGGAAAAAAAATAAAAATCATTTGATTTATTTATAATTTTATCCACATGATTATTAAAATATTTGTGAATTAGATTGTTCTCGTCAAAAACAAATTCTTTTACAGTTTTTGTATCATATTTGTTCTTTATCTCAAGATTGCTCAAAGAAACTGATAAGTTGGTTGTAGATATTGCCTGAAGATATTCTTCGATAACATTTATCGCCCACCGATATTTGAATAAATCATCAGCTCCTTCTTTTATAGATGAAACAGCGGAATCTATATTGTTTAGTAAATAGTAATTCTGTTTGATTCCTTTGGGTAAAAGGATTTCTTTTTGTTCAAATAGCCAGTTATAAAAATTAACATTACAGTCAATATATGAAGATTGTATATCGTATAAATTTAATAATCCTTTCAAATATGGCAAAGAAAGATAAGGTTGGAACGGTTCGAATTGAGGAGCAAATATTATTCTAACATGATTCATTATTATCTTTTAAATTGGAATTTGCCATCAAGTACTTATAATTCTCCTTTCTAAAGTTGAAATTTTCATTGTTTTTTAAAAAGAATATGGAACTTGGATAACTAAAATTGTAAAACATTTTAGTTGTTCGACCAGGAACTGTATTTATCATAAATGATAGTAATGTTTTTGTTGATTCTACAAATGGCTCAATTTTTTCTCTTTTTTGACTATCTTCAATATAATAAATTACAAAACCATCAATTAACCCTGCAACATATCCTTTTATTATAGGTACTAATGTAATTCCACATGAAGATGGAATTCGCACATTAAATAGTTGTTTAAAATGTGCCGCAGCGTTGTCAACTTCATCCATATAAAATTGAAAAAATACTAATAGAAAACGTTCTTGTGGATTATTAAGTAGTTTCCAGAGCTCATTTTTATGAGATGCTTTTTTATAATCAAAAATGTCTATGCCGTTATAAACATCAACAGTTTGTGGCACTATGGATAAAATTTCATTTTTTTGATTGTTAGCTCTCTTAAACGAAAATAAATTTCTAAATGATTGTGAACTTTCTTTTTCCGAAAAAGAATCAACAACTAATGATGTTAAATGAGAAGTATTTCCCATTCTATTTATCCTATTTTTCTCATTTCGTTCACACGTAAAATCCACAAATCTGTCATCATTGAGAACAATGCTGTACTTATAAAAATGATGAGATTCTTCTTTACATTTATGAGAATAAATATCCGAAAATCGACGTGTATTGTTGGTGTGTTCCCGTGAAAAGTTTATATCAGTAAGTTCCACATAATCTACTACATTCCAAAAAAAATCAGTATAAAATGAAAAGGCAATATTGCTATCTTGTGTCTGTAATTGATTTATGACCTTATTCCGAAGTTCTTTTAAATTATTTAATTGCATAATACTATCGTCTGTAATTGTAGTAAGCAACCTAAAAGAATGTCTTTTCTTATACTCTTGAGAAAGTGTTTTCTCTGAATTTTCTGTTTTTGAAAGATGCCATACTATTAATGGTCTATCTATCTCAATTTTAAAGCCTTTAAGCTTCAATATCGGAAATGGAGAATGTATCTGCATTTCCCCTCCAATATTCTGAGGTGGATTATTTAACATCAAATTAAAGTCATATTGTTCTTCCTTACAATATGCTCTTACAACCTCTTCTGTGAGTATAATCGAAGCGCCTGTCAGCAAAGACAAAATCCTTGATGCTTTATTTACCTCAATGCCAAATACATCCTTATCTAAAGCCGTAACTAATCTTTTACTTTTATTTGTAAAATCTCCACAATTTTTGACATCTTTTAACCTGTTAATAATATCTGTTCCATGTGTATGCCTACACATATCTATTTTATGCATGACAGCTCGCACTTCTACTGGAACTTTTTCATTATCACTTTCGATTTCAAACTTTTGCACAGCATCACATAAATAAGTTAATAAAGTTTTAACAGATGTTTGATTCCCTTCGATAACTATAAAAAGGGCATCTCCAATAGATTTAAGAGCAACTGCATTTTCGGGTATTAACAAATTTTTCAATTGACGAAAGAAAGCTTCATTTCTCCAACCTTTCACATCCTTTTTATTGTCAATATCACAACTACTAACAATATCTGTAAAAATTAAATAAACATTATTTTCCTCTTTTGAATCACTCATAACTTTTTTTATTCAAAATTTTGAAACTGTTTATATTTTTTTGACTGCTTTCTGATTGTTATAAATTCTTTCAGTTCAGGTCTTAAAATTTCAATTTCCTTCTCGTTTTCAGACTTTGTCCTTGTTGTCTGAAAATGCTTAGTTTTTAATTCTTTTTCTAATGTTTCTGCCATTTTATATTATTTTAATGTTTAATAGGAATCGGTTCATTTTTATCATTCAGTTGATATATTCCCATATTCACGCCCGTATTATCTCCGTTCCTATCAAATTTAAATTGTCCCAAAACTCCATCATACGTTTTAGAATATAAGAATGATTTTATGCTATCGGCATTTTGAGAATGTTTATCTTCTATTGCTGCTTTCAAAAGATACAGAGCATCATAACCCGTCGCAGAATATGCAGTGGGCTTTTTATTATACTTTGATTTATAGTTCTTTGCAAATACAAATGCCTTACTCCCTTCAACGGATGTGTCAAATAATAAATCAGAGAAATACATTAACTTTAATCCATCGGTTCCTACTAACTGGGCAAGTTCTCCATTCCAGCCATCCTCTCCAATAATTGGGATGTTTATATTCAACTCAATCATTTGTTTTAGAATATTTGCACCATCTACCCAATATGCGCTACAAAAAATCAAATCCGGTGCACCTTTTTTTATCTTTAGTAATTGTGTCTTATAATCAGTATCACCATCTTTATATTGCTCTTCATTCGAAATTTTTATGCCATTCGTATTTGCAATTGTCTTATAAACTTTTGCAGATTCAACTCCAGCACCACTCATTGGATGTAAAATGGCAACTGATTTAGGAGAAAATATTTTTATTGCCTGTTCTGCTGTAAATTTTGCTCCAATGATAGAAGATGGATACAATCTAAAAACGTATTCCCCTGAATTTGACAATTCAGGAGTTGCGGCTAAAGTAGATAATTGAATCACTTTGTTCTTTTCAGCCACGGGGGCAGTCGCCAAACATGATTGAGAAGCTAATGGCCCTATTACGGCCTGTACCTTATCTGTAGTTGCTAATTTTTGAAAAGCATTTACGGAATTTTTTGGCAATCCTCCATCATCTTCAATAATCAATTCTACTTTTTCCCCATCAATTCCCCCAGAGGTATTTATTTCTTCTTGGGCTAACAATAAAGCTTCTTTCACAGGATTACCATAAGTGGCAAAATCACCTGTTTCAGGATTTACGACTCCTATTTTAATTATTTTTTGTTCATTATCTTTATTCAGATAAAAAATCACTCCAATTGCCACAACTGCAATTATTCCAATTGTAATAAAAATTTTTTTTGCCATATCCTTTAATTTTTAACTTTGCCTAATTCCATTTCTATTTTCCGTGTAAATAATTCTTGTGCATCATCTTTGTGTTCAACGATTATGAGACTATTGTCCGGTTTTATTATTGTTTCCTGAAATAAACTTAAAAGTATAGCGGTGTTTTGGGCATCCACTCCGGCCAAAGGTTCGTCAAAAAGCAATAGTCTGGGTTTATGGATCAATCCCATACCAAATGCCAGAATTTTTCGCTCTCCGCCGCTTAGATCAAAAGGCTTCCGTTTTCTGAATTTTTCCAAACCTGTCTGGTCAAGTACTTCTTCAATTCTTTCTTTCAGAATATTTTTTGGAAGCATATTTCCTGAAATCTGAAGATTTTCCAGTACCGTAAGGTTCTCGAAATAAAAATCCTTCTGAGGAATATAAACAATACCCTTGTGGATTAAATCCGACGGCTTTTTATTGCCTGTGTCCTGTCTTTCGAATTCAATGCTTCCCGACCATAAAGGCAACAAGTTATAAATGCACTTTAACAGCGTACTTTTGCCTGATCCGTTACCTCCTGTCAACAAAATAACCTCGCCGGCATTAACTTCCAAAGAAACATCGTAAAGTACCTGTTTTTTGCCGTACCCGGATGATATGTTGTTGACTTTTAGCATTTTTAACTCAAATATACTTTTTTTACCAAATCGTTGTTTTTGAAACTGTTATAATTCTCAAAAAAAGAGGCTTTGCCGGCGTTCAGGAACCAGATGCTATCACTGAGTTCCTCAACGAATCCATGATTGTGTTCTATCTGTATGATAGTTTTTCCTTCTTCTTTTAGCTCTTTGATTAAATTGAATATCCGCAGGTAATTCTCTTTATCGATCCCGGCAACCGGTTCGTCCAGTAACAGCAACTGCGCATTGTTGGCCAGGCAACAGCCAATGGTCAAAAGTTTTTGTTGTCCGTAAGAGATCTCCCCGGCCATATTGTTCTTTACTTCCTGAAGATGTATCCTGGTCAAAATTGTCTCTGCTTTTTCTTCAAAACTTCTGTATTGTTTTGCAAAAAAACGTTGGGGCAAAATGGCATTGCATATCTTCTCTCCCGGATTGTTTTTAAAAGACAGCAGCAAATTTTCTTTGACGGTTAACTGTGTAATCAACCTCAAATCCTGAAAAGTACGGGTAATCCCTTTTTCATTGATCGCAACCGGAGAGCTGTTTTGGATTCCCCTGGAATTGAATATGATTCTTCCTGAATCGGGACGAATGAACCCGGTAATCAGGTTAAACAGTGTGGTTTTACCTGCACCGTTCCCTCCAACCAACGTATAAATATTCCCCCTCTCGAAGTGGATGTTCACATCGTTCAGCAAATGATTTTCGCCAAAAGACTTAGAGATATTATTCAACTCCAGAAAAGCCATTTTTCAGAATAATGGTTAACTCTTAATTATAGAAATGCTAAAATACAAAACCTTATAATAGTGCTGTGTCTGTTTATTTGATTTTTTTGTCAATAATATAGCTTATTTTGTAACGGTTTATTTCAATGCCTTTTCTTTATTAGCCAAAACCGGATAATTCAAGCAATAATTTATTTGCTTCTGCAAACATATTTATCAGGGCATCATAGGTGGAATAACATGCAGAAGAATAGTTATTTGAAATTGAATTTGGCTCTATTTGAAGGATGCTCAATGCTTTGCTGAATTTTGTCTTGTTCTTAACGTCTGCTTTATGGGCTTCAAGTTGCCTGATGTCGTTTACGGCAAATAATTCAGAAATAAATTCAATTCCTTTAAACTCGTTGCTCCTTTCAATGATTGTGCCTTTATCTTTTTGAGGATTTAACCCTGTTTGATATGCTACATATAAATATATTAAAACTATTGAATTAGGCATTTAATATATAACTGGTTTTGCAGCAACCATACGTTTGAGCAGGTTATCAAAAATCCCGTCGGTCATGATGCTTCGATTAAACCGGTAGCAATACTCATCAATGTATTCCTGTAA
>Ga0183096_1002511_pt1 | contig 12474 bp, 9 predicted proteins | sample Biomet5_FD_127791 | JGI IMG/M metagenome (GOLD analysis project Ga0183096, IMG submission 127791) | Microbial communities from bioreactor (seeded with sewage sludge) at LBNL, California, USA - Biofuel metagenome 5 (version 2) (version 3) | ecosystem: Engineered > Bioreactor > Anaerobic >...
CAATGTCAAGCAGCAGACGTACATTCCTGCATTGAGCGACCTGAACTTGGAACTTGCGACGCTTGCCCAGGCTGTCACCGTTTCCCATACTCCTGTCGACCAGGCCATCGAGGCCTTCAAGAAAGCCGCACAGGCGAAGATACAGTAAGACATTTTTTGGTCCGCAGGATTCCTGCGGGCCAGCTTTGAGGAGCATTGTATGAACAAACCGTTGTCCAAGGAACAAGGGGATCGTTGGTATGCGTTCTTGTTGACGGTTCCCGCCATCGTCATGGCCACCATATTCATCCTGATACCGATTGTCGATTCCATATGGAAGAGCTTCCTGCAGTATGGCGTGAAGAACATCATCAGCGGGAAACCGGGAATCTGGAACAATTTCGGAAACTATCTGCGTCTCTTTGCTTCCGGTGCGCTTCCCAATGCCATCAAGAACACCTTTGTGTTTGTTTTCTTCGTGATCGTCTGCCAGTTTGTCCTGGGGATGGCTCTGGCGCTCGTGCTCAACTCGAACATCAAGGGTGCACGGTTCTTCAGGAGCATCATGATGGTGCCTTGGGTCGTGCCTACGGTCATTTCCGCCTTGATCTGGATGTGGCTGTTCCAGCCGCAGTATGGCCTGATGAAATATCTGGCGAACATCTTTACCGGCGGGAGGGTGACGGACTTCGCCATGCTGAACAATCCTTCGACCGCACTGATTGGTGTTTCCATCGCGGCACTCTGGAAGCAGATACCGTTGATGACCTTGCTGCTCCTGGCCGGCTTGCAGAACGTGCCGGATGACATCATCGAGGCGGCCACCATCGATGGTGCGGGCAAGGTCCACCGGTTCTTCTCCATCGTGATGCCCTACATGAGTTCCGTCATCAAGGTCGCCGTCTCCATGTCGATCATCGAGAACTTCAAGCAGTTCCCGCTCTTCTGGACGATGACCAGTGGTGGGCCGAACGGCTCGACGACCAACTTGGCCATCCTGAGTTACCGCGAGGCGTTCGTCAGCATGAATCTGGGTTCCGGAGCTTCCGTCACCACCATTTGGATGATTCTGATGATCATCACCATCTCGCTCTACAACCACTTTTTCAAGACACCGGACTTGACGTGAGGAGGCGGCATATGAAAAAGAATCCTGTCAGTACCATTTGCAAGTATCTCGTCTTGGCCGTCATCATGATTTTCCTGTTGTTCCCCATCTACTGGATGGTGGTGACCGCCTTGAAATCCAACATGGAAGCATATCTCTATCCGCCCACGTTCGCCCCAAAGCATGTGGTGACCGATTCCTTCCATTCCCTGTTCACCAAGAACAACCAGTTCTTCGTCTACTATTGGAACAACTTCATCGTCTCCGCATGGTCCGCTTTCATCTGTTGTCTGGTGGCCATTTTCACCGGGTACGCATTGGCGCGGTTCCATTCCAAATGGACCATGATCGTCTCGTCGCTTCTGCTTGCGACCCAGATGTTCCCCATCATCAGCAGGATGATCAGCTTGTACAGCATGATGCGGAAAATGGGCATCATCAATACCCGGTTTGGATTGATTCTTGCCATTTGCGCCGCACAGATACCATTTTGTTCCATCCTGATGTCCAGCTTCTTCGCCAATATCCCGAAAGAGATTGAAGAGGCGGCCACCATCGATGGGGCAGGACGCAGTAAGATCCTGTTCCAGATCGTCACGCCGCTTGTGAAACCGGGCATGGTGGCTGTCGCCATCTATGCGTTCCTGATGACGTGGGATGATTACCTTCATGCCGCGACACTCATCCAGAGCGACAACCTGCGCACGCTTTCCATCGGTATCGCGCTCCGGTATCTCGGTGAGCTTTCCTATGACTGGTCCTTGATCAACGCCATTTCCGTCATCGGTACCGTTCCCATGGTCCTGCTCTTTTTCTTCTTCCAGAAATACATGGTCAAAGGTCTCGTGGCCGGTGCGGTGAAAGGGTGAGGCTAGAACGAGAACAGCCGTGTCTGCTTTTCTTCGATGGAAACAAGCAGGGAACCGTAGCCATGGCAATCGCCGGCTTGGACGATGTCGACTTGATGGATGAACTCCTTGCGTCTTGAAATCAGGTCGATATGCTTGCCGTCCATCGTGATCCGCAAACCCGTTCCATATTCCTCGGCAATCGGGGAACCATCGCTCTCCAAGGTCAAGGGGATGGCCGTCGCAGTGAACGGCTTCGTCGCGAAGAGGGAGAAAGCCGTCAATCCTTGAATCTCCAGCACCTGTTTTGTACTTTCTTCCAGGATGTTGTAGCACCTGCTCATCATGCAAGGTTCCTGCCGCATGTCGGTCGTACCGAGGAATTGGCTGTACAGGTAGTTGCTTGGTGTCCGTTTCGGCATGGCGTGCCAGGCGATGGACGCTTCGTTCTTTTCGCTTTGCAGGTCATCGATGACGATGAGAATGTCGGAAAGAAGAATGACCCTTCGCCTGCAGAGTTCCCCGTTCGGATGAAGGATGTACGCTTCTACGGCATCAACGTCCTTTGTCTCCTTGCATCGTCCCCCGAATGCTTGGGCCAGGGCAGTGTAACTCCAACTTCCCTTTGCTTCGGCATCTTTTGCAAAATAGAGTGTGTTGTGCGCTCCTGGTCCCTTCAGTTCCTGCCTGACCGGAATGTCCTGATAGGTATATCTTCCGCTGTCCCCAAAGAGCAGGTTGCCGTCAAGGGCGATGTCCACATGTCCCTCGTCGAGATGTCCGTGGCCACTGCCAAGAAATCCCGCATGGAAATGCACCTCAAATGCTCCTTTCCTGAGGTACCAGTTGCCGCTGTCGGGGAAACAGGTCGTCTTTGGTGACACTCTTTTTCTTTCTGCTTGATTGTCTCTCCATGCATCTTTGCTGTGATCCAGCAGATTCTCTGCCTGAACGCCACGGAACAGTTCCGGGGCCTGGAACAGCAGGGACGCCTCCGTCAACAGGTCGGAGCAGTCAAGCAGGTCGCTGTCCCCTTGGGGAAAGAGATGGGATTTCCCATAGCAGGAACCTGCAAGGGATCGCGCCAGCTTTTTGGTCTCTGTTTCTATGAGTGCGTCTTGTCTGTTCGCAATTCTGAGCATGCGTACAGTGTCCAATGCCGAATGGAGCACATGGGCATGGTAGAGGGGGCTCTGCTCCCAGAACGATCCGTCGTCCTGCGTCTGGAGGGCGAGTTCTTCTTCCAGTCGGGAAACCGCCGTTTCTTCCCATTCCTTGTCTTCGAAGAAGAGGGCGAGGGCAAGCAGCCCATGGTCGCCGATGACTCCCCAGTTGGAGAGCTTGTGGAATGAGGTGTGGGTTTCCCTCAGCACACTGCCTTGCCTCCTGAGGCTGTCGGTCACTTCGTCAAGAAAAGGTATCTCAAAAGGGAGCAGCGCGATGATGCGGAGCCAGACTTCCGCCCTGATGCCGCATTCCAGGCTTCTCCATGTTTTCTTTCCCGGTCCTTGGGTGCGGATGAAATCCTTCCAATGAAACAGCAGGGCATCAAGGTATTTCTTGTCTCCCGTTTCCTTGTAGCAGTGGCACAGCGAGGTGAAGATTGAGTGGCGTGCCAATGCGAATACCCATTCCTCGTCGCCATAGGGGATTGTCTCCCATGGTATGGTCGTGGTGAATGGGAGTGGATCAAGGCATTTCTCCATCTCGTAGTGTCCGTTGTGGATCAGTTTCTTTTCCAAGACAAGGTTTGCCTGGATTTTCTCGTTTGAAGGCAGATGGCCTATTGGATAGATTGCCAGATAAGGATTCATGGTGTTTCCCTGTTTTGACCTTGCGTGTTGTCAGCGTAGTTCTGCGGGGTCATGCCGACATAGCGGTTGAAGACCCTGATGAAACTCGTTGCGCTGTTGAAGCCGACCATTTCAGCGAGTTCCTGCGTCTTGATATGGGGGCGCTCCTTGATGATGTCCTGAGCTATCGAGATACGGTACTGGTTCAGATAGTTGCGGAAGGTGTCGTTGGAGAGTTTTGCGAAAAGGCTGCCGCAATACTTGGCTGTGATGTTGAACTGGTCGGCAAGATCCTGCAGCATGATGTCCTCGTTGTAATGCTTGCCGATGTAGGAGCGCATCAGGGAAAGAAGTTTGTCATCATCGCTGATGCCACGCTCCTTGATGGCCGATGCAATCTTGTGGGCGATGGCGAAGAGTCGTTCCAGTGTTTCCTTTTCCGTGCTTTTCCGATAGATTTCCGCCCAGTTTGTCTCTTCTCCGTACAACTCTTTCGTCGAGGTCTTCAGCTCTTGGAGCGCCCGTCCTATGGTCGCGGCGACGGCGTAGACGAGATTCTGGTATGCCTGTCCGGAAAGCCCCTCATTCTCTTCCCTGATCTCCTCAGCGATGATGTCGGCCTGAGCCGTACCGAGCACCATCGACTGCAGGAACTCCTTCTCCATGGAAAGCGGATAGGTGTACCTGTTCTCGTCAAGGAGTGCGACATCGCTGGAGAAGAACAGTTGACAGTTTGGATGGCGGTAACGATATTCAAGGATGTGACGCGCCTGCAGATACGCTTTGTGGATGTTCTGTTTTCCCTGGATTGCATCGGAGATCGCCACCTGAATGGCACTGCCTCCAAGCAGGTTCCTCAGCTTTACCGTGACGGCATTCTGCCCCTCGTCATCAATGATCAGGACGGCAAGAGTGTCGGTCGAACGGATGAAATGGACATGGGGGTCTGTCCTCGTCTCCGCTTCTATCTTGATGGGAAGCAGGGAGAGATCGTCCCCAGAGAGTTCCATGCATGCCACCGTGTAGGTCCTTTCGTCATTTTCCGTTGACCCTTGCAAAAGCCGCTGTTCCTCTTCCTTCTCCTTCATCGCCGTATTGTCGTGCATCGCCTGTTCCAGTTCCCTGGAAAGCTGCTTCATCCTCTCGCCGTTTTCCTTGAGGATGGCGAACTCGTCGACAATGCCTTCTTTCCCAGACGATTTTGGGATGATGGCCTCTATCGGCTTGTAAAGGTTCTTGGCCGTACGTCTCATGATGAGGAAGGCGATGAAAAAGAGCATGGCAATGAGAAGCAAGAGGACAATCGTCGGAATAATCGGGTTGGCGAGCATGGAGGGGAATGCGACATAGAGGTACCAAGGAGTGTCTGCTATTCGTTGACGTTCACTGTAGAAGCCATGATTGAACGAAACGGATGATGTCGCCATCTCGGACGGCAATTCCTTGAGCCCAATATCGTCCTTTGTTCCCATGGCGACTATCTCCTGGTCACTACCGATCGCATAGTGGCTGATGTCGCCTTTTGGAAAAATCGTGGAGACGTCGATGCGGGTGATGATGACAGGCCGGGGAAGCGCATAGCCGATCGCCTGGGCAATATAGAGTTCCTCAAGCGTCCCTTTTTCGTCATAGACGGGAAAGAGCAACGGGTTTTCCATCTTTTCACTGCACAGGCTTGCGATGAGGTTCCTGCCATCTTCGTCTATTTTTGTCTCGTCATCAAAATAGTGTTCCCGTGACGTGCTGCCGTTCTTGGTGATGACAAGCCCTTCCTCCTGGGTGCTGGTGACGGCGAAATCGAAGTTGATGGAGGTGAGGGGGCTTCCGTCTTTCTGCAACTCATGCCAAAGGGTGATGGTGTTGTAATAGAAGTGGGAAGCATCCTCGCTTTTCTGCCATTCTTCCATCGCACTCGATGAGGCGAGTGTCTGTTGCGCACCCGTGATGAGGGAGAATGCAGTGCCGACGTTCTTGAACTGGCTGTTTGCTGCAAGCTGTTTTGTCGCAAGTTCGCCTTTCTTCATCTGGGAGAGCAGAAGGAGAGAACCGGTTGCGGCGAGCATGGTCATAACGACTGCGATGGTGACGAACACGTTGCGCAGCCGATGCTGGTAGATGCCTTGCATTTCCTCCTCCTTCTCCAATTGTATCATGGGTTCTTTCCGAAGGGAGCAAAAAACGGAAAGGGGTGGCGTTTTTTGGGAGTTTTGTTGATGACTGGAAAAAATGATGATGGTTTTTCGGCCATTTTGCCTATCTTTTACCAAAAAAATGATAGGCAGGTTTCCATTTCGGGTGGACAACGGACGCAGGCAATGAGGAGGACGGAATGATTGGAAAAAAGGAGAGTGTCTTCCATCGGATCGCAAAGGATTGGGACCTGTACCTGCTGCTTTTGCCAGGGTTCGTTTGGTTCCTGATGTTCTGCTACAAACCGATGGTCGGTCTGCGTACCGCATTCTACGATTACAATGTGTTCAAGGGCTTCAAGGGAAGTGAGTTTGTGGGATTCGCCAACTTCAAGGAATTCATGGGAGGGCCTGATTTCCTCAGGACGGTCGGCAATACGCTGATGATCGCGCTCTACCAGATGCTGATCTGTTTTCCGATCCCCATCGTGCTGGCCATCGCCATCACTGAGATGCGCAGCAAGTTCGTGAAGAAACTGACCCAGACCGCGACGTTCCTGCCCTATTTCATTTCGGTCGTGGTCGTATGCGGCATGGTGATGAACTTCCTGTCCCCTTCGACAGGTATCGTCAACCTGATCCGAAAGCAATTCGGCATGGATCCCATCTATTTCATGGTGAAACCAGAGTACTTCCGTATGATTTACACCACGATGACGCTGTGGCAGACGGCCGGTTTCAATGCCATCGTCTATATCGCTGCATTGATGGGCATCGATCCCCAATTGTATGAGGCCGCCATCATCGACGGAGCTGGCAAGTGGAAGCGGATCATCCATATCACGCTTCCCAGCATCATCCCTACCATCGTGACGATGTTCGTCATGAACATCGGGAAGATGGTGAAGGTCGGCTACGAGTCCATCCTGCTTCTGTACAATCCCTCGACCTATCCGGTGGCGGATGTCATCTCCACCTATGCGTTCCGTGTCGGCATCGAGAATGGCAACTACGGGCTCGCGACAGCGGCAGGCCTGTTCGAGGCGCTTGTCGCTCTGGTCCTGGTGACGGTCGCGAACCACATCAGCCGCAAGCTGACGGAAACCAGTCTCTGGTAAGGGGGAGAAGATGAGAAACGATGGAAAGAAACAGCTGCTCGGAAAAGGGGAAAGGACATTCAACATTTCGATGAACATCATCGGCGTGTTGATCTCCCTGCTTTGCCTCTATCCCATCATCTATGTGTTGTCCGCTTCCTTCTCCAAACCTCTGTTCGTGGAGAACGGGACGGTGGTCCTGTGGCCGGTCGGACTGACGCTGGACAGCTACAAGGAAGCGTTTGCGAAGGAAGGCCTCTGGACTGCGTACGGCAACACCTTGTTCTATACGTTGTTCGGTGTGGCGGTGAACATGCTCTTCACGACGACGATGGCCTATGCATTGTCCAAGAAGCGTTTGGTGGCCAGAAAGTTCTTCACGCTGTTCACGGTGTTCACCATGTGGTTCAATGCGGGCATCATTCCGCTCTATATGACGTTTCGTGACTATGGGATGCTTGACACGAGAAGCGCCATCCTGTTCGGTTTTGCGGTCAACACCTACAACCTGATCATCCTGAAGAGTTTCTTTGAGCAGGTGCCCTCCAGCATGGAGGAGGCGGCGTTCATCGACGGGGCGAGCAACTTCACCATATTCACCAGGATTTATCTCCCGCTGTCCAAGCCTGCGCTTGCCACGGTGGGGCTCTTCTATGCGGTGAACCGGTGGAACAGCTACTTCTGGGCGATGAACCTGCTGACGAGCGACAGTAAACTGCCACTTCAGGTATTGCTCAAAAAGTTGATCGTGGACAGGGTGGCGAATGAGACCGAGGCGGCCATCGTGACAGCCTCCTCGACAAGTTCCCCGACGACGGTCATCTACGCGATCATCATCATCGCCGTCATTCCGATGCTGGTCGCCTATCCGTTCATCCAGAAATATTTCAAAGCCGGTCTTACCATCGGCGCCGATAAAGGTTAAGAATACCCCTACGGGGGAAAAAGGAGATAAGAAGATATGAGAAAACGCATGCTCTTGGCCGTCATGGTCATGATGTGCTCCCTGTCACTGTTTGCGGCAGGAGAGAAGGAACAGGCCGGAAAGGCTCCCGCAAAGGGAAAAGAAGCGGTCACTGCGGCACCGGCTCCGACAAAAGACGGGGCGTTCACGCTCCCCATCGCAAAGGATCCGACGGAGTTCACCATTTTCCTGAACTTCAACAACATGCCGTTCGATGCGAACTGGCCTGTGTGGCAGGAGATGGCGAAGAGGACAAACGTCAGCCTGAAGAGCGTCATCAGCAAGTCCAACTCCAACGAGAAGGAAGCGTTCAACCTGATGCTTTCCTCGGGGAAACTCGCCGATGTGATCGGGTACGTCAATGCTACGGATCTGGAGAAACTTGGACGTGACGGTGGCTTGCTTGCCCTGAACGACTTGATCAAACAGTATGCCCCTCACATCCAATGGTATCTGGAGAACGACCACAAGTTCGCCAACACCGCCTATTCCTTGGATGGGAACATCTACTACATTCCAAAGAACCAGACACTGAAGTTTGCGGAGTTCTGGTGGATCCGCGGAGACTGGCTGAAGAAACTGAACCTCCAGGTGCCGACGACGGTGGATGAACTGCATACGGTGCTCACCGCATTCCGCACGCAGGATCCGAACGGCAACGGCAAGATGGACGAGGTTCCTTTGTTCGACCGTGCCGGTTACAAGATGCCGGATGAATATCTCTATCTGTGGGATACCAGCACCGAGTTCTATGTCAGGAATGGGAAGGTTGAGTTCCAGCCGATGGAGGCTGAGTTCAAGACAGGAACGAAGAATCTTGCCGCCTGGTACAAGGAAGGGCTGCTCGATCCGGAGTTCTTCACCCGCGGTGCCAAGGCGCGTGATATCCTGATGGCGGCCAATCAGGGCGGCATGACGCATGACTGGGTGAGCGCGGCGAACTACAACCTGAAACTTCAGAAGGAATATCCGGGGTTGGAGATGATCGCCATCGCTCCGCCCGCCGACCAGAACGGCGTGGTGAAGGAGCGGACCGAACGGTTCCCTGGCGTCGGCTGGGGCATCTCCAGCCAGTGCAAGGATCCTGTCACCCTGATCAAGTTCTTCGATTACTGTTTCACTCCGGAAGGGCAGGAGCTGCTTAACTGGGGTATCGAAGGGCAGACCTACACGAAGGATGCTTCCGGAAAGAAGACCTTCATGGATGTCGTGCTGAAGAGCCCGCAGACACCGGTCGGATACCTTCGGAGCCTCGGCGCCCTCTATCGTGTCGGTTGTTGTCAGGATGCCCAGTATGAGATTTCCGTCATGGCGCCTGCAGCCCAGACTGCTGCGGAACTGTACGAATCCCATCCTGAGTGGTACATCAGCGAAGAGCCGCCCTATGCCGATGGCCGGTTGGATATGAAACTGTTGCCTGAAGATGATGCGAAGTACAAGAAGATCATGTCGTCCGTCAGACCGTATGTCGATGAGAAATTCCAGGCTTGGATTTTGGGTACCAGTGATTTCGATGCCGATTATCCGAAGTTCATTCAGGAATTGAAGAGTCGTGGCATCGACGAGGCGATCGCCATCGTCCAGCGTGGGTACGATATCTACAAGACACGGTAACAAAGAACGAAGGGGGATGCGATGTCAAAGAGAAAGAATCTGCTCTATGTGTTTGCCGACCAATGGCGGGCGACGGCATTGGGCGTGACGGGAGAAGATCCGGTCAGGACAGAGAACATGGACGCTTTTGCGAAAGAGTCCGTGTCCGTCACCGGCGCGATCTCTTCCTATCCTCTCTGCTCTCCCCATCGGGCGGCACTGCTCACGGGCAAGCATCCCCTTTCCTGTGGCTTTTGGACCAACTGCAAGGCTCCTCTCTCCGATAGTCCGAATCTGTCGGACGGGGAGACCTGCATCTCTGATGTGCTTGCCGGAAGCGGTTACGACACCGCATATGTCGGCAAGTGGCATCTGACGAGAAGCGAGCTCAATGACGATCCCCATCCTGTTTCCGGTGCGGCAGGCTGGGATGCCTATACGCCTCCCGGTCCTGGCCGCCACGGCTTCGCCTTCTGGCATTCCTATGGCGCGATGGACAACCATCTCTTCCCCCATTATTGGGAGGATTCGCCAAGGCAAATCAACGTGGAGAAGTGGTCGCCTGAACATGAGACGGATGTGCTTCTTTCCTATCTGGAAGGGCGGAAATCGGACAAACCATTCTGTGCGTTCCTTTCGTGGAATCCTCCCCATCCTCCGTATGACCTTGTGCCGGGAAAGTATCTGGAAAATACGGACATACTCTATAGGAAAAATGTGCCATTGGCGATGAAGGATGATCCTTCGTATCTGAAGAAGAGGGAGGAATATTTCGCCGCGGTACATGGGCTGGACGAACAGTTCGGCAGAATCGTCACGTTTTTGAAAGGACATGGACTCTGGGATGACACGGTTGTGGTTCTTTCCGCCGACCATGGCGACATGATGGGTTCCCATGGGCTGTATGGAAAGAACATCTGGTATGAGGAGTCCGTCAGGATACCGTTCTACCTGCATGACCGTGCGGTAGGAGCGGGAACAAAAGATATCCTTCTTGCAAGTGAGGATCAGGCTCCGACACTTTTGGGCTTGCTATGTGTTCCTGTTCCACCCTCCATGCAAGGATGTGATGCCTCTTTGGCATTGAGAGGAGACAAGGATGCGAAAGTCCGGGAAGCCGTCTACCTCTGCATGATTCCCGGCATGCCGGATCTAGTTGAGGCGTACCGGAAGAAGGGACTCGACCAGAAGCGGTTCGGGTGGCGTGCCATGCGGGACAAGAACCACCTTTACGTGCATGACAAAGGGATCCATCCAGGGGACGAAGAACGGCTTTTGTTCTATGATTTGCAGAGTGATCCGTATGAGATGCGTCCACGTACTCCTACGGAACAGGAAAAGGGGTTCGCCGAGGCGTGGATGCGTGATCAGGCGAAAGGGATCAATGATCATTTCTTTAAGGATGTACGTGTATGAGACAGTTTGAGGTGAAACCTTTCACCGAGTTGGACGAGGCGATTTCTTGTGCGCTTCGGCAGACCGATTGCGCATTGGAGCATCTCCAGGGCAAATTCAAGTATTCGAACAGCGAGCATCTGTGGTATCCGCTTTCGGAGAATGTCGAATGGACAACGGGCTTCTGGAGCGGGGAGTTGAATCTCGCCTATGAGTTGTCCGGGGACAAACGATATCTCAATGCCGTCGAGCAACAGATACCGGGATGGATGGGGCGTATCGTCCGTCACATCGACACCGAGCACCACGACATGGGGTTCCTCTATTCGCCTTCCTGCGTGGGTTTTTACAAATTGACAGGAGACAAGGAAGCGCGGGAAGCCGCCTTGCTTGCCGCTGACAACCTGTGCGGACGTTTTCAGGAGAAGGGGCAGTTCATCCAGGCGTGGGGACCGCTTGGTGCAAAAGAGAATTATCGCTTGATCATCGATTGCCTGCTCAACCTGCCGTTGCTTTTCTGGGCGACGGAGGAGACGGGGGATGGTCATTATCGGAACATCGCCCTGAAACATCTCCATACGGCACTGGCTCTGGTGCTCCGTCCTGACGATTCCACCTATCATACCTATTTCTTTGATCCTGAGAGCGGCAAGCCGACCTATGGGCGTACCGCCCAAGGCTACCGTGACGGTTCGGCGTGGGCGAGGGGACAGGCATGGGGCGTCTATGGAAGCGCATTGGCGTATCGGGAGACGAAGGACGAGAGGACGCTTGATGTCTTTCATCGTACGCTTGCCTTCTTCCTTGACCATCTGCCTTCGTCGGTCATTCCCTATTGGGATTTCGACTTTACGGAAGGAAGCACGGAGCCGAGGGACACGTCGTCTCTCGCAATCGTCGTCTGCGGCATGCTGGAGATGGCGACGGATATCCCCACGGGAGAGGAAAGCAGGACTCTTGCGGATTTGGCTTCCCGACTGACCGGGGTGCTCTACAGGGAAGCCGCGGTGAAGGATCCTGCGGTGTCCGACGGTCAGCTTCTCCACGGCACCTATGCACGGAAGAGTCCTTTCAACACGGTGAACAACCGTGGCGTTGATGAGTGCAACACATGGGGAGATTACTATTACGTCGAGGCGCTCAGGCGTCTCAAGGGCAAATGGGATCCCTATTGGTGAGAAGGAACGGGAGATGAAGAAACCAAACATTCTGATGATTGTCGTTGACCAACTGACGTTCCGTGCCTTGGGACGGGACAACCATACGCCGAATCTGGATGCATTGCTAGAGAAAAGCATGGTGGCGGAGAATTGCACCTGTCAGTGTCCTCTCTGTCAGCCTTCCCGCGCCAGTTTCTGGTCAAGCCTCTATCCCCATCAGACGAATGTGCTTTCCAATGGAAAGCGGTGGCCTGCGCCTCCGCTTTCCCCAGAGGTTCCCACTTTGGGGAAAGCGCTATCGGATGGGGGTTACGAACCCCGCCATTTCGGCAAGAAGCACGATGCAGGGGCACTTTCCGGGTTTGTCTGCAATGAAGAGAAAGAGGAAAAAGTGCCTGACGAGAATCC
>Ga0183096_1002516_pt1 | contig 12442 bp, 11 predicted proteins | sample Biomet5_FD_127791 | JGI IMG/M metagenome (GOLD analysis project Ga0183096, IMG submission 127791) | Microbial communities from bioreactor (seeded with sewage sludge) at LBNL, California, USA - Biofuel metagenome 5 (version 2) (version 3) | ecosystem: Engineered > Bioreactor > Anaerobic >...
ACCGCCCCATGCGTATTTGACAAGCCCGAATATCGTATCCGCCTTTTCCAGCACCATCAGCACAGCCAGAACAGCCACGAGGATAACCACGCCGCGGCCCACCCACATGACTTCCTTGTCGGACGCCTTCTTTCGGACGAAGTTGCGGTAGAAGTTATTGGACACCGCGGAAGACGTCACAAGCAGCTGCGAATCTGCCGAGCTCATCGTGGCCGCGAGAATACCCGAAAGCATCACGCCGGCGACCAGCGCGGGCATCAGTTTGGTCGACATCTGGATAAACACAGTCTCCTGAAGCGTGCCGTCAAGCGACGGATAGTTCGGCAGCAGTGCGTTTCCCAGCATCGCGCGGCCCACCACGCCAATCATCACCGCCGCAAACAACGAGATAAGTACCCAAACGATGGCAATACGACGCGACCGCTTCAGCTCACGGCCCGAACGAATAGCCATAAAGCGCAGCAGTATGTGCGGCATTCCGAAATATCCCAGGCCCCAGGCCAGATTGGAGATGATATCAAGCGGGGAGTACGCCGTGAACGTCCCGTTGCTGTTCTGCACCCCCGTTACGCTGAAGAATCCGCCGAGATCCGAGAGCTTATCTCCCATACCGCCAAAGCCGCCCACTGCGCTGATACCCACCGTCAGCACGATGACCAAGGCGAAGAACATCAGCAGGCCCTGGATGAGGTCGGTCAGGCTTGCCGCCAAAAAGCCGCCGATTGCCGTATAAGCGACGATAACGGCTGCGCTGATGATGACCGCCCACACATAGCCGGACCCATCCAGCCCCAGTACATTCTGGAACAGCGTGCCCGACGCCTTAAAGAACGTCGCGGTATAAAATGTGAAGAACACGACGATGAACAGGCCTGAAAATATCATCAGTATCTTACGCTTGTCATGAAAACGGTTGGAGAAAAAGTCAGGCAGCGTGATCGAATTGTTGGCGACGATGCTGTAACTGCGCAGACGCTTGGCCACCAGCAGCCAGTTTAAATATGTGCCGAGCGCAAGGCCAACCGCCGTCCAGAACGCCTCGCCCACGCCCAGGGCATAAGCCACGCCGGGCAGCCCCATCAACAGCCAGCTGGACATGTCCGACGCCTCGGCGCTCATCGCGCATACCCACGGGCCCAGCTTGCGCCCGCCCAGGAAATAGTCATCCGCCCCTTTGTTGCGCTTGTAGCACACGAAGCCAATGGCGATCATCACCACCATATACACGGCGATCGCGATCAGGGTTTGAATTTGATTTCCACCATCTTCCATTCAACAATCCTCCAAAACTATTTTTCATCATTCAGGCAACATGAAATAGAATAAAGAATATTCCGGTTACAGCTCTTTTTTCGTCCTGAGTCATGATCTTTTGCCATTATACTGCAAAATAATAAGACAGGCTATTGTTTTTATGATCTTTTTCACCATTATTTTCTGTCATTTGCTTGAGCGGAATAAATCAAATAAAAATTCCATTATTTAGCCAATATAGGTTGTCTTACCTGTGGGTATTATAAAAATGTCTAAAGGAGAGGGACGTCAAGATGGTCACAATTACCCTGAGTATTTTGTATGCCGCAGCCTGTTTCAAATGGGGAGAGTGGCGTCGCTGGCAAGAATTCTATCCGACAATACTCTACGTCATTATCGGTGATCTGGCGTATAACTTCGTTTTCCATGACCATACGCTCTGGCTTTATCATGGCGCCTTTGCTCATACGATATCGGACATGATCGTGGCGCTTTTCATGTTCCCCTCAATTGTCATTCTATTTCTGACACACTGGCCTCAAAAACGGGTGTTTCAGATTTTTTACGTATTGGTCTGGGCGGGCTTCAACCTTTTGCTTGAATTCTTAAGCGTTTTGCTTGACGTCTTTGAATATGATAACGGCTGGACCGTCTGGTGGTCGCTTATACTGCTGATCGTGTCTTTCATCATGATTCGTATCCATTATAAAAAACCGTTGCTGGCCTGGCCGATATCTTTGGCTCTGGGCGTTGCGACGGCACTGATATTTGGCCTGCCGTCCGGCGCGCTGAAATAAGCTATTGGCGCAAGCTTCTATACCGACGCATCATTGTGCCGCCCGAGAGCCCATACAGCCGGTCAACCAGCGCAAGTGCCCCGTATTTCCAAAGCAGCGTGACGGCGACCACCGGCAGAAACCATCCTGGTCGGATCAGAAAAAGGCCTGTCAGATAAAGAACCCCGTGCACAGCAATCAGCGCCGCCACTATCAGTGCCTTGTATACGCGTCTGATTCCGGAAAAATAGACGATCTGCATCGATATTGTGACCAGGTAGAAATAGCTCAGTATGACAGCATACCTGCTGGCCTGCGAATCGCTCAGCAAGCTGTTATTTGCGGCCTGAATATCGGCCAGATGCAAGCCCCACCATAACGTAACCATGCAGATTGCGATCATAGAAAAAAATACGTATCCGTAATAGTACGCCGGTCTGAGTCCTTCGCGAAGCCGGTCGTACATCTTCCTCGCAATCAGGAAAGCGAAGGGCAATAACGCCACCGTCAGCCACGTGCTATACCAGTATTGCTCATAAATGTGAAGCGCGACGAACAGCTCCTCAATTCCGCCGTACGCCAGCGCCAAAATAAAATACCAGCGTGGTTTCAAGCGAAGAACCGCCACCATCAACATCGACGCGGCCACCGAAAACTGTGAAAACAGATTGCCCGTCAGGATATCGTCATAGGCGTGTCCCGGTAATGTCACAATCCTGGGGTAATAAGCATAAGCCTTGAAGAAAATGAGCAAAAAGGTCTCCAGCCACAGCGTCATGCCCGCCAGTGTCAGGTAAAACGCGAAAGTCTGTCTGCGGTCTTCCGCACGATATAATGTATATGCGACCTCTGCCGCCGCAGTGAGCCCCAATGCAATATACCACACTGTATTCGTCCAGAAAGCAGATGCCAATCTTCAATAACCATACCTTTCCTCTGATCTATTGATTTATTTTGTCTCTTCCGGGCGGCTTTCATCAGCTTATTAAAAAATGCGCGTTACATATTCATGTCCGGCTGTGCGCATGCTACATCTATAAACCAAAGAAAGGTGCCAAATGAACAAGGACACGAAAATGAAAGATAAGCACAATATCGACTGGGATGAAGACTATTCCCCCCGTAATATCGCCTCGACCACCGACTGCACCGGCATGATGTACAAACCGCCCGTGACGGATGACGAGACCGAAAATTACGAGGATATCTATTCGGTGCCCCAGCAAACAAACTCAGCCGCGCAGAAGGGCGTGGAAACGGCCCGCGGGCGTATACAGCCCGGCCCGGCGGGACGAAATCACAAATAGCATTTTTAACAACAACGGGAGGCGGAAGTCGTGATGGATCCATCGCTGATCGAAACGATCGACCAGATCACCAGGGACTTTATTGGCGTTCATGACCGTATTCTGCAAACGTGGCTCTCCAAGGTGGTTTTTTCATGGCACTGGTGGCTGGATTTGGCGCTGGCGGTGCTGCCATGGGTTCTGTGGCTCATCGTGCGGCGCAGAGATCTGCAGCGCCGGCTTCTGTTCGCCGGTCTGGTAACGGTGTTGTTTGCGACATATCTGGATATCATCGGCATGTCGATGGGATGGTGGACCTACTACACCTGGGTCATCCCGACGATGCCTGAGTATCTGCCATGGGATCTTGCCGTGATGCCCGTTACCGCCATGCTGTTCTACCAGTATAAGCCCAACTGGAACCCTTGGCTCAAGGCCTTTATTTTTGGTGCCATCGGCGCGTTTGTCTCCGAACCGCTCTTTGAATGGATCGGCATATATAAACGTATAACATGGCAATACTGGTATTCTCTTCCCATCTATATCGCTATTTATATGGTGGGATACGCGATATTCATACAAGGCCGCCGTCTGAAAAGCGCGGCGGTCCCCAAAGCGCCGGCGCATCGTCCTTCTGAATAACCGGTGTTATTATCCTCAGTTCAACCGCCTTGAAGGCATAGATCTGCCTATAGTCAACATCATTTCCTGCACTGAATTCCCACTGTTTTCCATAAAACAATGAAAATATGGTTGACAAAAGGCGGCATTGCCTCTATGTTGATTAATGTTAGTCATTATCATTTACAATAATATTCGGAGATTTATATGCGTATCAAAAGTTTCTTGTTGTTACTCCTTGTTATATTGCTGCTGGCCGGCTGCACCCAATCGCCCACGGTGATCGTTGCCACACCGGAGCCTGCTGTCGAGACACCGGAGCCAACGCCGACTCTTACGCCGGCGCCGACGCCCTCACCGACGCCGGAGCCAACGCCGTCACCGACACCCAATCCTTATTTCTCCGACTCGGAAGAAGTGAAAGCCGATGCGGACAGCGGCCAATGGCTTTACCGCTCGCCTTCGCTTTACGTGAACGTTACGCGCACTATCGACGAGGAAAACAAGCAGACCTACTACGTGGCTGACATCCGCGTAACCGGGTCTGAAACGGAACGTTCGGGTTTCTCCACGCCAAAACGTCCCGGCGGAAAATCGACCGACCTTTACTGGATCTCGCAATATTATAAAGCGGTCATCGCCGTGAATGGAGACTTTCTGGACAATAACGCCAGCGATAAAAACCGCAAGGGCGTCATTATCCGTGACGGCAAAGTTTTTGTAGACAAGGACAAGGCGGATACGCTCGCGTTTCTGCCGGACGGCACGATGAAGGTATACGCGGCGGGCGAAGCCGACGCGGACAGCCTGCTGGCGCAGGGTATCAAGACAACGTATTCCTTCGGTCCCACGCTCATCAACAACGGCGTGATTCAGGACGGGCTGGACACGGCGCGCCTGAAGCGAGCCAACCCGCGCACCGCCGTAGGCATGATCGAGCCGGGCCACTATCTTCTGGTCGTAGTAGAAGGCCGCAGCAGTCGCGCCAAGGGCATGACGCTGGTGCAGCTGGCCGATCTATTCGCCTCGTACCACTGCGAAGTAGCCTATAACCTGGACGGCGGCCAATCTGCGACGATGACGTTTATGGGTGAGAACATCAACGAATACGGGGGATCGCTGACCGGACAGCGCGGCGTTCCGGATGCCCTGATGTTCGGCACTTCTGATCAGGTGAGCCAAGACGCGCTCTGATTGATCCGCAACGGGCACGGAGGATTTCGACAGAGACAAAGTTATCTTTTGGAGGCTCCGCCTCCAAACCACCGCTTAAGGGATACATCCCTTAAGAACCTCATCTGAAAAACGCCTTTTCCTTCTTTTCTTTAAGAAAAGAAGCGGGAGCGCCCGGGGTTCCCCCAAAAACAAAGGGCTTTTTGGGCTGGACTGAGGGCAGCGCCCTCGTGAATGGTTTGTCATCAAGCTGAAACGCCGGGGATAACCCGGCGTCTTTGTTTATCATCCTTCCTCAGCAACAAGGCCGTTCAACAGCCACAGCCTCGCCTTCCCGTCCTCAAACGTAATGCGGTACAGAACATTTCCGTCCTCCTGCGACAAAAACACGCTGTCCCGTGCGACGGAGATCCAGTCGGCATCACCCGGCATGGGGAAAAGCTCATACACCTGCGCGGTATCCAGATCATAGACGCAGAGCGCGCCCGTATCTCCAAAGTAGAGCAAGTAGTTCCGATATACAGGCAATTCGTCCGTGAGCATCACGTCTAAGTTCTCCGTCTTTTTTTCGTTCGTCCGGCATAAGGTATCGTCAAAGTAATACGCCCAGCCGTCCCGGACAGCGAGCGGCCCAAACGCGCATCGGGTCAGCTCTTTCGCCTTGCCGGTCTTCAGGTTGTAACGGTAGATGCTCCAGACATCACCGCCGTCCTCCCCCTTCTCCACTGCGCCATAGTAGAGATACCCTTTCTCGAAGAATAACAGCCCCATCGGGATATCCGGTACGTCGAGCGCCTTATAACCCGACCCGTCCGGCGCGTAGGTTTCAATAATGTCGTTGTTCGCCGTCCACAGATAGATACGGCCATCGTAAATCATTAAAACACGGCCAATGTTGTCCTCTCCCCTATGGCTGCTGATGATCCGCTGCTTCTCCTTACCGTCCGGTTTTACCCGCCAAACGTCATCGTCCTTCAGAAAATACACCCAGCCATCGTACCAGTTGACCGCGCCATAGGGGTACTCCCCCGCGGATGAGTCCAGCACCGTCTCATCCGATCCGTCCAGACGGCTGGACAGCAGGCATGCCGGCTGGCCTTCAGAATTGGCGGTCACTCTGATAAACAGGTCACTCCTGTCATCATAGATGAACCACTTGTTCTCAGGGTAGTTACCCGCAATATTCCACTCGTAACCGTCCCCCGACGGTGCGGGGCATACTGTCTCCAATACCAGTTCCACGGCTGGCGTGGATGCCGGCGCGGGTTCCGGCGTCGGTGTCGTTACTATTTCGGATGGGTTCACCGTCATCGCCGCCTTAGCGGGCAAACCTGTTGGCGCCGACTTGGCGGCATCCGTCGGTTCCGTGTTCGTTTCACATCCCGTGAGCAGCAGTATGAGGCACATGATGCAAAGCAGCTATCTTTATTATTATGTTTAAATTGGTACTATATATTTTTATTGACATCTACAAATACAGTATATAATATCATTATAATCTATATATGTTTAGATATGGGAGACCGAATGAAATGATGAATAAAAAATTAACTAGATTGATTTGTTTTTTATTGACCTGCGCAATTATTATATCAGTTTTTTCTTTTTCGATATGTGAATCTAAAGCGACATCTCAAGTCGATCAGATTATTGCGTTTGCAAGGAGTCAAATAGGCCAGACAAAATATGATGGAATGTGTCAAGCATTTGTTAGAAGTTGTTATGAATCTGCCGGTATTTACGCTTCAACTAACGCAGGTTCTGCCAACGACGCGTGGAAAATGTGGGGTGTTTCAACAAGCTCGTCGAACATACCCGTTGGGGCATGCGTTTATTTTAGAAACGGAACCAGCGATAAATATGGTCACGTAGGGCTTTATATCGGTGATGGCAAAATGATCGATGCAACAAGTTCATTGCACGTTTCTGAAAGAACTATTCCAAACTATCTATGGGGCCAATATCAGGGGTGGGGATATCAGGCAGGTAAACAACCCAGTTCGGACTCAAGCGTAACAAAAGCTACCATCACCATTAACGCTGTCACTAACCTCAGTTATACCAACGCGCAGATCAACGGAACGGTAAACAACAGTAATAAGCTAACTTGTACTTCATGCGGCTTTCGCGTTGGGGTATCCACGAGTAACTATACCGAAAAATCTGAATCCATCAATTTATCCTTAGCTTCATTCGCAATGTGGTATGATATGAATAAATGGTACGGTACATTAACACCTGGGCAGACGTACTATTACCAGATGTTTGTAACTGCTGACGGCAACACGTATTGGACTGACTGGAACAAGTTCACGACGCCATGTATAAATTATACCATAACAGGAGCTTCCAACAACGAAAAATATGGTACAGTCTCAGGTTCCGGGACATATAAACGAGATGCGGCAGTTACACTCACCGCAACGCCAAAGGCGGGTTACCAATTCGTCTGTTGGCAGGAGGGGGCCGCCTCCGTATCTACCAGCAATCAGTACAAGTTTATAGCAACAGCTAATCGGACTTTGACTGCAGTTTTCGCATTAATCGACAAGCCGAACCCAAAAGCTGTATCGACAGGTTATAAAAGCATAAAAATCAGTTGGAGCAAGGTCTCCGGTGCAAATGGATATGAAATATACCGTTCGACAACAAAAGGAGGAACATATAAGCTTATAAAGGCCACCTCATCTACTAGTTATTCAGATACAAGTCTGAAAACAAACCAGACATATTATTATAAGTTAAGAGCCTGTTGTGAAACTGCATCAGCAAAGACATACAGCGGGGATTCGAATATCGTTTCCGCAGTTCCTATTCCATCCACGCCTTCAGCAAAGGCGGTACGAGTATCAAATTCATCGATAAAAATCAGTTGGGGCAAGATAGCCGGCGCGACGAAATATGAGGTATATCGAGCGACTTCCAAGAATGGCTCATACAAGCTTATTAAAACTACGACCTCAACAAGCTATACCAACATAAGACTTATCAATAATAGAACATACTACTACAAGTTAAGAGTATATCACTTAATAAATGGTAAAAAAGCTTACAGTGGTTATTCAGCCATTATTTCCGCTACGCCATAACTTTTAACCATTGACTCCTTTGAGAAGTAGCCAGTACTCCCGCTCTTAATGGAACTACCAGTTACAAGCTTAAATAGCCGTTGACCTTTGAGTACAATTTAAAGTGATGTCAGTAACAGAAGCTTACGTATAAGTTACCCTGGCTTCACTTTGCCAGGATATTATTAAATGAAGTGAAATCAAGACTTCCTCGTTATTCCGCCGCTTCCGCCGCTTTCTCACGGTTGATCTCAGCCTGCGTCTTCACATGTCCCTTGGTCAGCGACGCCGCCATCGCGACAAGCGCCACGACTGCCGCCGCCAGAAATGTGATGTGCATCCCCTGAATGAACGCCGCTGTATCCAGCGCCGAGCCCGTCATACCCTGCGCGGACAGCGACGCCTTCGCACCGGCCTGTATGAAGCTGAACAGCGCACCGGAAACCGCGACGCCCAGCGCCATGCCGATGTTGCGCATCGTCGCCAGAGTGCCGGACGCCGTCCCCCTGTTTTCAGGCGGCACGTTTCCCATGATCGCCGAGTTGTTGGGCGTCTGGAACATGCCGAACCCAATGCCCGCCACGATCATCGACACGATGATATAGACCAGCGAAGCGTCTGCGGCGAGAAAGCTCATCATAAACAGGCCGCCCGCCATCACCAGCGCGCCCAGAGAGCTGATATACCGGCTGTCATGCTTGTCGGAGATAGCGCCGCTGACAGGCGCGATCGCCATGGTGGCCAGCGGCATCGGCAGATAGAGCAGGCCGCTGGTGAGTGCGGAAAAGCCGCGCAGCGTCTGCAGGTAAAACGGCGCGAGGAACACCATGATAAACTGTGCCATATAGACAAACAACGCGGCTATGCCGCTTGCCGAAAACACACGGTTACGGAATAACCGGACGTTCAGCATGGGGTTTTTCCGCCGCGCTTCAAACAGCACAAACAGCACGGCGACAGCCAGCCCTCCGCCAAGCAGCCCCGCGAACCATCCGACGGGGAGGTCGTAATCCCCCGATAAACTGAGCGGCAGCAGGATGAGCAGCAACGCGGCAAATACCAGAGCGCTCCCCGCAATATCGAACCGCGCCTGCGTATGCTTTTCGTCCCGCGGGATGTTCCGGCGCACCAGCAGCATGCCGACGACACCCACCGGCAGGTTGATGAAGAATATGCTCTGCCAACCCGCCAGCGTTGTGAGCGTGCCGCCGATCACCGGACCGGCGCATAGCCCCAGCGCCACCGCAATGGCCGTGATGCTGAGAGCCTTGCCACGGCGTTCGGGCGGAACCGTGTTGGTGATGATAGCGGGTCCGGTGGAAAACAGCATGCCCGCGCCCAGCGCCTGGAGGCACCGGGAGCCGATCAGCATCCCAATGTTGACTGACAGCCCGCAAAGCAGCGAACCCGCCGTAAACAGGATAAAACCCGTCTGATAAACCTTCTTGTGGCCGTACATGTCGGCAATGCGCCCAAACGTCAAGAGCAGGCTGCTCACCACCAGCAGATACGCCGTTACGATCCATTCCACCATGGACATCGTCACGCCAAAGCCATCCCGGATGAGCGGCATAGCCAGGTTCACCGCGCCCGAGTCCAGCGACGACATGAAGGTGCCCAGGCCCACAGAGAATATGATGGCGCTCGTCTTCCTGTTGTTCATAATAAACTCCTTCTTATTTAAAAATTCCAAACTCATAAATATGAGTAATTGCTCACTTTTTACCTATTTTATTCCGTCTTAAGCGCTGTGTCAAGAAGAACATGAGTATTTGCTCACTTTTTATTGACAAAATCGCTCCGGTGCTTTTACAATAGCAAACAGGGAGGAATGCTTATGAAACCGGAAAGGCCGCATCAGCCGAAGGCTCCAAAGAAGCCGCGGAGACCCGTTCAGCCGCGCAGCATCCGTACGCGGGAAAAGATACTGGACGCCGCTTTGGCGCTGTTCTGCGAAAAAGGGTATTTCAAGACCACGACCAACGAAATCGCGCGGCGGGCTGGCGTGTCCATCGGCAGCCTGTATTCCTACTTCAGTGATAAGGACACGCTGTTTTTTGAGATATTGGATGGATATCATCAGAAGTTTGCGAATGCCAAAAACGTAGCGCAGGGCCAGCCTGAGCTGCTCAAAACCGACCCTGTCGGTTGGCTTCGTTTGCTGATCGACAATCTCATCCGCGTCCATGAGGAATCTCGCGAGCTCAACCGGGAGCTGACCGTGGTGGCATATTACAATCCCAAAGTGGCTGCCCGGCTGGAGGAAAACAGGCGGCGCACGCTGGAAGCCACCATCGGTTACTTTATCAGCTATCTCGAAGGGCTGAAGACAACTGACCCGGAAGCGGCGGCCATCGTCTCCTTCGATCTGATCTCATCCACGGTGGACCGCATCGTCTTCGGCGGCAGTGAGATCGACCCGGAACGCCTGATCGGCGTCACAATTGATATGCTGCGGGCTTACTTTTTCCCGCAGGCCACATAATCTGATTCCAATGAATCCTCAAATTTGAGGCGTCCGCATTCCTATTCGCGGGCGCTTTTCATTTTCTCCCGGGCTATTGAAACGCATCGAATTATCGGAGTGTATCAGGGGGTACACAAACGCGGTCAAACGCGCTATAATACCTCCTTGGGCGCCAAAACGGAGGAATGATTTGAACAAAATGAAGACCGGAACCAAACAGCGAACGATCGCGAACGGCTACCTGCTCATCCAGACGATGCTATGGGGGCTGTCTTTCATATGGACAAAAAATATCGATGCCGGCATGCCGACGATAGCATATCTGGCGCTGCGTTTCATCATCGCGTCGGTGGTGCTGCTGCCCCTCCTCGCACGCCGGCTCAAGGCCGCGCTCTCCCCCGCGTTTATCCGCGCTTCGCTGGTCCTGGGCGGCTTGCTGTTCGTCTCCTTGGCGCTGCAAATATACGGGCTTAATTATACGTCCGTCACCAACTCGTCCTTTATCACCAGCACGACCGTGCTCATCGTCCCGATATTGGAGCGGGAGCTGTTCAAAAAGAAACTCTCCCCCGCGCTGTGGGTGGGATGCATCGTCGCATTCGCCGGCGTGGGCATGCTTTCGGGCGGCCTGTCGATGAAACTGAACCTTGGCGACGTTTTAACCATGCTGTGCGCCTTGGGCTTCTCGCTGCAGGTTTTGTTCTCCGCCAAATACGCGGCGGAACAACCGACCGATGTGTTGGGCTCCATGCAGGTCATATTCGCCACCGTGCTGTTCGTTCTTCTTTGGGGCGTTTATGGATTCGACATGACCGGCTTCCAGCCCGTGTTTATGGTCGGCATCGCGTTCATGGGTATCCTCAACACCTCCGTGGGCTTTGTGGGCCAGGTCGTGGCGCTGAAATATACCCGCCCCACCATGGCCGGACTGATCTACGCTCTGGAGCCGATTTTCGCGACGATGTTCGCGATGATCATCCCCGGCGTCAACGGGCAGTGCGAAGCGCTGACGCTGAAGACGGGTTTGGGCGTACTCGCTGTGCTGGCCGGCCTCGCCATCGCGGTGGTGGATTCGTTTCTCCCCAAACGGCGTATGGCCAAGGCCGGAGCGGTGGATTAAAAACGCCAACTGTGCAAGAAGAAAATACGGAATATACTCGTATGCAGACGCTGCCTCCAAACGGCTCAAGGAACGCCCCCGTCGGAAATACCGTACTGAAGAAAAACGTAGTGGATTAACGGGCTTCCGGCGAAGCGAGGGTCCATACAAGCGCCCCCACCCGGTTACCGGCTCTTCGGCGGGTTTCTAACGCCCGGCCACGGGCACTATCAACAAATTGTGATACGACCTTATACATGCTATAATGGATAGAAATTATTGACTCGAGGCCTTATCCCATGTATCAAAGCTATGCCGACGACATCCGAAGGGACGATAAACCCCGCAGGCCTGCTCAAAAGGTATGGGCGGCCGTCTTTGCCATTGCAGCTATTCTCCTGATCGTTCTTCAGATCGTCTACTTCATCTACAACAAAAAATCCGGATATGAGTACATTGCGGACTGGATGCTTTATGCCGTCAACGCGGTTATCCTCATCTTCGCGTTCTTCTATGCGTTCTTAATGCTGCGCGGCAGGAAAGCTCCCCTGCTGGCCACCGCCGTGGTGCTGGCCGTCCTGTTCTGCGCCAATATCGCCCTCATGGCTTTATACGGCTTCACCAATACCAGCGTGATCACCCTGTCGCCGGATGTCCGCCATATCACCGTATTGACGCAGGACCAAGTAACTGGCAAG
>Ga0183096_1002518_pt1 | contig 12439 bp, 9 predicted proteins | sample Biomet5_FD_127791 | JGI IMG/M metagenome (GOLD analysis project Ga0183096, IMG submission 127791) | Microbial communities from bioreactor (seeded with sewage sludge) at LBNL, California, USA - Biofuel metagenome 5 (version 2) (version 3) | ecosystem: Engineered > Bioreactor > Anaerobic >...
ACCGAACACAACGTACGGAGAGAATATCGGAGTCCTGGCTTTGACCGGCGTCTACAGTGTCTGGGTGACCGGAGGTGCTGCGGTGTTCGCCATTCTCCTCTCTTTCTTCCCGAAGTTCGGCGCTCTTATCCATACCATTCCGAATCCTGTCCTCGGAGGCATCTCGATGTTGCTCTTCGGGATCATCGCTTCGAGCGGACTCAGGACCTTGGTCGAAAGCGGCGTCGACTATCAGGACAAGCGCAATCTGACGATCAGCAGCGTCATCCTGACCATCGGCATCGGTGGAGGCATGCTGCAGTTCGCCATGGGCAAGAACATGATGTTCTCTCTTGGTTCCGTCGCGCTTTCCACGCTGGTGGGCATTCTGCTCAATCTGATCTTGCCAGTCAAGAAAACGAACGAGTAATCTCATTCCTCAGAAGGCAGGTCTCAAAAGGCCTGCTTTCTTTCTCCTCGGGCGATGTTGTTTGTTCCTCCTCAAACGAAAACGGTGGCAAAGCCTTCGGTAAATGGAAAGTTGGGTGAGATGTCTGAACTTATTACATTGTCAAAGAGGACAACGTTTGGTTTAAGTTGCACAATAAATAAAGCAATTAATTTAATCATAATAAAATCTAAAAATGTGCAATGTTTTTGATACTTTGCACAAATCTGAAGGTTGTGCAAACATATTCGTCACTTTGTTCTTATGACGGGGTGGATTTTTGTCATTTTTCCATGAAAAAGATTGGTTTCTTTTCGATTTCAAGGGTATCGTGAAGATGCCATGAAAGAGCTATATCATTACGAACAGAAACAGCAGAGAAGCAGGTTGCACTCATTCATCCAGGAAGTGGAGAATGCGTTGTCTGACCTTGTTGGAAATTCATAAGGATTGTTCCTGATGGGACAATCGGTATTGTGATAGTGGTGTTTCCATCGTGAGCATGCATCTGTTTGGTTTTTCTCCTTGTCACGCGTATTTCACCTGTTTTCATTTCACTGAGTTGGTGGATGTGGATCAAGGCCTCCCGGGATAGGAAAACGAGAATGTGGTTTTTCCTAAAAAGGAGGCCTTGTCTTTTGAAACATTGTACTTTACAATTGTAATGTTGTTTTGAAATCATATCTTCTACGTATTCGTAATTTCATATAATGAAAGGAAAAATAATATAGTTCATGGTAACGGAGAAGTTATGAGAGATGTCGTATCTTCCCCCATGATTCTGCATGTGCGAAGTATGCATGAACAGAAGAAGGTTACGGTGCTAACTTCTTCTATTACAATTTGATGGGAATGCCATTGAAGTTATATAAACTTTGTACATAAACAACAGTAATGAAGAGCCTCTTATCTCACTTCTTACTTATGATGCGCCACTTCTACCGTGACTTTGACCGGAAAAGGGTGGCTTTTTCTTTTTTCCCGGGGTATGGTGAATGAACCATGAAAGAGACGAATTCTTATTCGACACAAAAAAGGAGTTGGCTTTCCGTTCTCATCCAAGAGATGAAGAACGCTCTGGCTGATCTTCTGGATAATTGACATCCTGCTACGGATGCCGCTCTTATCATGTCTGTAACCCCTCAAAAAATGAACGTGATTTCTGACGCCCTTGTAGATAATCCCTTCAAAGAGTTCGCAAACCTGACAGTTCCTCAAAGGACAATAGGGGTGATTACTGATTCGGACAAAGGAACAAGAAGAGTGCATTTGCCTCTCATGCGGAGAATAGGATCTGTATTCTCCGCATATTTAGCCTTAAATTTGCGGAGATTAGATTGATTATTCTCCGCACTTCTTGTAAAGTCAATGCATGAGCAACTCTATCAAGTATATCTGGCAATCATCTGGCTGGCCGAATTTCCAATGGAATTCCGCACAACTTACAGCCCTCCTATCCGAAGCAAATGAAAAGATAGGAGTTCTTCAAGGTCGGATGAGCGCAATGGGATTCCCAGACAAAAGCAGTGCCAGAGTGGAAAGCCTCACTCGTGAAATCATCCATTCCTCAGAAATAGAGAGCGAGAGGCTTTCAACCGAGGATGTCAGGTCGTCTGTAATAAAGAAGCTTGGACTGGATGCCGTTGTTTTGTCAGATCACACCCCAATATCAAATAAGAACGATGTGATATCCATGAGGATTTCATCAATAGTCCAGATGGTCATGGACGCAGTTCTTTGCTGCAACGATCTCCTGACCGAAGAAAGATTGTTCTCTTGGCATACATTGTTGTTTCCTGATTCTAGAAGCGGGAGATACAAAATAATCACAGGCGCATACCGTACAGATGAAAACGGTTCTGTGCAAGTTATATCAGGGACAATGGGTAGAGAAGTTGTTCATTATCAAGCCCCTCCGGCCTCCGTCGTTCCCAAAATGATGGATCAATTCCTGAGGTGGTTCAATGATAATCCTGTGGATCAAGGGCTTGATGCTGTTTTGAAAAGTGCAGTCGCACATATCTATTTTGTTTCTATTCATCCATTTGAAGACGGCAATGGCAGAATTGCAAGGGCGATTGCTGATATGGCACTGCACAGAAACATCGGATTCAAGACAAGAGATCACCTGTTCAGCATGAGCGCACAACTTTCCAAAGAAAGAAAAGAGTATTACAACCAACTTGAAAATGCACAAACACTCACATCTGGAAAATTGGATATAACCCAGTGGATGAGATGGTATGTTCAGTGCGTAATCAGAGCTGTCGAAGGGGTGCTTGAGGAACTTGATGCAGTTGTCAGCAGGAAGGCACTCTGGGAAGAAGCCAACAGGATAACCATCAATGACAGACAGAGAAAGATATTGGGCCTACTGATTCCTGGTGACTTCAAGGGCAATCTTACTTCTTCCAAATGGGCACTTATCTGCAAATGCTCTCAGGATACAGCTTCCAGAGATATCAGATATTTACTGAATTCTGGATTACTCCGTAAATCGGAAGCGGAGGGGCGAAGCACATGCTATTATCTGGAAAACTTGGATATCCAAAGATGACCAGTTCTTTGATGAGCGGATCCTTGATTTGATGTGATTTATAAGACAGAAAGTTCTGCCTTTTACCCAGCTGATGATGAGCCAATGGTGATGATTTTGCTGGTACGCTGAATGAAACTGGCAGATTATGTTCGTTGGTTCCCTGTGATGGCAAGTGGATCATGTCCATAACACTCCAAAATAAATGATTCTTGGTGTATGCTCTCCCTGGGAGCTCCATATGGATGATTTCTTTCTTGATGCGGGATTTACCAAAGATGAGCAAAAGGCGATTGTGGAAGCCGGACGGGACGAACGTCTGCTCGCTCTTGTACGTGAAGCCGTGGAAAAGCGTGACCAGGAACGGTTCGCCACTCTTTGCAAGGAAGGGAACACGGCGCATGGTCCTCTGTTTCTGTTGCAGGCATTGGATGCTTGCTATCCCACAACCAAGAAATACTATCCCGACAGTGAGGTGCGGAAAGCGACCTTGTCGGACATCTCGCTCTGGACCCGTGTCTATGAGAAACGGCATGGAGTGGTGGGATCGGACAAATGCGGATGGCTCGCCCATCATGCGTGCGGCGCCATCGTCCGGCTTGGGCGCCTGCAGTTTGAGGATGGGACATTCCCTTTCAATGTCACCGTCCGAGATGCTGAGGGTAGGACACTCTGCACCCAAGGAACTCCTGTGCTCCGCCTGCACATCCCTGAAGGGGGTCCGCTGCTTCCTGCTCTTGTGGATGATTCTCTTCTTCGTGCCGCCCGTTGGTTTTCCCAGTATTCGTTCGTCACCTGTGATTCCTGGTTGCTTGATCCCCAGCTTTCGCTGGTAGCCGGTACTTCTTCCAATATTGTACGGTTCATGGAACGTTTCACCAAGTTCGTCATTCCCATGGCAGGAGAGCCTCAGATCTTTGAGCGTGTCTTTGCCTGGGACATCACCAAAGAAGGCGTCCTCTCCTTTCATTGCAAGACTGCTTTGCAGAAGAACGTGCAGGATGCGGTGCGCTTTGGTGTTTCCTTCAGAAATACCGGAGGTTATCTCGTTCTGCCCCGATGATGGGATTTCAAACAAAAAAGCCTCTTTTTCCCCGTTGTTGCCTTCGAAAAGCGATGGTATACAAGAAGTATGCAGGGAATGAAACACATGCGTATTTCATGGCTGCTTCTCGTCTTTTGCCTTGCCATTGCTTCGGCATTTGCGTCCGGTGGTGTTGAGGGATCCCATCCTTTCGTGGATGATTCCGCCGCTCTGGTGATCTACTCACCCCATGAGGAACTGCCAGCGATGACCTCCATCAAGGAGTTCGAGGAGAGGACAGGCATTGAAGTGCGTGTGGTCTTCGCCGGCACAGGAGAATTGGTCGACCGTATCAGGAAAGAGCAGGACGAAGGGAAACCGTCTTGTGACCTGCTTTGGGGAGGAGGCGCAGAGTCGCTTGCCGCGAACCGCGACCTGTTCCTGCCGTACAAGAGCACCATCGATGACCTGGTCTCCTCTCAGGACAAAGATCCTGAAGGCTATTGGATCGGGGAGTCTCCGGTTCCGGTCGTCATCATGTACAACACGACCTTGATCGCTCCGGAAGAGGTGCCGGAGAGATGGTCGGATTTGCTTGACCCGAAATGGAAAGGGAAGGTCGCTTTTGCCAATCCGGAGAAAAGCGGTTCTGCCTATACCATTCTCTGCACCATGTTGCTTGCATTGAAAGGATGGGATGCGATTCCTCGTTTCGCACAGAATCTGGACGGGAAGACGATGGATGGTTCAGCGATGGTCTACCAGGAGGTGGCGGACGGCCAATACTACATCGGACTCACCCAGGAGAAAAGCGCAAAACTGATGCTGGAAGAGGGGAAGAAGGTCGGCATCGCCTATCCTGCGGAAGGTACCAGCGCGGTGGATGACGCCATCGCCATGGTGAAAGGTGTGCGGCACGTCGAGGAGGCGAAGGCGTTCATCGAGTTCGTCTTGGGAACGCCGAACCAGAAGATGATGGCACGATTGTTCAACAGGCGTCCTGTGCGGAGGGATCTCGCACCACCCGAAGGCTTGCCTGAGATGAAGGATATCCCGTTGGTTCCCTATGATCTTTCCTGGGCTTCAGGAAGCAAGAAGGATATCCTGGAGCATTGGAATGAGGTGTTGCGTTGATACTGACGTAGGTCGGTATGTTGATAGAAGGAGGAGCGTTATGAAAAAAGCGCTTTTGGTGTTGTTGATGGTGTGCATCGCCGGATTCGGCTTTGCACAGGGAACAAAAGAACAAGCAACGACAGCGGCTCCTGTTTCCAAAGGGTCGGTTACGGTCTATTGCCCTCATGAAGCAGATCCGCTCAATGCCGGTGTCAAGGAATTCGAGGATGCGACGGGCATCAAGGTCGATGTGGTCGCGGCAGGCAGCGGTGAGTTGCTGAAGAGGATTGAGGCTGAGTCCGCCAATCCGCTTTGCGATGTGTTCTGGGGCGGTGGTGCTGAGTCCACAGCCGCATATGCGCAGTATTTCGACACCTTCATTCCGGATGCCGATGCCATGATTCCTGCGACCAGCAAGGATACGAACCATAAATGGGTTGGTGAGTCTCCTGTTCCAGTAGTCATCATGTACAACAAGGATCTGGTCTCCGAAGCCGATGCTCCGAAGAGCTGGGCCGATCTGCTGAATCCGAAGTGGAAGGGGAAGATCGCTTATGCCGATCCCGCCAAGTCCGGTTCCGCATACACATTGCTTTGCACGATGATCACAGCGTTTGGAAAAGACAATGGCAAGGGCTGGGACTTCATCAAGCAGCTTTACGCCAACCTTGACGGAAAGATCCAGGGCAGTTCCTCCAACTCCTACAAGATGGTCGCCGATGGCGAGTATTGCATTGGCCTGACGCAGGAGAAGTCAGTGCAGAACTATCTGATCGCCGGTGCGAATGTCGGCATGGTCTATCCGACGGAAGGCACCAGTGCCGTTCCAGATTCCATCGCTATCGTCAAGGGATGCAAGAATCCTGACAATGCGAAGACATTTGTGAACTTCATGCTGGACAAGCAGAACCAGAAGATGATGAGCGACAACTTCAACAGAAGGTCTGTCCGCACAGATATGGATCCGCCTGCCAAACTGCCACCGATGAGCCAGATCAAGCTTGTCGACTATGATTTCGCATGGGCTTCCACCAAGAAGAGCGAGATCATCGCGAAATGGAAGGACATCGTTGTCGGAAGGTAATTCTCATTAGTCACGCACCCTGCCATGGCATTCCATGGCGGGGCTTTTCTCAAGGAGGGCATCATGCATCAGAATGTGACCATCACGGATGTTGTCAAACGATATGGGGATTTCGCGGCAGTGGACCATATTTCCCTTACGGTAAAACCTGGGGAATTCTTCACCCTGCTCGGACCGTCCGGATGCGGCAAGACGACACTGCTCCGCATGATCGCCGGATTCAACAAGATTGACGAAGGGAAGATAAGCTTTGATGATACGGTGATCAACGACATCCCCGCATTCAAGCGCGGCATCGGCATGGTGTTCCAGAACTATGCGATCTTCCCCCATTTGACTGTCTATGACAATGTAGCCTATGGGCTCAAGGCGCACAAGATTCCGAAGGAAGAGATTCCTGACAAGGTCGAGAGGGCCCTGGACCTGATGCAGATCAAGGACCTGAAGGACCGCAAGCCGGCGGAAATGAGCGGAGGCCAGCAACAGCGTATCGCCCTTGCCCGTGCCATCGTCATCGAGCCTGATGTTCTTTTGATGGATGAGCCGCTTTCCAATCTGGATGCAAAACTGAGGATCACCATGCGCTGGGAGATCAAGAAACTGCAGCGCAGGCTTGGCATCACGACCATCTATGTCACCCATGACCAGCAGGAGGCGCTTGCCATCAGCGACCGCATCGCTGTCATGAAAGGCGGACATCTGATGCAGATCGGGACACCTAAAGACATCTACATGAAACCGGAGAACCCGTTCGTCGCAGGATTCATCGGCATCTCCAACTTCCTCTCCTGCATGGTGGAGAAGTCCCCTGATCCCAAGCAGACCAAGGGTATTCTGGAAGAGAAGTTCCCTGTGACGCTTCCGCTGAAGAAGCCGTTTGAGGGGAAGGTCCTGGTTAGCGTGCGTCCCGAGCAGTGCTATTTCCATGGGCACGAGGGACTCAATGGCACCATTTCGCTGGCGACGTTCCTTGGGGACTTCATCAGCTATGAGGTGACGCTCGGCGACGGGAAGGTCATCCAGGTCAACGAGTACACAAAAGAGACGCATGAGCTGAGAAAAGTGGACGACAAGGTGTACGTCCAGTTCATTCCTGAAGCCGTCACCATCTACGATGCGGCAAGCGGGGAGGTGCTTTCATGCTGAAAGAGCGCAGGGCTCCTGATTTCTGGAGCGTTTCCCGTCTTCTGATCCTTTGCATCGTGCTGATATTCCTCGTCTATCCGTTCTCGTCCCTTATCTACCAGAGTTTCTTCACTCCGAAGACCAAGGGGCCGACGATGGCGAACTACAAGGATTTCTTCTCCTTGCCCTATTACTACACGACACTGTTCCATTCCCTCAATGTCTCCTTGATTGCCATGCTCACGTCCCTCGTCCTCGGACTCCCTCTTGCGTATCTGATGACCCGATACAACGTCTGGGGGAGGAATGTGCTCCATGTACTGATTATCATGTCCCTGATGTCCCCGCCGTTCATCGGCGCATACTCGTGGATCCTGCTCTTCGGACGGAGCGGTTTCCTGACGAAACTGCTCTCCAAGATAGGCGTTGTCGTCCCGACCATCTACGGAAAGGGCGGCATCATCATGGTGTTCACCTTGATGCTCTATCCCTACATCTATCTCTATGTGTCGGGAGCCATGTCGAACATCGACAAGTCCTTGGAAGAGGCGGCGGAAAATCTCGGTTCCAGCAAGTTTCGCCGCATCATGACGGTGACGCTTCCTGTCATCCTGCCTTCGATCGCATCCGGAGCGGTGGTCGTCTTCATGACCGCCTTGGCCGATTTTGGCACCCCGATGCTGCTTGGCGAAGGCTACAAGGTGCTTCCCGTCATGATCTATGAGGAGTATATGTCGGAGATGGGTGGAAATGCGAACCTGGCAAGTTCCATTTCCGTCATCGTCGTCGCCTGCTCGTCTCTGGTGCTGTTCCTGCAGAAGCTGCTCGTAGCGAACCGGAACTATGTGATGACGTCGATGCGCCCGCCTGAAGTGATCAAGCTCAAGGGATGGAGACGTTTCCTCGCGACGCTTCCTGTCATCCTGGTGGTGTTCGTTTCCATCATGCCCCAGGTGGTTGTCATCATCACGTCGTTCATCAAGACAAGGGGGCCGATCTTTGTGAAGGGATTCAGCCTGAACAGCTATCAGTCGATCCTGTCCCGGCTCTCCCAGCCGATACGGAACACTTTCGTCTATTCCCTCGTCGCGATTGTCCTGATTGTCATTCTCGGGATGGTCATCTCCTATCTGATCGTCAGGAAGAAAGGGAAGATCGGGACGTTGCTTGACTACCTTGTGATGTTTCCGTATGTCATTCCTGGTTCCGTCCTCGGTATCAGTTTGCTTGTCGCATTCAACCACAAGCCGATCATCCTCACCGGCACGGCCTTGATCATCATCATCTCGTTCGTCATCAGGAAGATGCCGTTCACCGTACGGTCCTCCAGTGCGTTCCTGCTCCAGATGGATCCGAGCGTGGAGGAGGCTTCCATCAACCTTGGGGTCTCCCCGATGCGGACTTTCTTCAAGATCACGGCGCGCTTGATGGCGCCCGGAGTCATCTCGGGAGCGGTGCTCAGCTGGATCACTTGCATCAACGAGCTCAGTTCCAGCATCATGCTGTATACTGGAAAGACGGCGACCATTTCCGTGACGATCTACACGGAGGTCGTGCGAAACAGCTATGGAACGGCGGCGGCTCTGGCCTCCATCCTTTCCATAACTACGGCGATATCCCTGCTTATCTTCATGAAGATCAGCAAAGGAAAGGTGTCTGTGGTCTGATATGGCACGGAGAAAGTTTTTCACGACAGTCCTGATGTCCTTCTTCTGGGTGAGCCTGGTGCCCATCGTCCTGCTTGGTTACGTGGCGATGAGCATCTCTTCCAGAAGTGCGATCAACGATATCAAGAAACAGGTCTCGATGACCTCTTCCAGTGCTTTGGATTCCGTCTCGTCCATGCTCTCTTCGTTCGAGGAGAGCCTTCTTTTGTTCAGTGAGGATCCTGAGGTACGCCAGTTGATGGTCGACAAGGCCGGTCCTGACATGCAGAAGGTCTACCGGAAGATGTATCTTCTGCTTTCCGGCCATGCGGATACCTGCGCCATGCATCTGGTCTCGAAGGATGGACAGCTCCAGATGTCCACCGGCATCCTGCCTGTCCAGTACGATCCTTCCTCTTTCTCCGAATGGGGTTTGCTTCGTCTGCTTGGAGAGACTGACAACGTGGTGGCGTATGCAAACAAGCTTTCCGAAAAGGATACGCTTTCCATCGGCAGGGCGGTACGGGATATCGACGGAAATCTGGAAGGGAATGCCATCGTCGATGTGCCTGCCGAAAGTCTGGAGAACCGGTTGCGGTCGGTCTCCTCTTCTCTTCCGTTCGTCTTTTCCCTTGCTGACCGTCATGGTTTTTTCCTGTTTGACCAGACAGGATGCGGATCCAAGGTCAATATCGCTTCGTTGCCGGAGGTCACGGAGATGAAGATTTCCCAGAACAGGATGTTCGTCTCCGCCACGGCACTGGAGAAGGGTGACCTTGTGCTTTTCACCGCCGTGCCCGTCGATCTTGTGATCGAGAGCAACCGTACGGTCATGGGCATCACGTTGATTTTCGCGGCTATCTCCATCGCTCTCAGCATCCTTTGCTCTATCGGGCTGGCACGGAATGTGTCGAGACCTGTCGTCGATATGCGTGGCATGATGGAAAAGGTGGAGCAGGGCGATTTTTCCGCCCGGTGTACGGAGGGCAGGCCTGATGAGCTGGGTGACTTGGCGTCCCAGCTCAACCGGATGGTCATCCATCTGGATGTCCTGTTCAAGGAGAACCTTGAGAAACAGGATCGGCTCCGTACCGCTGAACTGAAAAATCTCAAGGCTCAGATCGATCCTCATTTTCTGTACAACACGTTGGATTGCATCCGCTATATGGTGAAGCTTGGCATGCAGAAGGAGGCGGCGATGGCGATCTCCGACCTCTCCGTGCTCCTCAAGAACAGCATTGGGAACTCAAAGGACATGAATACGGTCTCGGAGTCAATGCATGTCATCGAGAGTTATCTTGAGATAGTCCATCTTGAGCATCCGGACAAGTTCTCCACTGATATAGACATCGAACCAGCGATCGAAGGTGAGATGATCCCGAAACTGTTGCTCCAGCCTGTGGTGGAGAACGCCGTGGTTCATGGGCTGGAAGAGAAGATTGGAAAAGGGAAGCTGGAGATTCGCGGGAAAAAGGAAGGGGAGACGATCTGCTTCATCGTCCGGGATGATGGGGTTGGCATGGATGGGCGGACCCTTGCCTCCGCGCTTCAAGGCAATGCGGACTCCATCGCACTCTACAACATCAAGCAACGGTTGCAGCTCTATTACGGGGACAACGCTTCCTTCACCATCAAGAGTGTCTTGCATCAAGGGACGGAAGTCCGTATGGTGATTCCGTTGAAGGTGGTGAAGTGATGTATCGGGTGGTCGTGGTCGAGGATTCCGAACTGCTTCGGAGAGGGTTGGTCACCACAACGGATTGGCTCTCCCTGGGATGTGAGGTGACCGGACAGGCGGCGGATGGCGTGTCCGGGGCAACCCTCATTCTTGAGAAACAACCCGATATCGTGATCACCGACATCAGGATGCCTGGGTTGAATGGACTGGAGATGATGCAGAGGGTAGAGGGGCGGTGTTCCTCGAAGTTCATCATCATCACGGCGTACAATGAGTTCGATTATGCCCGACAGGCACTCCAGATGGGAGCTGTCGACTATCTTTCCAAACCGATTGAGGAAGGGGCGCTTGAGAAGGCGGTCGGTAAATGCGTATCTCTGCTGAACGATGCGAAGGAATACCGGAAGTTCAGGGACAATCTGGAGCATGGCACCGATAGCAGGATCATGCTGTTCCGTGAGTATCTTTCCGGAAGCGGTTCTGTACAGAACGACCATGTCGAGCACATCGTCTCGTATATTACCAACCACTATGGGGAGAACATCGGTCTCAAGGAGATCTGTGACGCACTCAAGTTGAGCGAGAGCCACAGCAATAGGCTGATGAAGGAAGCGACAGGCTATACGGTAAGCGACTATCTCCAGAACTACCGCATCAAGAAGGCATGTGACCTGCTTTCCGTTCGATCAGCGAAGATCTATGAAGTGGCGGATGAGGTAGGCATTCACGACCAACGCTATTTCAGCGTGGTATTCAAGAAGCTTGTCGGGCTCACCCCAAGCGAGTTCCAGAACAGACTCAACACCAATTGATCAGAGCGTGATTTCTTCTCCGGGGTGCACGATGACACGGCTTGGAAGATCAAACTGCTTTGCCACTTTCTCATCAAACAGTTCGCCCGGTTTCGTATGGACGGGGATGGAGTGCTTCGCTCCGATGATCCGTGCGCAACGGGCGGCTTCCTTGGCGCTCATGTTGAAGACACCGTCGGTGGGCAATATCGCCCAATCGATGTGCTTTGCGAAGAGCGTGTGCATGAAATCGGTCTCTGAGCTGTCGCCTGCGGCATAAATCTTCACACCGTCGACCGTAATGAAATAGCCGACGCATTCGTTGACGTTATGGTTCTTGTTGTAGGCGGGAACCGCCTCGATGAAGAGGTCCATGAAAGTGCGTGTCTTGTAGACTCCGTTCACCAGCATGTCTTTCTCCCTGATGACGGTGCCTGTGCTTTTCAACGTGACAAGCTCGACGTGGTTGTGGTCGTCATGCTCATGGGTGACGAGCACGAGGTCCGCTTTCTTGTCATAACCGTCTCCTGCATAGGGATCGACATAAACGACTGTCCCTTTTGTGCTGGTGATTCTGTAGCTTCCGTGTCCTTGGTAATAAAACGTTGCCATAGCTGCGCCTCTCTCTCCATAGTACCACAAACATTCCGCTTTGTTGCATACCTTATCCCTTTTGTGTACGATTGAGGCATGTTCCAATACGTATTGCTTGATGATGACCCAAAGTTCCTTTCCCAGGTGGATGTCTGGAAGAAGGGTGGTGTCACTTCCATCGCTATGGATTTCGAGGGTGAGTTCAATCTCCATATTTATGGTGAGCATTTGTGCCTGATTCAGTTGTTTGATGGCTCTTCCTTCTTTCTTGCCGACCCGTTCAAGCTTTCTGCCGAAGCATTGAAAGTGTTCTTTGAAGACAAGGAACTGGAAAAAGTGATGTTTTCCTGCGAGAGCGACGCTTCGCTTGTCCGCAAGGAGTACGACATCCAACTGATGAACGTGTATGACGTGCGGG
>Ga0183096_1002521_pt1 | contig 12426 bp, 6 predicted proteins | sample Biomet5_FD_127791 | JGI IMG/M metagenome (GOLD analysis project Ga0183096, IMG submission 127791) | Microbial communities from bioreactor (seeded with sewage sludge) at LBNL, California, USA - Biofuel metagenome 5 (version 2) (version 3) | ecosystem: Engineered > Bioreactor > Anaerobic >...
TTGACTGTCATCGGCGTAGCTCCGGGATAATAACCGGCGTGAGAATTCTGAGTCACATATGCAGCCTCATAATCGCTGCCCTTTTTCAGACCGCGTTTGAGAAGCGCTTTCTCATTGGCACCGGTGGACGCGGCTGTCAGATCGAAGACCTGGGCTACCGATGTGCCCTGTGTACCTTCATATATCTCCTCGGCACCGCAGATATTGTCCGCGGCGATGCGGCCCTGTTTGTTTGCGGGACCTGCGAGAGGGATCATGATCGGTTCATTGAAGATCAGATCATTGACTTCGATGACATCACCGACTGCATAGATGGAAGGATCAGAGGTGCGCAGATGAGCATCGGTTACGATGCCTCCTCTGGAATTTACCTCCAGTCCGCAGTTGACTGCCAGTTCACTGTTAGGTCTGATTCCTATGGACAGGATCACAATGTCAGCTTCGATGACGCAGCCGCTTTTTGTTTTCACTGCCACAGAATCGCCTTTGTCCTCAAATGATTCTACTCCGTCTGACAGGTGCAGATCTATGTCGTTGGAGATCATGTTTTCCTGAAGGAGACGGGCCATCTCAGGATCGAGAGGCGCCATTACCTGATCGAGGGCCTCTATCAGAGAGACCTGAAGGCCGGCGTGGTGGAGATTTTCAGCCATTTCAAGACCGATGAATCCGCCGCCGATGACTGCAGCGCGACGGGCGCCTTTTTCTCTGATGAGCTGACGTATCTGATCTGTATCTGGAACAGTCCACAGAGTCATTATACGGTGGTGGTCGATGCCGGGAATAGGCGGCTTCAGCGGAGATGAACCGGTCGAGATAACCAGGTCATCGTATGATTCCTCATATGCATGACCGTTGTCAAGGTCATTGACAGTCACTCTCCTGGCTGCCGCGTCTATGGAAACTACTTCGTTTCTGACTCTTACATCAACGTCGAATTTTTTCTTCATGGCCTCGGGGGTCTGAAGAAGCAGCGCATCGCGTGATTTGATAACATCTCCTGTATGGTAAGGGAGACCGCAGTTGGCATATGAAATATATTCACCCCGCTCCAGCAGGATGATCTCTGCTTCACCGTCAAGCCTGCGAAGTCTTGCGGCGCAGCTGGCACCTCCTGCAACTCCGCCAATTATTACTACTTTTTTCATGATGGTCCTCCTCGTTTTCATTTTTTGTTTGATTATATAACATAGTCGCCGGCAAAGTCTGTGACATTGTCACATTTCTGTCAATCGCGGAGCTTCTTAGGACAAAAATAAGGATAAATTAAGGCTGAGACAAAGGAAAACTAAACCTGATAATGTATGCTTATTAAAAATCAGTGAGGTGAAAGTTATGAACAAAATCAACAAAATCAACAAACTCGGCGCGGCGGTGCTATGTCTGGTGATGATGCTGGCGCTAGTCATTTCTGCGCTTCCGGTATCGGCGGCCACAGGCGCCGGGCCGGTAAACGTAAAGCTGAAATCGGCGCATATGAAATACGCGACAAAGAATTTCAACTATGGCAAGGTGATCTATTATGATAAAAAGGCTCATAGAAAAATGCCTTACTATGTCAACGGAACAGTTACTGTTCCGATAAAAAAGGGCAGATATCCGGTGGTGATATTTTTACATGGAAATCACGACAACACCCATGAAAAAAGGCGTCTCGACAGAGGATTCACTTACGCTGCCGGAAAGCTGGCGCAAAACGGATATGCGGCTGTGACACTTAACATACAGCCGGCATACGTCTGGAAATACGGCGACAGCGATTTTGTCAGAAAGACTGCATCCATGTACCCGCGGTTCATCGCAGCATTGAAAGCAGTGAACAAAACAGGCCGTCTTGAGTCCGGCGGGCGCGTTTACAGGAGTTTCAGGGGCAAACTGGACCTGAAAAAGATCATGTTAGTAGGGCATTCCAATGGAGGCGAGATCGCGGTCAATCTGAGCAAGAAGCAGGTAAAGGGCAGCAGAGTCGTTGCAGTCGTAGGTCTGGCAAATACTGAGCCGACCTTCCACGGAAAGATGAAAGATATAGATCAGGCCTATATAGTTGCAGGTTCTGATGGTGATGTGTCCACCATGGATGCGTCCATAACCGGACACCTGGCCGCAAAATACGCTAAAGATCGTAAAAAACCGATATTTATCGTTACAGCGGAGCATCTTAATCACAACTACTTCAATACGACTCTGAAGAAAAATGATGCTTCACGCATCGACAGGCAGCTGGCCGGAAAAAAGGCTCAGCGCGGTTTCCTGTCCTCCTTCCTGGTCGATTACTCCAGATACGTTTTTAAAGGCAGAGTTAACGCTTTGTTCAGTTCCGTGAGTACGGAGCCGGCCAGCATGTATGGCATAAAAGTCAAAACGGAAGTACTGGCACCGTCAGCCAGGTCGATCTACAGCGGTGGAACAGTTTCCGGGATCACCACGTCAGGGCCGGTAAAGGTCGAGAAGCATCGCGTTGGTTCCAGCGCACTGACAGGTGAGGAACTGTCATATGCCTTCCCGCTGAGTGGAGACAAGGTTTATAACCATCTTGACATCACACAGCTGACCTACACCGGTACCGGCGCTGCTGCGGTCATACCGGTGAAAGAACGGTCCCTGAGAACTGCTAAAAACATTACCATGGTCATGGCGCAGGATTCCTCCAGTCCCCTGAATCATAGGACTGCCCAGGCATTTACCCTGAAGCTTCACATGACCGGCGGAAGCACTGTCACCGTACCGGTAAGCTCCGTCCGTCCGGCTCTGGGACATGTCCGGGGCGAACTGAGCAGTTACGAAGGTGAAAAAGTCCATACATATTCCAGTACGCTGCCGCTGTCAATGGTCCGCATACCGGTCTCCGGACTTGGGACTTCAGTACGTTCGGAAAAAATCAAAGCCGTTGAATTCGTCTTTGATCAGAAGAGTTCCGGCGCGTTGCTGCTGGAAAGGATAGAGTTGCAATAAGCAATTACAGCTCCTGTCTTACAGGCGCAGCTGCCCTTATCGCGGGCGGCTGTGTTTTTCATTGGAAATACTCAGTTTACATTGAGCCGTTAAAATAATATAATGTAATGAAAATGATAATAATAATACAGGAGACGGCGATGAAAGAAGTTTTTGATCTTGAGACATATTTGACTGAGGGTGTGGAGAAGGTCGTAAAAGGGGCCCTGCGGGCAACCCTTAAGGACCCGAAGGAGAGCCTTTTCATGACAAAGTTTGCTTTGGCTGAGAAAAGTGCAGCAGCAAGGCGGGAAAGCGAGCACGACAATGGCCTGCATGTACCGCCGTTTCTCATAGCCAGTATCACAAGCAAGTGTAATCTGCACTGCGCGGGCTGTTATTCCAGGGCCAATAAGGCGTGTGTGGATGAACCGGACGCCGGTAGATCTGCCGGAAATAACCTGGACGATGGCCAGCTGACGTCTGAGGAATGGCTGCGAATCTTCAGAGAAGCACGTGAACTGGGCGTGAGTTTTATCTTGCTGGCTGGAGGTGAACCGACCCTGCGGATGGATATAATCGAGGCGGCTGGAGGGATCCCGGATATTATTTTTCCTGTGTTTACCAACGGTACACTGCTGGGTGAGAAGGCTTTCGATCTGTTTGACAGGTGCAGGAATCTGGTGCCTGTTTTCAGCATAGAGGGCAGGAGAGACAGCACTGATCAGAGACGCGGAGAGGGGATATTTGACAAGCTGACCATGGATATGGATGAGATGAAAAAACGGCATCTGATTTTTGGGGCGTCGGTGACAGTGACTACGGAGAATATAAAAGATGTGACGTCGCAGGAATTTCTGGAAGGACTGGCGAGGCGTGGCTGCAGGATGGTCATATTTGTTGAATATGTTCCCGTGACTGAGGAAAGCGCCCGTCTTGCTCCGGGAGATGAGGAACGTGAATATCTGAAAACGCAGATGGAAGATCTGAGAGAAAAATTTGCTGATGACATGATCATGATTTCATTCCCGGGGGATGAGAAAAGTTCGGGAGGATGCCTGGCAGCGGGGAGAGGGTTTTTCCATATCAGTTCCGGCGGCGATGCGGAGCCGTGCCCGTTTTCCCCGTATTCTGACATCAATGTCATAGAGACATCTTTGAGAGACGGGCTCGGATCAAATTTGTTCAGAGAACTGGGCAGACGGGGGCTTCTCATGGAAGACCACGCGGGCGGCTGCGTTTTGTATAAGCGTCGTGCGGAAGTGGAAAAATTAGTTTGAAATATGTAAAAATTAAGTTTTGCTTTAGTGTATCTTAACTGTGCCCGTATATAATGGTTCTATCAAAAATAACTGAATGGGGGATAGAATATGAAGAAGATTGCAGCTGTTGTACTTACTGCAGCGCTGGTCACGGGCCTTACGCCGACCATTGCTTCAGCAGCCACGAGTACTAAAGGGGATGCGGGTGTTCATGCATACAAATACAATATGTCAGTCAGGCTCGACACCAGGAAGGACCGTCTTTATGAGACGGTGACCGTATATGTGCGCAATGATACCGGTAAGACGCTGAAACGCATCGGAATCAGGAACATGGCACACGCCATAATCAAACTGAGCGCAAAAAAGAATGCCAATGGTGCGATAAACAAAAAGAAATACAGCAGGATAACCAGTGCCGTAAATGTGAAGACAGGCAAGAGGATACCGCTGAAGTATAAAAAAGACAAGACGGTGCTATATGGCAATATAGCCAAAACACCGCTGAAACCGGGAAAGACCATCGTTCTCAGGCTGAAATGCACGACTGATGTTCCGCGCAACGATGACCGCTTTGGATATCATAAAGATAAAGCGGGAAAGATGTACGAACTTTCCTTTTGTTTCCCATATGTGTCGATGTACAAGAATGGCAAATGGAACGAGAGTCCATATATTGACGCCGGCGAGAACAGGTACAGGAGCGTTGCCGACTACAAGGTGAAGTTCACAGCGCCTAAGGGATACACAGTAGCTGCAACGGGAACAGAAACCAGGAAGAATGGGGTCACAACGATCAAGGCCGACAAGGTACGCGATTTTGCAATAGTTGCGTGTAACTATATGAAGAAGCAGAGCTCGACGGTAAACGGCATCAGAATCAATAACTATTATTTGAAAATCAACAGAAACAGTACTTATAAGAATCTGGCCATGGGAGCCGCAAAAGATTCAGTCAGGCTGTTTACTGACAAGTTCGGGAAATACCCTTACAGGGAGCTGGATGTCGTTCAGGGACGCATGGGAACCAGCAACGGCATGGAATTCCCGGGTCTGGTGATGATCGCCGCTGACGATTTCACCAGGGGCTTCAATCCAAAACTGGCAGATCCGGTGGACATCTGTAATATAGTATCTCACGAGGTGGCTCACGAATGGTTTTACGCCACGGTGGGAAACGATGAGTATAATGAAGCATGGCTCGATGAAGGCTTTGCGTCATATAGTGCCAATGTGCTGTATGACGGCGTTCAACCGGCGAGTCTGAAAAAAGCGGCCGCTCTGGACAAGGTCAAACTGCCGGATGCATCCAAATTTGACGAATACATGGATAGCCAGGTAAAGACCACACTCGATGGAAACAGCCACTTCTACATAAACCGTCCGGCGAACAAATATGCCTTTATAGATTATGCGGACAGGGTTTATTCCGGTGGATCCGCGTTCCTCTGGGAACTGCGCAGGACCATGGGTGAGACGACATTTGAAAAAGCAGTAAAGGAATATTACTCGACATATGCGATGAAGGAAGCGACCACCTCGGGTTTCCTGAAGATAATCAGAAGTTATGATAACAGCAGCCAGGTGAATGCTGTTATAAACAGATATATAGACACAAAGTATCTTTAACGATGCGATGGCCGTGCCCTTAAGGGTACGGCCCTTTTTTCTGAATAAAGCAGTGGTAAAATTGTACTCGCTGTGCTAAAATGACACCGTAGACATAAATGATCATAATGTTCATGAGGGCGTGAAAGATGTTGAGCAGAATATTGAAAATGCGTGGGTGTATTGCAGTGAAAATGACAGCCGTATTCATGGTACTGATCATTATAATTTTTTGTGCACCGGGCATTTATGGAAATACCGACAGTGAAAAGACAGTTCGCGTCGGATTTTTTAGTTTTGAAGGCTATTATGAGGTAAGCAGCACAGGGAACAGAACTGGATACGGCTATGACCTTATACAGATGATGGCGGCCCATTCCGACATCAACTACAAATATATAGATAATGTCAAAACCTGGGGTGAGATGGAGGACATGCTGGCAGACGGCAGGCTGGACATGCTGACCTGTGTCCAGAAAACTCCGGAAAATGAGAAACGCTTTGCTTTTTCCAGTACGCCGATAAGCACCAGTTCGACTATGATGACGGTCAGATCGGGCAGCGACCATTTTGTTCCGGGAAAGTATTCCACCTATGACGGCGCACGGGTCGGGGTCATGCGTAACAACGCGCATGCCGCCAGGTTTGCCGCGTTTGCCAAAAAGCACGGATTCACATATACGCCGGTGTATTTTGACAGTCTGGAAGCTCTGGAGGAGGCGCTTCAGTCCGGACGCAGGATCGATGCCTGCGTCACCAGCAGCCTGCGGCCGCTCCACAATGAATGGATAATAGAGCAGTTTGATCCTCAGCCTTTTTACATGATGATGAGAAAAAGTGATACCAGTCTCATAAATGAGGTGAACAGCAGTCTTGCCCAGATGGACGTTTCATCGCCTGACTGGCGGACGGAGCTTTACAGTAAATATTATTCCGCCGATAACGGGGACAATCTTCTCCTGACAGCGGCTGAAAGAAAGTATATATCCACTCACAGGGATAAAGTTTACCGTGTGGCGGTAAATCCTGACAATGCCCCATATTCGTACTATAGCGGCGGCAGACTTCAGGGCATTATACCAATGGTATTTGATGAAATAGCCGATAGAGCGGGAATCAGGTACAAGGTGGTCAGGACGACCAGCCTCAGGGCTTATGAAAAACTTGTGGATTCCCATAAGGTGGATCTGGTCATGGATGCCGGATGGGATTATTCTTCCGCGGAGAACAAAGGTTACAAGCTTAGCAATCCGTACATGGAACTGACCGTGGCACTGCTGGCAAAAAAGGACCGGACTGATATACGTAACGTGATAACGTCTTACGAAGCCATTAGTGATTGCCTGGCCAACAGTTCTCTTAACAGTAAATACTCCTGCGACATGAAGACTTCCAGCTCAGGGGTATTGAGTTCTCTGACCTCCGGATCCTGCGACGCGGCGCTGTTATACAGCGGAGCTGCTGAACGCATCATGAACGCCGATGGAGGGGGAAAGTATAAGATAACCATACTGCCGGAAATGGATGTGGACATGGCGGTAGCCTCAAACAAGGACAACAGCTATCTGCTGCTTTCGGTGCTGAGCAAAAGCGCTGACAGCGTCAAGACTGATTACGTCCAGCAGGTGAGAGAAGAGTATTTTTCTGAGAGACAGGGTCACCTGAAGCTGATAGATTACCTGTATATAAACCCCGGAGTAGGAATGGGTGTTATTTTCGTATTGTCTTTGATAGTGATATTTCTGGTAGTGATACTAAACCAGCGCAGCAGGATCAGGAGGGAGCAGGAATTCAATGAGGAACTGAGAAAAGCCAAGATGGCAGCGGACAGGGCCAACGAATTCAAATCTTCGTTTTTGTCCAGCATGAGCCACGATCTGAGAACTCCGCTCAACGGGATCGTCGGATTTACGGACATCGCTCTTCGGGAAGCCGATGAAAACAAAAAACAGGAGTACCTGGGCAAGATAAAATCTTCGGCAGATCTGCTGACTGATCTTGTTGAGGATACCCTGGAGCTGTCACGCATAGAAAGCGGCAAGATGTCGCTGGAGCCGTCCATAGTTAATGGCGATGAGCTGATAGATTCCATAGTGGCTGCCCTGCGGCCCGCAGCGGAGCTTAAGGGAGTGGGGCTGAACAAAGATGTGCTGGATTGCCCTCTGGAGATGATTTTTATAGACAGGATCAAGATACAGAAGGTGATATTGAACCTTCTGTCCAACGCTATCAAGTATACTCCGGCAGGCGGCAGTGTGATATTAAGGATAGAGAAGCTTGAACCGCCGAAGAATGGAGCCACCAGAAGGATAATCGTGGAAGACAACGGGATAGGCATGAGCCGTGAGTTCCTGGGCAGGATATATGAACCGTTTGCCCAGGAGAATCGCGCTGAAGCCGGCAATGTGACTGGTACGGGTCTGGGGCTTTCCATAGTAAAAAAGACCGTGGAAATCATGGGAGGCACCATAGAAGTGGAAAGCCGCATCAATGAAGGTACCAGATTTACCATAGATCTGCCTGTGCAGACAGAAGAATGCAGTGAGAGGAACAGTGGGGAGACAGAGGCTCAGGTTCAGCTCATGGGCAGGAGGATCCTCCTTTGTGAAGACAATATGATCAATGCTGAGATCGCGGAGACACTGCTAAAAGAAAATGGAATGCTCGTTGACTGTGCAGAAAACGGAGCGATCGGCCTTGAGAAATTCCTGGGGTCGGAGTCGGGCTATTACGATGTGGTACTGATGGATATCAGGATGCCGGTAATGGACGGGTATGCGGCAGCGAGGGCTATACGCAGCTCCGCAAGAGCCGACTCGGATATTCCGATCATTGCCATGACCGCCGATGTTTTTGAAGAAGATATACGTAAAGCGGAAGATGCCGGGATCACAGGAGGGTATCTGGTGAAACCGCTGGATCCTGCCAAACTGGTACTGGAGATAAGCAAAAATGTGCGGTGATATAAAGGGATATGCTTGCCGGTATTATATATACAGCAGCACTTTGACTGTGAATTGACCGTCTGAGGTATCGATGTCAACAGTACCGCCGTATTTTTCTACGGTGAGCCGCACTGATTCAAGACCCTGGCCGAAGCCTTCGTGCCGGGAGGAAAGAAACTTGCCGTCCCGGGTGACTGGCACCTGGTCATAAGGATTCGTCACAGATATGGCCAGGGTGTTGGATGAGGTCTGGGCGGCTTTTACTCTGACAAAAGCATGGCTCAGGTTGTCGCAGGCGTACATGGAGTTCTCAAGCAGATTGCCGAATATGACGCAGAGATCGATGTCGGCAATGCTGTAATTCTCAGGCAGACGGAAATCGAAACGGACATCGGTGCCTCTTTTCTGAAGTTCGGCCTCATAGTGGGAAAGAAGCGCGTTGAGTGGCAGCGATGATACGTACCTGGTGATTTCCGGTGATGCCGCTTTGGCATAACTGTGCACATATTTTTCGAGCTCTTCATAGTCTTTTTTGTCCAGAAGTTCCAGTATAATGACGAGCTGATGACGAAAGTCATGCCTCAGGCGGCTGGACTCGTTGACCTTATCAAGAAGCTGGTGATATTGCTGCGACTGCATGGCAAGCAGATGGTTGCGGTGTTCGATCTCCTGTTTCTCTTCTATTGAATAGGTTATAGTATAGAACAGGTAGTAGATGAGCAGCGTGAATATCGTCAGCAGTATAATAAATATCATAAATATCTGCAGGGCCCTGCCGATGTGCATGTTGTAATAGTGATGAGGGATCATGGCGTGGCACATTACAGTTACAGTCGCCGGGAAGATCCATATCACCCGCCATATCCTGGAATTGGTGGGCTGGGCAACAAGCCAGCCTATTTTGTACCTGAGAGGATAGTAGAAGATGGCGTCGAATGCTAACAGAATGCCTATCTGTATGAGCAGGGCACGTATTGAAAAATCGTTGAAATCTGCTGTAGGACGCAGTATGGTATCCACTGCGGTGGCAAGAAGCAGCGAATACGCACCGGCAATGCATCCGGTGAAGAAAATAAACAGTTTCTTGAAAAAGTTCGCGTTGACTTCTTTGTTGTAAAAGAAAAACATCAGAAAAGCTATGGCGATGAACAACGGCAGATCGGCTGCATTGCCGATCCCGATCAGCACCGGAAGGCTGCAGACGCTGACAGCAGCCAGCACTGCAATGATCTTCAGGATCAGAACAGGAATGCTGCTCTTGATCAATCCGCTCATCGGATAAAAGCAGAGTGGGATCAGCGGCAGTATCATGGCATAGGTAGCCAGTGATTCCATTGCGGAGAGAAAAGTCATAAAACACACCTACATTTCATCAAGTTTACTGAAAAGGTAATCATGGTACAGGTCAAGGATTCCAGCCCGGTCACGCTTTCTGATAGGGAGACGCTGGCCGCCCTTCATTTCAAAGGAATCCGAAAGTTCCGAGGCTATATGATCCATATTTATAATGACGCCTCGATTGCATTGAACAAAGTTGCGCCTGTTGGAAAGCATATCGTATATGCTGGAAAAGGCAATTCTGTATTCCGCCACCTGGCCGTCTGTCATGGTGAAATCTGTATAATTGCCGTTGGATAAGATAAATTGCACATCATTGAGCCGGACGATGATTTCCTTGGATCCGCTGGTAAAGGTGATGCAGGAATCAAGGAGCGAGTTCTTTTTGCGTATGTCGTCCATTGTAGCTGATATCCGGTCAAAGCTCAGCTGATCCTTAGGGATGTAGTCAAAGCAGTGTAGGGATGTGGCCTGCCAGATGTGTTCCCGACTTGTGGTCAGAAATATCAGAAGGCAGTGGCTGTCTGCATCCCAGAGTCTCCTGGATGTTTCTATGCCATCCATTTCGTTCATGTAAATATCCATGAAAGCAGCATCAAATGATTCTTTGTTCAAAGACTCTACAAAGGCTTCGCCGCTGTTAAAATACTCAACTGAAAGATCGAGCCGGTTTTCGGCGGAGTATTGTATGAGGAGCCTGCGCAGGATATCGGCTTCGTTTTTGCTGTCGTCTACTATTGCAATCTTCATCTTTGCCTCTCGTTCTTATTTATGAAATAATTATATCATAAATGGACATCAAGTGGGCTTTGCAGATGACCGTTCGTCACAAAAAATGCCTTTTCATCACAAAAAGATGAAATTCATTTTGAATTGTTGTAGAATAACTAACTGTAGAAATATTTTGTGTTTGTGTGCGCGAGATGAGTTTGGGCCGGACTGTTCCTATTGCAGTTCCGGTTCCGGACCTATCGCGGAAGGTTGTTAAATAAGAGGGGTTTATAATAATCTCACCATATAAAGCGGCGCTCGGAGCGGAAACTCCGGGCGTTTGTCGTATCATGTGCAATTATTTGTATATACAAATAATTGAATCCACTGTATAATTGCGATAACGGTCAAAACTCTATCATTTTGCAATATGCAGGGAAGGAAACAAGCCATGTTTGATGACGGTTATGACGATATCAACGATTTCACCGAACACGACAGCCCGCTGGATCCGTTTTGGGATGCCAATGACAACGGCATCTACGATCCCATGGACCAGTGGCAGCGCGAAAATTTCTTCGGCAGTGATGACGATGAACGAGATGGCCAGCGAGATTATGACGATGACGATGAGGAAGAAGGCAATGAAGATTACAGCTTCTTAGTCGGCGGTGCCGTCGGGTTGGCCGCTGCTGTTGCAGCATCACGTAAACCGGAGACGGCCGGCTTCCGGCGCGAGCTGTTCTGTAACATCCGCGGAGATGACAACTACTGGGAGACACCGGACAAAAGCTATTATATGATACTGCGCCACTTCAAGCTGGATATGGAGAGAAGAGTCTGTGAGCTTTTCTTTACCCTTTATACAATGCAGCCGGATTATGTGTTTTCCTACAGGGAATCGAGCCTGACGGCCTTTTCCGGGGACAGATTTCCATATCTGACAGCTCAGGATCCGTGTGCACCTGATATATGGCGCGGAGGAGAATTTTCCGAAGGCACAGCAGACGTGCACACTTATTTTGAGATCCCCGAGAACTTCGATGCCGAACAGGAACGCTGGCTGATCTATACCATTGCCATCCGGGATGTGGTGACTAAAACCGAGTATGATCTCAGAAGCCGTATCGACATCCATGATCCTGTGTTCGATCTGGAAAACGTCAGCTGCAGCCCGGTTGATTATTCGAATGACTTTGCAGAACGATTTGCTGATAGCCTGCAGGCTGACGCATACGAATTGCCGGCTGAAGCCGAAAACAGTCACCATGTAACAGGCATACGTGTGTTTCCCGGGTCTGTAGAGCGCGACGAGCAGTCATCGACCAGATGTACCGATTCATTTTATGTAGGATTCAAGGATCTGGTCACGGATAAGGATACCCTGCTCAAGCCTGTAATTTTCTGCTATGATGATACAGGTACCCTGATATTGAAATATGAGGGTGACCTGAGGACACACCCGGAAGGCTGCGAGGTGTTTGACTGCGAGTTTCAAACGGGAGGAGACTGGCAGGGGAGCCTTCATCTGAAGGCCTTCATGGTGGAAGAAGAATGGGAAGAGGCCCTGATCGAGGAACAGCTGCTTTCAGCGATGAAAGAAAAATGGTCGGCAGGGCAGGCGGAAAAAC
>Ga0183096_1002524_pt1 | contig 12425 bp, 16 predicted proteins | sample Biomet5_FD_127791 | JGI IMG/M metagenome (GOLD analysis project Ga0183096, IMG submission 127791) | Microbial communities from bioreactor (seeded with sewage sludge) at LBNL, California, USA - Biofuel metagenome 5 (version 2) (version 3) | ecosystem: Engineered > Bioreactor > Anaerobic >...
CCGCAAAGCATTATTAGCATTTTTCTCTAGCCCATCATGTATCTGCTTGATCAGCATGCCACATTCTTCATGGTTTTTCATATATTCATCCTCCGATTTTCTATATGATATACCCTTTTCCCTGCATTGTCAATAGCATGCTATTGTTTTTTTCTGTTTGTTTTTTCTGTTGTATTCATGCCCTCTCTTATTCAGATATTTTTGCAAGCAAGCCGGAACTACTTCTTCTTTACCGGTATCCATACCTCGCAGTAATAGTTCTCGTCTTCGGTTCCCTTCGGATATTTTGTCGGATCGCCGTACATCTCAATATTGTAGCCGGCTGCAAATTCGTAGTCTCTGCAGTTAGGAATCCACTCCGCAAAAATCCTTTTGTTCGTTGTCTGTATTGCATTCGGCATTGGCCCGATGCAAGGGAATACCGCCCATGTGAATGCCGGAATTGTTTTCTTTGTTACTCCTTCAGATACTTCGGACTTTCCGTCCCACGCGTCGGCGATGATGTACTCGAACTCTTTGCCGCCCATTGTTTCATCAATGTTGATGCCGAACATCCCGCACAGGCCTAGTTTCTCTCTTAAGCTGATAAACTCGCCCCATAACTTTGGCACATCTTCATATGCACCCTCATAGCTGAAATTCTTCGATAATCCAATGACTGTGAACTCCTGTTTTTCTTCAATTTTGTAATCCATGATATACCCGCCTTTCAATTCAAATGATATCCTGAGCGGAGCAAAGGACTTTACCAATGCCCCATCCTTACGCACAGATGCAGGAGTCACACCGTGGAAACGGGTAAATGCCTTGGTAAAGCTGTCCGGTGAATCATATCCGTATTTCATGGCAATATCGATCACCTTTTCATCAGTCGATGCGAGTTCGCTGGCTGCCTGGGCCAGTCTGCGCCGCCTGATATACTCACCGACCGTATAACCGCAAAGCATCGAAAACCCCTTCTGAAAGTAAAACGACGAAACCATTACATGCTTTGCTATAGATTCCGGTGTAAGTTCTTCATCAAGGTTTTTCTCAATATAATCCAATGCTTCTGATATGCTGTCTACCCATTCCATAATTCTTCTCCTGTCTGTATACTGATCATATCTCAGCGGCGATATTCAAGCCCGATAATTGATGCTTTCTTTTGTCCTCAATAATACCATAGGTCCGCTCTGATACACGCAATTCTCACCACTCTCTCAGCACAAGATCCGTTATGCCCTGATTACTGCCGGGTTCCACGCATATCACCTTCTCTGAAGTGTGGAAATAATCAAACTCATCGTAAATCGCTCGCTGCAGCGCAGTTCCCCTGTTATATCCATGGATCACCCTGATGCGGTAAACAGACTCAGGCGCATCTTCGATGACTTTAGCCAATTTCTGCAATGCCTCATCCGGCCGCATCCCATGTATATCGATTTCTGTTATTGGTTCATATTTCATCATTCTCATCCTTTTTCTTAACTAGGGTTCATACCTCATTGGCCATTGGCGGTATTCATGCAAATAATTGTCCTATTTTCTCTTCTTTCCATTGCCAATAAAGAATGCCTTCAGCAAGGCCACCGCCACAATCACGAGAGTAATCGTCCCCAGACCATATGCCAGAGACAGCATCGCTTCACAATACATCTGTGCCGTCCCCGGAAAAATCTTTTCCAGAACAATTGAATGCTATCATGATAGCCAGCTGTCTGATTTCATCATCTGAAAAAGTCAGCCCCATAAGCGCAATGTCATTAAGTTAACCAGATATTGCCAATTACGTTTGAATCGCCTGATGAGTGGCTGCTGAAAATTGCCTCTGAAAAGCTGGTAGATGCAGAACATGTTCTTACACCAACAGAGCTCAGGCGCAGATTAGACTCCTGCCTGCATCTTACTGATACCGCTCTCGACAATGACTACTACGCTGCGAGAAATGAGATATTGAAAGCCTTGAAGGCTGACACAGATACAGATGGCATCGAATCAATACTGTCAGACGCACTAATGCGTCCAATGTCACGGGAGATGAAATCATTCTGCGGATTTCTTAAACGGCATCCCGCTGAGATAGCAAACGCCTCATCCTATGAACCGCATGAATATGATATCTCTGATTTGATGGATACGATAGTCCAATTAAGGAAACGGAACCAGACATACTCCGAGATGTCGATGCGTCTGTTGTTCCTCAACGGTGCTGCTATGACTGAAGATGAGCCTCAGGTATATTTTCTTGCTGATTTCAACAATATTACTAAGCGGCCATGGCATTATGTCGATCTTGATATGCTAAGTAGCTGTAAACTATAGAAATACAATCATATTGCGTGCCTATGGCACGCTTTTTTAATGTCATGATTTTTCTGCCTACGATATGACGTGCTTGATTCTAATATCACGCGCATGACATAATCAGTGATTTGCTTGAAATTGCAATGATTTATTCGATCTATTATCCATGATAATATTACATTAGGGGAAGAATACCCTGAACTGAATAATCCCTATGATTACGGACCGTCACGACGTGGGAGAGCGCATGGCTGTATAGGGATATGCGAAATACCGAAGAAAGGAGGACGTTTATGGCAAAAGCAGAAATCGATGAACACCTGGAACAATTATGCGTGAAAATCGAACAGTGCATAACCATTATGCGGCAGGAGCCCGACAAATACTTTGTTCATCCGGGCAAAGATTTTACCAGGCTGCGCAAGATCAGCCTCAGAGATCTGATGCTGTTTTATATTTTCCGCTCCGGCGGATCAATCCACAAGGAACTCAGAATATACTACGAAAATAAATACAAAGACCGGGAACGTCCTTCCGCTTCCGCCTTTGTCCAGCAGTCCAATAAACTAAAACCGGAAGCATTTACGCTTCTGGCGTCAATATACGGCGAAAACATAAAATCAGAAAAAAAATATCACGGATACAATCTGTGGGCGGTCGATGGCACAGACCTCACGGTTGCCGGCAACAAAAGTGAAGAAACTCATATCAAAATCAATCAATATTGTCACGGCAATATCATCCACAACAACCTGATATATGACTTGTTCAACAAACGGTATGTCAACTACTTCTATCAGCCTAAGAAGTCAAGCAATGAAGTAGATGCATTGCTGCAGATGCTCAGATCAACGACCATAGACAATAAAACAATACTTACAGCTGACAGAGGATATCCAAGCTATAATCTATTTGCTCACCTGAATGAAACTCCGAATCTTAAATACGTGGTACGAGTGAAGAATGACGGGTTCAAATTCGTAAAAGAACTGCCGAAATGTGAACTCGATACCGACTTTGAAACCACAGTAGTAACAAAGCAGACTTATTATTATAAGCCTGGCTACACAGTAATCCAAAAAAGAAAAGGAAAAGTCAAGAAGAACGGCAAGCCATACAGCGATAAGACCATTGATGCCCAATGGGATTTCGGCGAAAACTATCCTCTCAAAATAAGGGTGGTGCGTGTCGAATACAGACCAGGTGACTACGAAACGCTGTTCACCAACCTGTCCAGGGAGGAATTTGACAGAGACCAGATCAAAGACATATACGCCAAACGATGGGGAATCGAGTCATCGTTCAGACAGCTGAAATACTCAACCGGCATGATGGCCACTAACAGCAAAACGGCTTTCAATCAGCAAAAAGAAATACTTGCCAAGATCATAGCATTCAACTTCATGATGTCAGCGGTCAACGCAATTCAGATTCCACAGAACCCAAATAATAAGCTCGTATACCAGATTAATTACACTAATTTTGTAGACACCTTCAAAGATTATTTCAACGGTTTGATCGATGCCGAGGAATTCGACAGAGAAGTCAGACGAGAATTGGTACCGGTTCGAAGCGAAAGAAAGATCAAACGCCCAAAGCAAATCGTACCAAAAGGTTACTACAGTGTAATGTACAGACTGGCAGCTTAGTTCACAGGCGGAGGCAGATACCTCCGCCAATTTGGCGTGCAGCGCAAAACAGCCCACGAGGTTTTCAACCTCGGGGCTGTTTTTTCTTTACCTATCATCGTTGTGCTGCGCCATTTATGGAAAATAGTTCCTGCTTAACTTAATACCATCAAATAGTAATAATGATAAGCATTTACAATTATGTTACTATTTTCTGCAAACTTAATGACATTGCCCATAAGCGGTATCTTTTCCTCAAGCATTTTTATATTTCTTTCCAGCCTCATTGCTATTGCATATCCATCATCCGTAAGATACACTTTACCATATCGCTCCTTAATCAGCAAGTGCCTGGCCATCAAAGCCGAAAGCATCGCTGATACTGACGGCTTTGATACTCCAAGCTCTTTTGCAATGCTGCAGGAGGAAACATCCGCAGTGTCTTTGGATATCTCATATATTGATAATATGTAGTTTAAATGAGCTTCTGTCAATTTCGGCTGACCTTCTTCATCATTTTCTCTCATGGCACTTTCCTCCAAGCTTGCATGCTTCACAGCCACACCCGCATGATGATTTCCCTGATTTTCTTTGTCTTACCATATGGACGACCACCGCAGCAGCCAATCCCGCAATCACTAAGCTGATTATTATCGTTGCCATTTTTTCTCCTTTTGAACAAAACTCTATTTTTCTTTATCTCTGAAGAATCCAATTACGATTCTCACTGCAAAAGCCATCAAAGCAGCCAGTGCAGCAATAATGACTATATCTGCACTCCGAATGGAAATACCCATCTTCATTATGCGGCCGCTCCCTCGTTGTCTTTCAGCCGGATGCTTTTGTTTCTGTCAGGTCTGAACAGAAGATATATCAGTACTGCCAGCAATATGAAGGCAGCAACTGTAGCCGGTCCGAATGCAACAGCACCAATTGCAAGTCCGCCGATTCGATATACCATCAACGCTATGCAATATGACATCACATTTTGAAACAAAATCGCAAACCAGAAAAACTTTCTTGATCCCATTTCCTTTGCCATAGTTGATATCGCTGCAAGGCATGGGGAGTCAAACAGATTGAAAAACAGGAACGAAACCGCAGCGATGCTTGTTGGGAAGAACGCTGCGAAGGCTTCATGCATCGAACTTGTATAACTTCCTACATCCCCAAGTCCTGAAAGCACTCCCATAGTCGATACTATACCTTCTTTGGCAACAAAACCACTTAATGATGAAGCAACCGCCTGCCATGTTCCGAATCCCAGCGGAATGAATATCCAAGCGATGGCATTGCCAATATCTGACAAGAAGCAGTTCTCTGAATCCACCAGTCCGAAAGTTCCATTATCGATGCCAAAGCTGCCAAGGAACCACATAACAACGCAGCAGAGGAACAGTATCGTTCCGGCTTTTTTCAGAAATGCCCATACTCTTTCCCAAACATGTATAAGAACACCTTTTGCGGATGGGATGTGGTATTGCGGAAGTTCCATAACAAAGGGTGCTGGTTCTCCAGAAAACATCTCCGTTTTCTTTAGTATTATGCAGGAGATGATCACCAAAATGATCCCAGCGAAATACATCATAGGCGCAGCCCACCAGGCTCCTCCCATAATGAATCCCGCAATGACTGCAATTACTGGCAATTTGGCTCCGCAAGGAATGAACGTCGTGGTTATCATGGTCATCCTGCGGTCCTTTTCGTTTTCTATGGTACGGCTGGCCATTATTGCAGGCACTCCGCATCCCGATGAGATAAGAAACGGTATGAAACTCTTTCCCGAAAGGCCAAATCTGCGGAATATTCGATCCATAATGAACGCTACCCTGGACATGTAGCCGCAGTCCTCTAATATCGAAAGGAAAAGGAATACCAGCGCCATCTGCGGTGCAAATCCAATAGGCGCGGCCAGCCCGCCTATGATACCGTCCACTATCAAAGATACCAGCCAGCCCGATGCCCCGACTGCTTCTAACCCATGCTGAACTGCCGGCTGTATCCATGCGCCAAACAGGGTATCATTCGTCCAGTCCGTAACAACTGTTCCTACAGTAGTTACCGAAATATAGTAAACTAAGAACATAATCACTGCGAATACCGGCAGCGCCAATATTCTGTTGGTTACAAACTTGTCGATCCTGTCTGATACAGACAGCGCTCCTCTTTTCCGTTTCTTTACCACGGACAAGTTAACAATACTATTGATATATGCATACCGCTGGTTTGTAATGATGCTTTCTGAGTCATCATCCATTTCCTTTTCACAGTCTTTTATATGCATGTCGATATGTCTCATCAGCGACTCGCTAAATGCCAAATCCGATATGACCTTTTCGTCACGTTCAAACAGCTTCACAGCATACCAGCGCAGATTATCTTTTCCTACTTCGGATTCGATGGATTCTTCAATGTGTGCGATTGCATGCTCAACGCTCCCCTTGAATACGTGCAGCGGCTCAGCTATTCGGTTCTTTCTGGCAGCCTCAATTGTCTCCTTTATCAGTTCCTGCCCACCTTCACCTTTCAGTGCACTAATTGGCACGATGCTGCATCCAAGCTGCTCGCTAAGTTTTTCCAAGTCTATTCTATCCCCATTCTTCCTGACCAGATCCATCATGTTCAGCGCTATTACTACTGGAATGTTCAGCTCCAGTATCTGAGTCGTCAGGTAAAGGTTTCTCTCGATATTCGTTCCATCGATGATGTTTATTATTGCATCGGGTTTTTCATTAACAAGATAATTTCTAGTCACTACTTCCTCCAGTGTATACGGCGAAAGCGAATAAATCCCCGGCAGATCCTGTATGACAACATCTTTGTTTCCTTTCAGGATCCCATCCTTTTTTTCAACGGTCACTCCCGGCCAGTTGCCTACATACTGCGTACTACCTGTCAAATCATTGAACAAAGTTGTTTTGCCGCAGTTCGGATTGCCAGCAAGTGCGATTTTAATTTTCATCAGTCAATTTTCTCCTTTCCAGATTAAGTTAGTCTTGACTAACTCATGGCAAAAAAAATATGAATATTTCTATTCAATCTCTATCAGCTCTGCATCCGCTTTTCTTACGGACAGCTCATAACCTCTTACGTTCAATTCAATCGGATCTCCAAGTGGCGCAACTTTTCGGATCAACACTTCAGATCCTTTAGTAATGCCCATATCCATTATCCTTCTTTTCGTAGGCCCGGTGCCTGTGATTTTTTTTACTGTTACAGTCTCTCCTAATTTTGCATCTTTTAGTGTGCTCATGTTCTCCCTCCTTAAATCATTATCCTGTTAGCCATGCTCTTATCCAGTGCTATGCGGCTGTCTTTTACCTGCAATATCAGATTACCAGCAATCTCATTTACGACAGTCACTCTGCCATCAACCACGAATCCCAGTTCAGCTAAATGCTGTCTGATCTTGTCATTACCGGTGATCTTTCTGATAACTACTTTGTCTCCGGATTTCGCCATTGTGATTGGCATCATCAGATCCTCCTTTCAAAGGGTTAGTCTGCACTAACTCGTTGTCATTAATTTCGGTTAGATTCCTCTAACCAAAATTAGTTTAATGCCTCTAACCAATTTTGTCAACACTTATTTAGAATTCTTGAAAATTTGTTTAACCTGTGTTAACCTATTGATATACATCATAAACTAGTGAGGTATTATATGGAAATCCATAAATCAACAGAAGATTATCTTGAGGCCATGCTCATACTGAAAGAAGCTCACGGTTATATCCGTTCAATAGATATTGCCGATCAGCTCGGAGTCACCAAGCCTAGCGTTTCATATGCAACTAAACGGTTGCGCGAAAATGGTTACATCACCATGGATAGCGATGGGCTTATTACTTTAACTGATTCTGGTATGCAGATTGCATCGACAATATATGAGCGTCACAGACTGCTGACCGAATTCTTTATCCACATCGGAGTCAATCCTGAAACTGCAAGAAAAGATGCCTGCAAAATTGAGCATGATATCAGTGAGGAAACATTTGATGCCATCTGTAGACATTCTGGTACAAAAAGAACTCGTGACTAGAAATAATAAAAAACAGGGTGCTTTATGAGCGCCCTGTTTATGTTTAGCTATGTTTAGAATAACTGTCCCGGCAGTTTCAGCTTTTCTTTCTTAGGAAAAGATTCATCAAACTTTTCTGCTTCACCTTCGTCAACAAAGTAGCCTTCCGGCGTGTGATATGTTCCGGTTATTCCATTCAGATATCCAGGTTCAAGTTCCTTAAGCAGGAAATATGGTACCTCTTCATCTCTTGGCTCAGCGTAATAGTGAATGCCCTTTGTACTGGCAACGACAAAGCCCGACTTACCGTAGAAGTCAATATTGCCCTCTATGCACAGCGCACCCGCACCCATTTTCTTTGCCATTTTCATTGAATGATCAAGCAAAATCTTGCCATAACCCTGACGTTTGAATTCCGGTGCAATGCTAATCGGCCCAAATGTCATTATCGGGATCTCTCGACCATCGTCTGCATTTATCTTTGCCTGAACATACATGACCTGTCCAATGATCGTGCCGTCTTTTTCCATGACTAAATCCAGCTCAGGCACAAAGTCGTTCTTGTCTCTAAAGCAATGCAGCACGTAGTGCTCCAGGCATCCCGGCCTGTAAACATTCCAAAAGGCCTCGCGAGTAAGGTCCTCTGTTTCTCTGAAGTCTTCGGGTTTTTCTAACCGTATAAAGTAATCATTTTTATTCATTGTTTTTCTCCTCCTGAAAATTGATGACTGACAATGTGGGAGGTAATGCGAAATTGCGTTAACCTCCCGGCTAAGCTGCAATCTCCAAGGTGTTATTATTTTTCAAACAGCGTCTCCTATTAATGTGATTTGGATCATCCTGCAGACAGTCTGCAGGACGTTAAGTTCAGAATAACACATAAAACGTCAAATTACAATTGCAATGATGATTTCAACGCTGTCCTTCCGGCTGTTTTCACATGTAAATGATATTACGAAAAGTATAACTGAAGCCAGATATCCTGCGCCTCAATGAAGTAATCGGCGGGGGCATGTCCAAAGAGACTATTTCTTGATCCATCCGTTCTCAATCCAATACTGCTTCTCCACTGGCGAGCTATCCCAACCAGATGCATGCATTCTGGAGAACATCCAAAACAAAATGCGCGCCTTGATTCCTGGTTTCGGATTGCCGGATCTTTGAATCGATGCTGCTAACTTAGTTATGGCAAATTCGATTTTTGCTTTTTTCTTCGGTTTTACCTCTTCCCAGCCTTTTGCCTGAACTGCCGTTGCATATTGGCGGATATACGGCACTCCCATAAACCGAAGAGCCCGTTTGACCTGTTTAGCTGCAGCCGTAGCACCGCCTCCGGCGCAAGTCGATATGACAACCGCTTTTTTATCGAACATCCACGGCAGCGGTCTGTGTGACATCCAGAAATCAAAGAAAAGATCTATTAGCGCCTTCATTTGCGCGGATGGTCCGAAACAGTAGTTCGGCGTTGTAAAAATCAACACATCTGCCCGCTCCATTGCTCCGAGAATTGCCTTCTTTTCCGGATAGTACGGACACCTTTCTATGTCTTCGATACATTGATAACAGCCAAGGCAAAAGTGATTTAAATCGCGAGGCAGAAAGAATTCCGTGATTTCATTCTCCGGTGAGAGTATATCTGCCAGCATTCTGCCGATATTATAGGTGCTGCCCTTATGATTTTGTCCGTTTATTGTAACGATTATCATGTATATTCCCTCCACTTTTCAGTTCCGTCATACCTACTTTCATATTATAACGTTCAAGTATTCCCCTGAGCATTCTGTTCTCTGTAAACTAAAATACCGTTAACTATGTCTGCCACTACAATAATATCATACAGTATCATTAATCCTAACACCACATAAAACGGCAGACCTTCTGCCGCAGTTTTGCCAGAAGCAAGACCCGTGAGCACCGCCAGCCCCTGGCACGCAAATAGCGCCGCGCACATCAGCACTAATAACAGTATCGACTGTTTTTTTCTGCAGCCGGTTCGTAACGCTGCAACAATCAGTATCACGGCTCCCGCCAAAACCACCGGGAACAGTTCTGCCGGGATCATATAATCCATAAGGAACTGTCTGCGCACTATGCTGCCCACCGCAGATGTCAGAAGCATGAAGCCAATCGGCAGAAATAGCAGCACGGTTCCAACTATCGTCAAAACTCTCATTGCTTTTGAATGTTTTGCTTTCATATTGGTGTCTCTCCTTCATGTTAACGTTCTATTCCTGTGTTAGCACTTCCTGTATACGGTACATTATAACTATCAATTTTATTTATGTAAATCAGTATAAAAATGCATTGACAAACTAATGGTATTAGTTTGGAGGTAATTATATGCCACGTCAAGGATTGAATAGGAAAAGCCTCGTAGAGGCGTCAATTAGGCTTATTGAAGAAAAAGGATACGCCGCCTTTTCCATGGGTGAACTGGCTAAAAGCCTGAATGTAAAACCAGCATCGCTTTACAATCATGCTGAAAGCTTGGATGCTCTCTTTACCGATGTAGGTCTTGCGGCGGTGTCGCAGATGGTAGACTGTGAAACACAGGCAATCGAAGGAAAAGAAAAGGACGATGCGTTATTTGCTATCGCAGACGCCTATCGCGCTTTTGCTAAAGAGCACAATGAGTTATATCGTGTGATAATGAGTCTGCAAAAGTCTAAAAATGCAGTTTTGGAAATTGCCGCAGGCCAGATCACCGAACCTATTGTACATGTGCTCTCCAGTTATGGATTAAACAGAACAGAGCAGATGCACTGGCAGAGAATTTTACGCAGCATGATGCATGGCTTTGTTGCCCATGAAGAAGCAGGTGGCTTTTCGCATTTCCCTGCTGATAAAAATGAGAGCTATCATATGGCAATTCAATGTGTTGCAGATGGTCTTCAAAATGCTGGGAAGAAATAGCATGAATACAGATAATACGGAACTCTTTGAAAGAATGCCCGTGAAAAAGGCAGTTATTTCGCTTGTGATCCCAACGGTCATCAGCCAGCTGATCACTGTGGTTTACAATTTGGCAGATACTTTTTTCATAGGTCAGGTGGGTGATCCAAATCAGGTTGCCGCGGCATCTCTGTGTATGCCGCTCTTCATTCTATTGACAGGTATTGCAAATTTGTTTGGTATCGGCGGTTCCAGTCTGATCTCCAGATTTCTTGGCATCGGCAATCGTGAAAATGCCAAAAAAACAGCTGCGTTCTGTATTTGGACCGCAAGCGGTGTTCAATGGACATACATATCCTTGCTTTTCTTATATGCATAAGATAATCAATAATTCGAATGGCTGCAATTGTGCGAATGTTTTGGGGAATAAAAATAGGGCACAGCTGTGCCCTAAAACGACCCGGTCTTAATCGACGAATCGGGATCTGTCGTGGAGATGGTCACCTGCCTGATTATATATTATCTACTGTTCTGAATAGAAATCTTTATACAGCCCATTTCCCTTTTTAATGATTTCACTTATTTCTTTTTCCGAAATGCCTAATTCATCACCTAGCTTTTTCATATCAGAGAAATCACTCTCCTTAAATTGAGCCGTACTTCCTATTACCTTATCATCGACTTTAGAAATTGCCGAAGCAGAAAAGTTATTATAATCGTCCCATATAATCTCTACTCTACTATCTTCAAGCTCAATATCGCAATAAACATTTCTCTCATGGAAATGCAGATAAAAGTCCGTCAGTTTCGGCATAGATTGATTTGGAACACCATAAACAACGCCATCCGCATAATCCATAGAATAATATCCATCTCTGTTCTTATAGAAATTATTATCTTCTAACTGTTTCTCAAAATTGGCTTCTAATTCACTCTTCGTATTAAAATACACGGCTGAGTACACTGCAAAACCTCCGATTAACAACGCAATTACAATTCCAATTGCAATCAGCGCACGTGCGTATTTCCTTGTGCTCTTAACTTCCTTATCAATTGTTTTTACCATAGTAACATCCTCCTTCAATAAAAAGTCTAAGGAGATTTCAAAACTATCACTGATTTTTATTAGTGTTTCCAAATCCGGGTAACTCTTTGAATTCTCCCAATTTGAAATTGTTTGTCTTGTAACATCAAACATCTCAGCCAGCTCTTCTTGAGACAGGTGAGCCTCTTTTCTTATTTTTTGAATATTACCTCCAAGTGTCATGATAGTCTCCCTCCTTTCTCCAAAATTGTATGAAAGAGCATATACTATGTCTATCAAATCACCTTTGCATTTGCAGAAACTCATGCGCAAACATTCTTTGCATCTGTAATTTCCAGTATTTTAAAGCCATTATATCATACAAGTTGTGCACGGACTTTGTTTATTTTTGGATTGGCATATGTGAGATGATTTAGCGATTTAGGCAAAAATGGAAATTTTCATTTATTGATTAATAACTGCTTTTGCCCAAGCAGCAATTTTCTTTTCTGATTCTAGTGCTTCCGCGCCATGCACTGCCAGCGCTTTTCCAAACTCGGCTCCCTTCATGATCTTCT
>Ga0183096_1002526_pt1 | contig 12422 bp, 8 predicted proteins | sample Biomet5_FD_127791 | JGI IMG/M metagenome (GOLD analysis project Ga0183096, IMG submission 127791) | Microbial communities from bioreactor (seeded with sewage sludge) at LBNL, California, USA - Biofuel metagenome 5 (version 2) (version 3) | ecosystem: Engineered > Bioreactor > Anaerobic >...
CGCCCTCTTGACGATCGACCGGCCGAGGCCCGAACCGCCGATGCCGGCTGTCTGCGCGCTGCGCTCCTGGGTGAAAGGTTCGTATATCTTGGGTAGGAAGGCGCTGGAGATGCCCGTGCCGCTGTCCTGCACGGTCATGACATCGAAAATCTCCTGGGACGTCTCCTTCTCGCAAGCCACGCTGAACAGCACGCGGCCCCCGGCCGGCGTGAACTTGGCGGCATTGCTCAGCAGGTTGATGAAGATCTCCTCGACACGTATGGCGTCGACCATGATCGTGGCCATCACGGATTTGGCATTATCGAATCTGAAGTCGATGCCTTTGGCGTCCATCAGCGGTCTGACCGCCGTCAGGATCCCGTCGACGACCGTGCGGCATGATACAGGCTGTGGATGGAGCGTCGTGACGCCGTTCTCTATCTTCTGCAGGTCGAGGGTGTCGTTGATCAGCGACAGCAGGGTCGTACCGGCGCTGCCGATCTTGCGCAGGTAATCCTCCCGTACCGCGGGGTCGGAGGTATCCAAAGCCAGACGGTCATAGCCGAGGATGGCGTTGAGCGGGGTGCGCATGTCGTGGCTGACGTTGGACAGGAAGTTCGACTTCGACTCGTTGGCCTTGTCAGCCTCATAGCGCAGGGCTTTCTCGGCGTTGAGCCGTTCCATCATCTCCGTCTGCTGCCGGCGCATGGTGTCCGATACGTCTGTCTGCTGGATCAGTATCAGGTCATGGGTGTCGTCGAGCCATGTCAGCCGCAGCTGCTTCCAGCCTTCGACCCCCGTGAGGGTACGGGCCTTGATCGTCACGGCGTAGTTGTCCGCCGCGGTAAGATGGCCGAGCATGCTGTCGATGGACGCCTCATCCATGAAACGCTGCCGCTCGTCTGGGGCGACCCATGTCTTGATGGCATAGGCGACGATCCGATCGAACGGCCAGGCTTTCTTCATGTCAACGTACAGGTCACGGTACGTCTGCGGCAGGTTGCCGCCCAAAAAGCGGAAGAAGAACTCTTGATCGATGATGGACAGGGTGGCGATGTAGTCGTAGCCGGCATCCGTGCTCTTCTGGATGATCTCCTCGTTCATGACCTGCTCATTGACGTCCTCCGAGAAGAGCACGGCCTCTATGTCGTGCGTGTTGGGGTTTTCTATCATGTTGACGATCGTCTCGACCCAGATGAATGAACCGCCCTCGACGGTCCGCCGGTAGCGCACGATGTCGCGGCGCTTGCCGTCCTTGAAAGCCGCCAGCAGCGTGTCGCGGTCGAAATGGTCGCGGAACGATTTACGATCGTTATCATTGACGATGATGTGCGATATGTTGTCGATGACACCGACGGCCGTATCGGACTTGATGGTGTTGATGACGAACTGCGATGTCCCGTACCATTCCTCACAGATGTCACGCGTCAGGTTCATCCGGACGGTGCACAGCGACTGCGGATTGGCGAACAGCAGCGCCTGCAGCGAGGACTGGTACTGGTCCTGCTGGCTCTGACGGGCCTCTTCCAGATCCTGCTCGGCCTTCCGCTCCGCCGTCAGGTCCATGACCACGTTATAGACAAGCCGACCGCCATCGGCACCGACGACCGTCTCCGCATCGAGACGCAGCCACTTGCAGCCGCTGGACGGGGCCGTATAGCGGAAAGGCAGGCTCTGATGCCGGCCCGCCTCAGGCAACGACTTCATGGTGGCAATCAGCGTGGGAAGGTCCTGAGGATGGGCGCGCTGGGCGAATAGGCCGTCCATGCCCGCCAGCATCTGTCCCTGGGTGGCTTCCAGCACATCGCACAGCGCCTTGTTGACGGCCACCATGGTGATGTGGTCCGCATCGATCCGATAGACGCCCAGGCCGACCGGGACGGCATTTATGATCGATCCCAGCTCCTGGTTCTCCTTGGCCAGCTTCTGCTGGCTGACGACGATGCCATTGATGTCGTTGATCGTCACATAGAACCAGGCGCGGCCATCCTTGTCGACCACGTAATGGCCCTCGTCATGGACCCAGATTAGTGAGCCGTCCTTCTTCTCAATCCGGTAGTCGACGTTGTCATAATGACCGTTCTCCGCAATCTGCCGATCGATGGAATCCAGCGTCATCTGCCGATCGGGCTCGTACACCATGTTGCGGAAACGGTTTTCGAACTTCTTCTTGAACTCCTCCCGGGTATAGCCCAGGATATGCAGCATGTTTTCGCCGATGAAAAAGAATTGGTCGTCCTGCTGGGCGGCATAGATGAAGAAACCGCCCGGGGTATCCTCCGCCACCTGGTTGCTGACATCGGAGAAATTGCCCAGCAGCACGTGATGGCCGTCATATTCGCCGATCCACTTGAATGCCGCCTGGGTCCAGACCATGCCCTTGGTCCGATGATAGGTACGGTATGTGCATGTCTCGGGGCCATGGCTGGTGAAGATCCGCTGTAGGGCGTTGTACACCGTCGACATATCCTGCGGCAGCACTACCTTCGCGGCATCATCACCGTACAGACGCAGGTATTCTTCCTCGTCAAGGCCGGAAAACGCCGGCACATCATGACTGTATAGGAAAGGCTTGATGGATGAGGACTGTCCGTCCATCAGATAGATGACTGTCGGCTGCGGCGCACAGTCGACCAATAGCCGCAGCTGCTGCTCCGTCAGATCCATTTTGCATTCCCTTTCCGGGCATCTTCTCCAATCACTGACCTGCGATACGTGCCACCGTCGATGCTGATATAACAATTATATGCCCTTTGCGTGTTAATGACAGCACCAATCTGCTCGATCCTGTACGTCATTCGCTTGGCGGCGGATAAAACGGACATCGGTCTTCGCTTTGCCTGACGGGAAAAAAAGAGGCTGGCAGGCATCGGCCAGCATCTCTTCCTCACCGCTGAATCTCTCATTCATTTGCTTCGGCGCAGACGAGGCAGAACAGCGAGGCAAACGCCTGGCAGCCGCGCCAGTCGGCAGTCGTCCTGAGCATCGACAGCCTCATCTCAGGAGCGCCCTTGGCGCTTCTGAAGCCAAGCTAGTCTTAGCTGCTCACAGCCTGGCCACGTCCTTGAACATGAACGTGATCCTGTCGATATCTTTGCTGATATGGTAATGACCGCAGTACCAATGACCGTAGGCCAGGCGCTGCTCGATGGTGTCGAGCCAATCCTCGGTCGACTTGTCGATCTTCGACTGGTCGATGCCGCTCCGGAAACATTCCGTCGGTTCATAGCGCCGCGGGCAGGTGTGCGACAGGACCGCGTCGATCTTCCAGCCGACCTTGTCCAACTGAGCCTCGACATGTGATTTGATCTCCTGTGAGGGCTGCTCGTCGGCGAACCATGGCGCCCCGGCCTGCAGGCGTCGGAACTTATCCATGCTGTAAGCCCCACCGATGACGATGCATCTCCGGCCGTCGAAATCATATATTTCGCCGTCCTTGGCGAACATGACGTTGGGATAGCGTTCCTGATACCAGACCTGACCGCCGTGATATTCCTTCATCTGATAGCCGGGGATCGCGGGCGGCCGCATCTCATGATTGCCTTGGATGCAGAACGTCGCAAACGGGAACGAGCTGACGAACTTCTTGGCGTCATCATCCCGTTCATCACGCCAGTAATTGAGGCCGGCGTCGCCCAGGATGACGACGGTGTCGGCGGCCGTCATTGCCATGTCGACTTTGAAGACGTAATAGCGTGGGAATTCACCATGGGTATCGCCGGTGACGTAGAACATGTCAGCACCCTCCTTTGCACTACGAAACATTCCGCCTGTCAGCAACCGACTATATGCCGCTTTCGGCGTCGTCTGTCCTTTGGGCATAAGCATTGTAGCGTGGGTGATCCGTGGCCTTGGCCGGCGGATGGCCGCATGTCGTCACCACGCCGGTGGCTTCAATCATTCATTGCCATCCTAAGACGCACGATCCCACTTGACTGTATTATAGCAAGAAATCCATCCAGGCTGACGCCTGCGCCTGGCGCTTCATCTGCATCGGATCGGCCTCTTTCATCTATCAGATGTCCCAAGGTAGTCTTTCTCCCGCCGGTGGGCGACCAGCGCCATGTAGAGCACGCAGACGATGACCTGGAACAATGATGAAGCCGGCGTCGCAAGACCGATCCTGAACAGCGACACCGGCTGGATCCTGGACATCAGATAAGACACCGGGACCCTGACGCAGAAGGCCCCGACGATGCTCTGCACCATGACGAATCGCGTCTCCCCGCAGCCGTTGAAATAACCGTTCATGCAGAAGAAGATGGCGGTAAAGAGGCAGTCGAACGCATAGGCCTTCAGGTATTCCCATCCGGCGCTGACGACCTGGGGGTCGCTGGAGAAGATGCTGCACAGCAGGTCGCCATGGAAGAATGACAGCCAAGCCATGACCACGGCCAGGCTGAACGACACCTCGATGCCGTAGCGCAGCGCCGCATGCGCCCGGTCCAGCTTCTTGGCGCCATAGTTCTGGGCGACGAAGGCGGCCATCGCCTGGCCCAGCGCGCTGGGCACCAGCATGATGAAATTGCATACCTTCTCCGCCACGCCCACCCCTGCGCTGGGGATGACGCCCAGCGTGTTGACGATCGAGGTCACGATCAGGAAGCTGGCCCCGACCAGCGTGTCGGCCAAAGCCAGGGGCAGACCGTACCTGACGACTTTCATGATGACCGTCCCTTCCAACCTGATGTAGCCCTTTTTGACATCGAAAGGCAGGCGGACATGCCTGATGATCGCAAAAGAGATGATCACCGATATCATCTGCGAGGCGACGGTGGCGAGGGCCGCTCCCGTGGCGCCCATTTGAAGCACCGCCACCATATACAGGTCGCCGAAGATGTTGATGACCGCGGCGATGGCCACCGCGAGCAGGGGGATGCGGGAATTGCCGAGGCCCCTGAAGATGGAGCCGATCAGGTTGTAAAGGCCGATGAAGATCAAGCCCCATGAACAGACGCGGATATAGTCGCCTGTCGCATCAAACGCCTCGGCAGGTGTTTTCATGAGCCGGGCGATGTTATCGATATTGAGCAGCAGGATCATGCCGACGACGGCTGCCACGGTGATGAAGAAGATGATCGAGGACCCGACGTTCTTCGCCGCCCCTTCCCGGTCCCCTTTGCCGATCTGATGGCCCAACAGGATCGTCGTACCCATCGACAGCCCGGCGATGAAGCTGGTGATCGTGTTCATGACCTGCGACCCGGTGGCGACGGCGCTGACATCCGCGCTGCTGGCGTAGCGGCCGACGACCAGCAGGTCGACGGCACCATACAAGGACTGCAGCACCAGCGCCAGGATGACCGGTACGGTGAACTTCATCAATGGGCCTAATATCTTGCCTTCCGTGAAACCTGTCTTTTCTGCCATGTCCCTTACCACGCCGCCTTGAAGCAAGCGATTATACAGCGATGCCATAATCATAGCATCATTGAGGAGATATACAAATCAGCCCTGGGCCGGGGCGTCACCAACGGATCGCGGCTGCCGGCCGTCTCATCGATGCGGGCCGCCCCGACCGCCACCCGGCATCACTCCGTCCTTCAGGCCTGGTGTTTGGCGAGGATGCTCCTCAGAATGCGGTAATACAGCAGCAGCCGGTGCTGCGTCTCGATGTCCGTGACCGCCGCGGTCCATTCCTTCTCGCTTGTGGCGGCCAGGGCGCCGTCGATCGGCAGCTGCTCCTCGCAAAGCGCCTCGAGGTTGAACGCCCTGATGGATTTGATGCCGTCATCACCGTGCAGCTCCAGGCTGTCCGTATAGCCGTCCATCACCGCCGTCTGGGACCTGATGTCCATCACCGTGCGGCCGGACGGCAGGCCGAGACCCTTCGCCAGCATCCTGATCTGCAGCAGCTCGTCTTCCGTGAGTGTCATGCGGCATTCACCTTTGCCGGTCATCCAGCAGAGATTGGCCTCCGGCTGGTCGTAGACCCTTATCGTTATCCCACCCATCGGGTTCATGACCGGTGTGCTCCTGTATTCCAGCAGCAGCCTTCCTTCCGCCATCCCCTTCTGTTTTCCTTCGACCGTCCGTTTGATGCTTGGCATGTGATGCCTCCTTTTCCGCAAGCAGCGTCAGCCATCAATCATTCATCGATGCATATTCATGATAGCATTATCGCTGCGCTGGCGTCGGCATGCCTGGATGACGTCGCCGCCGCCCTTACCCATCAGCTTGGACATCTTTGTCTTGGCACGACTCCAAGGCAAAGATCCCTCAAACTAAAAGTCCCATCCTTACGAGATGAGACTTCCGGTAAATTGATATCCGTCATGTTCGAGATCGCGCCGTCCATCATCTTCACGCCATGCCGGCACCTCGGACAGGCGCCACGGCAGCCGCTTGCTGCCATGGCGGCACACGCCCTTTGAGCCATCATCGCCACCCTGCCCTGTGACCTGCGTGACTAAATGATCTCTTCGTCAGGCACCGTCCTGACCCGCTACTGTCAGCGGTCTACCTTGACCACCTTTATGAATTCGTCATATTCATGATATGGGCAGAAGAAGTTATTACGGAGAACTTCCGATTCAGTGAATCTTCTGCCGCAGACCGGACATCTGTACCCACTCATGAAATTGCCGACTTTCTCGGCACCGCCGGCCGCTTCACTGAGCTGCTCGTCACTCAGCTTCTTCGTCTCTTCTTCCTTCTTGCTCCCTTTCTCCTCAGTCATCATGACCTTCCTCCCTGCCCGTCAGCCATTCCTCTATCTGTATATTATCACAGCCGCCGCCTGGGATAGCCTTTTAAATGTGGGTTGTTCATGATGATGGCGGGCCTCAGCTTATCTTATATATGTATCGAACCCGTCTTGTTTGCGCGGAGAAGGAGGAACGAGCGGTCCATCGGCCGCCCCTGCGTCCTTTTTGTTTTTCGACAACGGACAACGTGACTATATTCGAACTGATGAAGGTCCAATATGGCTATGAGCCGGATGGGACAACAAAAGATAACATCGCAAAACTGACCAACTCATTGATCGCTGCAAAGATCAGCCGGAACAATCTAAGTGATATCAAGAGCCTTGGATTTGAAGGCTCAACAGGATGCACTGCGGCAGAAAATACGAAGATATTAGTCAGTGATCCATTGAATGATTTCATCTGGCAGCAGGCTTACGAGATCGGTGGAGGGAATCCATTCTACTATGCAGCGAAAGCAGGGCCGTGGGATCCAAGGCAGTGCACGACATTTGCCTGGTACAGATTCTATCAGTACTACGGCTATGACAGCGGTGCAAGAGGATCTGGATGGATAAATGCTGAGCAGGTCGCAACAGCCCATTCAGATAAATTTGTTGAGAGCAGCAGCCCAGCTCCTGGATCGATTGTTTCATTTCCAGGTACTCAGGACAATCCGGATGGACATGTCGCATTTGTAGAAAAGGTAGAAGGAGATACGTTCTGGTACTCAGAAGGCAACTATGAAAATCATGGAATACGATTGAATGCAAAGAGTTCTACAGTAGCACTGAACAATCAGTACTGCGGAGGAAATGCATGCCTGGTCTATGCAGTACCAATCAAATAAGTATATGAAGAAGATTATTGAATGCAGCATTTCGGTCGCTCTGAGCATCTTAGGGGTGTTCTCAGGGTGGAAGGTGTATCAGTACATGAAAGACAGGAATGCGGCAAGAAACATAAATATTGCAGTACAGGAGACAATCAAAGATAACGACAATAACAATGCCGATGAAGCAGATTCTGATCATGGTTTCAGTGCTTCGGACTGGAATTCATTAAAGGGTCAGAATCCAGACTTTATCGGTTGGCTGCAGTTTGATTCCGGACTACTTGCCCAGCCAGTCGTCCAGGGTACGGATAATGACTTTTATCTGAAGCATGGTTTTGAAAAGCAATATTCAAGTTATGGGACAGTCTTCATGGATCATATGAATAGACCGTCTGATATGAATCAGATCATATATGGACATTATGTCTATTTCGATGACAGTGCAATGTTCAGTCAACTGGCAGCACTGACTGATCAGAATTCATATGATGCGAATAAGACTTTTAAGATCTATTACCAGGATCAGACATGTTCATATCAGATCTGTTATATCTATGATTTTGATTCAGAAGATTACGGCAGATATGACTATCAACAGATGAACTTCAGCAGTCAGGAAGAGTTCGATGATTGGATCCAATATCCAACAGAAAAGAATCTGATCTATTCGGATGACCAGATCAAATACGGGGACAAATTTGTGACACTGCAGACATGCAGACCGTTGCATCTGGAACAAAGAATCGTCCTGTTATGTAAAGCAAAAAATACATAAATACATGAGACTTAATTGAGTATAATATATCGAAATTCAATAATTATTTCGGTAAAGACGTGATAAAATGAAGTGAAATAAGTGATAATAAAAAAGGAAAACTGATATGGCTACTAATGAAATAATTCCATATATTGCTGAAACAGGGTTAAAATGTGATTTTCATATTCATTCATGTCATTCTGCCCATAAAGAGACAAATGGACTTACGGATAATAATACAATCGAAAATGTTTCCAAGTTAGTAAATAAGCTTAATGATAATCAGATTGAAATGTGTGCAATAACAGATCATGATGTATTTTCATATGATATGTATACAGCATTGAAAAAATATGAAAACACTGGGTTCTTAAAAAAAGTTTTCCCTGGAGTGGAATTTTCTGTAGCATTAAAAAATGAAGAAGGAAAGGATGTACCAGTTCATATTATTGCTTTGTTTGATGATTCTGGTTCAAAAAGTGCAAAAGTTATTGAAGAAGTATTGGGAGACGGGATTTCAGGAAAATTGCCAAAATATGATGCACTTAAACATGAATATTACAGCCAAAATCAGTTGATTAATTTGTTGGATAAAATAGGCATGGATGCTGTTTTTATTGCACATCAAAAGAAGACGATTACTTCAACTCAAAAACCAGCAAAAAATGATATATATGCTGTTGGGGAAAAAGAATTTAATGCTTATCTTTTTTCAGAATATTTTCAAGCTTTAGAGTTTCATGACAAGAAAAATGAACTGTTTAATACTAAAGTACAAAATGACTTAAAAGGTGATTTACTAACATTTATTACTGGATCTGATTGCCATGATTGGGATTGCTATCCTTTACATGATAAAACGATATCAAATTCTGATAATTTTAAATTTACGTACTTCAAATGTTTGCCAAACTTTAGAGGACTAGCATTGGCTTTGACTGAAACTAGTAGAATAAGCTTAATTAATTCTTTTTTCTCAGCAGATCCGTGTTTTTTGTCTTCAATTGAACTTGATATAAATGATCAGCATGTTTCCATACCTATGTCAAAAGGAATTAATGCTATTATAGGGGATAACTCTATTGGCAAATCACTTTTGTTACATAAAATTACAAATTATTATCGTGGCCATTCGAATCCTGAATTGTCGCCTTTAAATTCAAAGATAATAACTGCATATGATAAATACTTAGTAGATTCTGGAATTAGTATTCAAACGTCTATTGACGAGGATAAAATATATGGATTTGATACGCAGGGAGAAATCAGAAAGAAATTTTCACAAAAGAAATTAAAAAATCAAGAATTTTTTAAATCTAAGTCAATGGCAAACACTGAAATTGCCTCTGTTAGAGAAAGAACAATAACTTATGTTGAATCATATATTGATTCCTTAAAAAGCATTCAAAATAATGAAAAAATAATCGATAATTTTAATAAGGCAAAACTACAAATACCAGTAGAAGATTTGAATGCAAAGGTATTAAAGATTCTGGAAGCAGACACTACGTCAAATAATAATGAGAAGATTAAATATGATGGATACGTTAAGATTGCTGATGATGCTATCTTGGCTGTGAATAAAGTGCTGCTAATCGCAAACGATAATGAGAAAAAGGAACTTTCAAATTCTATTAAAATAATCAAAGAAATTAAGGAGCGGTATCGTTATTTATCAAATATTGAAGAATCACATATTTTAGTTAAGAGCAATATTAATGCGATTATAAATAAATTCAATGAGGACCAGGCGTCTCCAACAGATGATAAAGAAATCAAAGTATTTCAAGATGCATCGAATGATTTCGCGATAAAAATCAAATCACGTGTTTTTCTTGATGATTCAACTGTGAGATTTAAAATACCGCATTTAGAAAAACCATTGAAAATTAATTCAAAAAAAGTGCCATACGGTGAATATAATATCATAACGTATTCACCAACTGATTTAATTGACGATCAATTCCTATCGGATGTTTTATCCGGGCCGTTGAATAAAGGCTGTTTTGAAGAAGAAACATTTCAGAATAATACAAATCTAGCCAATGCTTTATCAAGATATGAAGGTGATGATCCTTGGAAATTTTATTTTAACAAAGTAAAATTAATTATTGAGGATAAAATCAAGGAAGAACTAAAGATGACATTGGCTAAAGATGACGCTGGGAAAGATTATTCAAGTGGTTTAAATGATACTATATATTTTGCTATACTTGCATCTGATAGTAATCACTCTGGAATATATCTAATTGATCAGCCTGAGGATGATGTCTCCCAAACTTCTATAAGTACTAGTTTAATTAGTAGCATAAAAAAAATGTCAAAATATCGACAAGTTATTCTTGTTACTCATAATCCACAATTTGTCGTAAATTTAGATGTAGATAATGTAATATATATCTATTCTGAAGATGGTAAAATTTGTTTTAACCACGGTGCTCTTGAATATATGAATGAAAATGTTGATATATTGAAAAATGTTGCGGATACACTTGATGGTGGTGTGATGACAATAAGAAAGCGTTGGAAAAAGTATGAAAAAAAACTTGATGATATCTTATGATAGTGATAATTACGTTGTGAAAATCGATGATGACCACAAATTTTTGGTACCTACAGCAACACTAATACTAAATGGTACTGATTTATTCAATGCACTATTTTCTGATGTTTCACTTAAAGAACCTTTACAATATGATATTGATATTTCAGATGAAATATCTGGATCACATGAAAAAAGAGTAGCTGAAGACATAAAAACTGTGATAAATAATATTGTTGTTAAAATAAATGATGAAATAAGTAACAAAAGTAAATTGGAAGATTCAGATTTAAAATCAAAATAATACTACGATAATTATTTAGTATTATTTTTAAAGCTTGAAACAGTAATAGGTCACATAACTTTATGAAAGTTATTAAGCAGGATAAGGGATTTTGTTAACACTTTGTGTTAACAATCTCCTGTTTGAACAATCGGGCAATGCCCGATTTTAGCTGAACAGAGAGCATTAGCAGGCAATAGCACCTGTTAACACTTTCTGTTAACACATGTTAACAGATTGTTAACACCTGAAATGAAGGAGATTGATACTTGAGTGTGTCAATAATTTTGTGTAACATCTGCCCTTGGAATCAGTACCGCTCTTCAAATAGCTGCCGCCGCTCGTATGCACATTTCTTGAATCCTTTCATCTGCCGGGACTGGAGCTGCTTGTTGTAATCACTGGCGATAACACATGTGAAGCGGTCCAATGAGTCCTCATTCGGGAACTGTTCCTTCTTGCGGATGCTGCTCTTGAATCTCTTGTTGAACGACTCGATCGGATTCGATGTATAGATGCTCCGCCGTATCTCTTCCGGATAGTCATAGAAGGTGAGCAGCGATGGGTTGCCACTGAGCACATTCACCGCCTTGGGGTACTTCCTCTCATACTGGGCGATGAATCTGTCCAGCTGCTGCTGCGCGTCCTTCTTCGTCTTTGACTGATGAATCAGCTTGGCATCGCCTAACACATCCTTCCAGTCCCTGTTCCGGACATTCCGACCGATGGACCGCATCAGATGCACCCAGCAGGCCTGGTGCTGTGCCTGCGGATACTCTTCCAGGAAAACGTTCCTCAGCTCCTTGAGCCCATCGGAGATGAACAGCAGGACCTCTTCCACGCCGCGGGAGTGGATGTCCCTCAGCATCTCCCGGTAGTTCTCGCTTGATTCGCTGGGGAACGGGCGGTAGTCAAGGATCTCCTTGCTGCCATCGTCATTGATCCCCATCAGCACATGCAGCGCCTCCTTTGATACGGTGTCCCGGCGGACGCTGATATATGTCGCATCCCCGTAGATGACGGAATAACGCTTGGACAATGGCCTGGAATGGAACGCCTTGACAAGCTCTTCCGTCGCCTTGGTGATGTTGGATATCGTGGCTGGCGTATAATAGCTGCCGTACATCTTCTCGATGAGGCTGGCGATCTCTGATGTCGTGATCCCCTTGGAGTACATCTGGACCACCATGTCCTCCAGCACACCGTCGTTCCTCTTGTAACGCGGTACCGTGTGCTGCTGGAACTCGCCATTCCGGTCCCGTGGGATCTCGATCGTGACCTTGCCGAATCGCGTGACGATCCCTCTTGTATACCTTCCATTCCGGGAATCGCCGGTATTG
>Ga0183096_1001984_pt1 | contig 12404 bp, 5 predicted proteins | sample Biomet5_FD_127791 | JGI IMG/M metagenome (GOLD analysis project Ga0183096, IMG submission 127791) | Microbial communities from bioreactor (seeded with sewage sludge) at LBNL, California, USA - Biofuel metagenome 5 (version 2) (version 3) | ecosystem: Engineered > Bioreactor > Anaerobic >...
GTTTTAGTTCTTATGTGAAAAAATTCCCAGAGGGGAAAAAAATAGGATTTTATCTTCTTCCACAATTTCGAAAGACGTTTACAACGAATAAAACAGTGAAACGTGCTGTCGCCTATATTTCCGGATTAGGGCAGTTTGAGTTATTTATTAATGGGAAGAAAATTGGTAATAACTTTCTCGATCCCGGATGGACTAAATACGACAAATGTGCATTATATCTTACTTTTGATGTCACGAATCAAATACAGAATGGGGATAATACCGTCGGCGTGATGTTAGGAAATGGCTTTTTTAATATTCCAAGCGAACGTTATTTTAAAGTATTAGCTTCATACGGAGCCCCCCGCCTGAAGATGAAGCTTGCCATAGAATATGCCGATGGGAGTATGCAAAATCTGGTTACGGGAACAGACTGGAAAGCTTCGGCAAGTCCTGTTACTTATAGTAGTATTTATGGCGGCGAAGATTATGATGCAAATAGAGAACAGAGTGGATGGATGATGCCTGGATTCAATGACAAGAACTGGAGCAAAGCATTGGATACAAACTGGCAGACAAAATTGCTTTCACAGCAATCAACGCCATTGCATGTTCGCGACAGTATTTCTCCGGTTAGGATATTCAAAAATCAGAAGGGGCAGTGGGTGTATGATTTGGGGCAAAACTTTTCCGGCATTGTGCGGATTTCGGTAAAAGCCTCGAAAGCACAATATATAAAGATATGGCCGGCAGAACTGTTGTTTGCGGATAGTACAGTCGATCAACGCGGTTCAGGCAGTCCTTATTGGTTTGGTTATACGCCAAAAGCTGATGGAAGGCAGGAAAACTGGCAACCTCAATTCACCTATTATGGATTTCGTTATGTGGCTGTTGAGGGTGCTGTTCCTGCTGGAAAATCTAATGCTGAAGGGCTCCCTGAGATTGCAGAACTGACGGGTTTGCATACTTGTAATTTTGCGGATGAGGTAGGCTGTTTTCACTGCTCAAAGCCTTTGTTCAATCAAATTTATGAGCTTATAGACTGGGCAATACGAAGCAATATGGCTAGTGTACTTACAGATTGTCCGCATCGTGAAAAGTTAGGCTGGTTGGAGCAGTCACATCTGATGCAAAATTCTATGCAGAGTCGTTATGACTTGTCTCGTTTGTATGCAAAGATTATGAATGATATGCAGTCCGCTCAACAGGCTGATGGAATGATTCCGACGATTGCTCCCGAAGTAGTTCATTTTGAAGGAGGATTTCGCGATACGCCGGAATGGGGAAGCGCATTTATTATTGATCCTTGGAATATATATCAATGGTATGGGGACAAGCGGCTTATCGAAAAATATTATTTTGATATGCAGCGATACATCGATTATCTTTCATCTAAAGCTAATGATCATATTGTTGCTTATGGTTTGGGCGACTGGTTGGATCTTGGTCCTAAATCACCGGGCGAAGCACAATTGACGTCTAACGGACTGTCGGCAACGGCAACTTATTATTATGATGTGACGCGTATGCAGAAAATGGCAGAACTGCTCGGAAAAAAAGACGATGCAAAGAAATATACCGAACTAGGCAATGCCATAAAAGAGGCGTTCAATAAGCGATTTTGGAATCCTAGTAAACAACAGTATGAGTTTAATAGTCAAACGGCTAGTGCTATGGCATTGTTTATGGAATTGGTTCCATCAGAGAATCGTCAGCGGGTATTAGATAATTTGATATCTGATATTCGTGTTCATAACAATTCACTCACAACAGGCGAAGTAGGTTATACTTATCTGATTAGTGTGCTTCAAGAAAATGAGGCATCGAATGTTATTTACGATATGAATAACATCTATAATACACCGGGTTATGGCTGGCAACTTGCTCACGGAGCTACTGCGCTGACCGAATCGTGGCAAGGTTATGCATATCTGTCTAATAATCACCTTTGTCTTGGGCATCTTATGGGATGGTTTTTCAGCGGGTTGGGAGGTATTGGTCAGGCTGATCAGTCGATTGCCTTCAAGCAGATTGTCATTCATCCACAACCGGCAGGAGATGTTCGTGAAGCACAAACATCTTATCAGTCGCCTCATGGGCAAATTGTTTCCAATTGGAAAAGGAGTGATAAGGATTTTACTCTTCACGTAGAGATTCCTGCAAATGCGACAGCTTCTGTTTATTTGCCGGCAACGAATCCCGAGAATATAACGGAAAGTGGTATTTTGCTGAAAGAAGCTAATATGCCATTTAGAGGTGAGTCGAATAAGTATACAGTTGTGACAATTGGCTCGGGAAGTTATAATTTTAATGTGAAACAATAATTCCATGGAAACGAATAAACAGATAAAAGTGGGACTGATTGGTGTTGGTCTGGATACTTATTGGGGGCAGTTTGAGGGATTGCTTCCACGTCTTATTAGTTATCAGAAAGAAATAAATGAACGTATAACATCCTTTGGTGCAACTGTTATTGATGCAGGAATGGTCGATACAGCCGAGAAAGCAGCTGCAGCTGCAGATTTTTTGAAAAGTCGGGATGTTGAGATACTTTTTGTTTTTATTTCTACCTATGCGTTGTCGTCGACTGTCCTTCCAATAGCCGATCGTATAAAAGTGCCCCTTGTTTTGTTGAATGTACAGCCTGTTCCGGCTATTGACTATGAATATATTAACAATTTAGGTGATAGAGGGAAGATGACGGGAGAATGGCTTGCACATTGCCAAGCTTGTTCTGTCCCTGAGTTCGCTTGTGTTTTCAATCGGGCAGGAATTAAATATGATATTGTCACCGGTTATTTACAGGAACCGTATGTTTGGAAGGAGATAGAGGTATGGATTTCGGCTGTGCGCGTTGTTTCGGGCATGCGTAACAATCGAATGGGGATTTTAGGCCATTATTATTGCGGGATGCTTGATGTTTACACTGATACTACATTACAGTCTATTTCTTTTGGAACACATATCGAACTGCTTGAAATGTGTGAACTCAAAGCATTGCGTGATACAGTCACGGCAGATGAACTTGAAGCTAAATATGTTGAGTTTGAAGAAAAGTTCGATATAGACAGCCATTGTGAGGAATATGAATTAAAGCGTGCGGCACAAACTTCAGTTGCACTAGACAAGTTAGTCGAAAAACATCGACTCGGGTCTATGGCTTATTATTATGAAGGCTGGCAAGGTAATGATTATGAAAATATTGTTACATCTATTATTGCAGGGAACACGCTACTTACAGGTCGTAATGTTCCTATTGCCGGCGAATGTGAAGTAAAAAATGTTCAGGCGATGAAAATGATGTCGCTTCTTGGTGCTGGAGGGTCATTTTCGGAACCTTATGCCATGGATTTTAATGATGACGTAGTTCTTTGGGGGCATGATGGACCGGCGCATTTTGCAATCGCTGAAGGGAGAGTACGACTTGTTCCGCTTCCTCTCTATCATGGAAAACCAGGTAAAGGTCTTTCTATTCAGATGCGTGTCAAACAGGGTCCGGTTACATTCCTTTCTGTCTGTGAAAGCAATAAAGGCGTTTCGCTGTTGATCGCTGAAGGCGAATCCGTGGCTGGTCCGACACTTCAGATCGGCAATACAAATAGCCGCTATCGATTTAGTTGTGGGGCTCGCGCATTCATGAACAATTGGTGTAAAGCGGGTCCGTCGCATCATTGCGCAATCGGAATCGGACATGTGGCAGATAAGCTGCAGAAAGTGGGAGACTTATTAGATATTCCTGTCTTTCGTATTTGCTAAATGCGAAAAAAGGAATTTATTTTCCATTGATAATTTTTTTTATCTCATTGAGTTTGTTCAGGGCTTCCAGAGGAGTCAGGTTGTTTACATCCAGATTTTTTATCTCGTCACGCACCTGACTAAGCACGGGATCGTCAAGCTGGAAGAAACTAAGCTGATAACCTTCGGCTGTCGATGCTATTTCGCGGATAGGTTTTGCTATACCATCTTTGCGATTCTCTGTCTCAAGTTCTTTTAGTATTTCAGAAGCACGCTTTACGATACTTTTCGGCATTCCGGCCATCTTGGCTACATGAATTCCGAAACTATGTTCACTTCCTCCCGGGACAAGTTTGCGAAGAAAGATCACTTTATTGTTCACTTCTTTCACAGAGACATTGAAGTTTTTGATTCTTTTGAAAGAAGTGGCCATCTCATTCAATTCATGATAGTGTGTAGCGAAGAGCGTTTTTGCACGGGCTGTAGGATGTTCGTGTATATACTCAACTATAGACCAGGCAATTGAGATGCCATCGTAAGTGCTTGTTCCACGTCCTAATTCATCAAACAAAACAAGACTGCGCGAAGTCATATTGTTAAGAATATCTGCTGCTTCATTCATTTCGACCATAAATGTTGATTCGCCAACAGAAATATTATCCGAAGCGCCAACACGTGTAAAAATCTTGTCGACAATACCAATATGGGCACTTTCAGCAGGAACGAAACAACCTATCTGCGACATGAGTGTGATGAGTGCCGTCTGACGGAGCAACGCTGATTTTCCAGCCATATTTGGTCCCGTGATGATGATGATTTGTTGTTTTTCGTCATCCAGATAGACGTCATTGGCAATATATGGTTCGCCAAGAGGCAGTTGCTTTTCTATCACTGGATGGCGGCCAGCTTTGATATCAATCACATCCGATTCGTCTACGATAGGACGGATATAGTGATTGCTTTCGGCAGCTTTGGCAAATGAGAGCAGGCAGTCCAGACGTCCGATCAAGTTCGCATTCATCTGAATGGGCGGAATATATTCGGCAAGAGCTAGCACTAGTTCGTTAAAGAGGCGATTTTCCAATGACAGAATTTTATCTTCTGCGCCTAAAATCTTTTCCTCATATTCTTTCAGTTCTTCGGTTATATAACGTTCGGCGTTGACCAGTGTTTGTTTACGAATCCATTCGCTCGGAACTTTGTTTTTATAGTTGTTGCGTACTTCAATGTAATAGCCGAATACATTATTGAATCCTATTTTCAAACTCGAGATTCCTGTGTGCTCAATCTCCCGCTGTTGCACTTTCCTCAGATAATCCTTGCCTGAATAAGAAATCTCGCGTAATTCATCAAGTTCGCTGTTGACACCCGAAGCAATCACACCGCCACGATTCAGTAGCGATGGAGGATCATTATTTATTTCCTTTTCAATGCGATCTCGAATATTGATGCATGCATTTAGTTGATCGCCAATTCTTTTGAGACAAGCTTCGTCGCTTTTGAGGCAAGCTTCTTTGACGGGCTCTACGGCATATAACGCTACTTTTAGTTGTACGATTTCACGAGGTGAGATTCTGTTAACCGCTACTTTCGAAATAATTCGTTCCAGATCGCCTATCTGCGACAATTGTTCGTCCAGGAGATCTTTCATCTCTGGGTGGCGGAAGAAATATTCCACACCGTTTTGTCGTTCTTCAATAGGTTTCACATCTTTCAGCGGGAATAAGATCCAGCGTCTCAGCATTCGAGAACCCATAGGTGAGATTGTTTTGTCAATGACACTAAGCAGACTTGCGCCCTCTTCATTCATTGCATCCACTAGTTCGAGGCTGCGGACCGTAAACTTATCAAGGCGAACGTAGCGCTCCTCTTCAATACGAGTCAGTGCGATGATATGTGAAATATGCGTATGTTGCGTCTGATCAAGATAATATAAGATAGCTCCCGAAGCAATGATTCCCAGTTTTAGATGCTGAACTCCGAATCCTTTCAGATTTTTCGTTTCAAAATGCTTTAATAGACGGTCGTTAGCTGCATCAGCAGTAAAAATCCAGTCATCAAGTTCGAAGATAAAGAAATGCGGACCGAACAACTCTTCAAAATGCTTGCGGTAGTTACGTTCAACCAATACTTCTTTCGGCGAAAAATTGTTTAGCAACTTGTCTATATAGTCGTTTGTTCCTTCGGCAGTCAGAAACTCACCGGTGGAAATATCGAGAAATGCAATTCCGCAAGTATCTTTCGCAAAATGGATAGCTGCGAGGAAGTTGTTCTCTTTATGGTTCAGAATATTATCATTAATAGAAACTCCCGGTGTGACTAACTCGGTAATACCACGTTTTACTAGTGTCTTGGCCTGTTTAGGGTCTTCCAGCTGATCGCAGATGGCTACACGCTTACCTGCACGAACAAGTTTAGGCAGATAACTGTCCAAAGCATGATGAGGGAATCCGGCCATTTCAATAAAAGTACCGTTCCCATTGGATTTTCTGGTCTGTACAATTCCTAATATTTCGGCCCCGGTTACAGCATCTTCTCCATACATTTCATAAAAATCGCCTACACGAAAAAGAAGAACTGCATCCGGATGCTTCGCTTTGATATCGAAGTACTGTTTTATTAAAGGAGTATCAACTGGTGCTTTAGCCACAATGGAATGCTTTTATATTTTACAAGTACAAAGGTACTGTTTTCTTCCCCAAAAAGTGCATTTTTGACTTAAATATATTGTTTCGATAGCGGGATGTTTTTGCATTTAGTAGTCAAAAGAATGCATTTTTATACCCTGGAATCTGTGTTGTTTTGTTTGAAGATAATCACTTGAATTTTATTTTAATAGCCTAATTAGATGTTGCATAAAATAGTAAATTGATTATATTTGCAATATTGGGAACGTGACAAGTGTAAGTTTATCTATTGTTTTATCGATATCAAATTGATTAAGTAATATTGACAAGTATATATGTTTGATTAAGTAAGAACCGGGAAGTTATTTCGGGATAAGGCAAACTTATTCTCAAAATTTCTGTGAGGCCATAAAAGACTATCTAGCGGTAAAAGATTTACTGAGAAGAAAAGTTTTTCAAAAAAGTAGTATTTCCTTTAAACGAAATTATATTTATATGACTCTTCTACTATAACAATTGGAAAAAGATGAAAGAACAAGACGACATAGATATTATATGCAATGGCCTTTTGAATGATAACGGCCGGCAAGATGAATTAAGATTGGAGCAATGGAGCAAAGATCATCCGGCGAGCAGGAAGCTCTACGATCTTCTGATGCATATCAAAATGCCAGAAAATATCGCTGAATATGCTGAGAGTCTGCGTGAGTCGATCCTGACCGAAGTTAATACAAAGATTGAGAGGTCTGCATTTGTTATTCGCGTTCTTCGCATATCGGCTGCCGCCGCTGTAATCCTTTTAATGATTGGAACATTCAGCTATCTGTCGTATAATGCCGGCTATCAGAAACAAAATAGTCAGCTTGTGAAGCTCGAAAATCCATTGGGAACACAAACTTCCCTTACATTACCTGATGGAAGCAGAGTAACACTTAATGCAGGATCAACGCTTTCTTATCCGACTGCCTTTACAGGGAAAGAACGTAAAGTATTTATTGAAGGCGAAGGCTTTTTCGAAGTAAAGCATGATATCAAACATCCATTTGTTGTTAAGGCTAATGATATATATGTAAGAGTTCTAGGAACAAAATTTAATGTCAAGGCCTACAGCGAGGAAAGTAATATTGAAGTCACATTGAGTGAAGGAAGAGTTGAAGTCAGTTTGGAAAATGGAATTTCAGCCGTTCAGATGGAGCCAATGGATCAAGTGGATTTTGATAAGATGAAGCGGATATTTACAAAGAAAAGTGTTGATGTAAAGAATTTTACAGGATGGAAAGACAACAGGATGTATTTTAATGAGGAAACATTCGAAACAATAGCTCGGCAGCTAGAGCGTAAGTTTAATGTCCGCATACATATAAATTCGGATAGATTGAAAAAAACAGTCTTTACGGGAGACTTCGTTCGCGGAGAGAATTTGGATCAGATTTTGAAAGTGATGACACATGATGAAAGAATTAACTGCAAGCGAGATGGAGATCAGATTTATATAAAGGAAATAAAATAATTGTCTAACAATAAAATAAAGGAAGGACTGCCCATGAAGAATAAAATAATGTAGCAAAAAAATCGGAAAATGTTGGCGCATCTTCCGATTTATAAGACTTCGGTCTGAAATTTTTATCAGTAAACACGATTACAAACCTAAAATCATGCAAAAGTATGGATTTATATTCTAACAATGAGCAGATTATATCCAAATATCTGCTAAAAAAAGTATTTAATATCATGAGATCGACTATAATACTATGCTTGCTGGCCACATTCTGCTCGTTTGCAGAAGTCGGCTATTCGCAAAAAACAGAGTTGTCGCTTCACCTTGAAGGGGTGACATTGCAAGAAGCATTTAATGCGATCAGATCACAAAGTGACTTTTCATTTTGGTATAGGAATGATGAAGTCAATCTTTCTAAAAAAGTATCGGTAAATGCATATAGACAAAACATTTACAGTGTAATGGCCCAATTGCTGCATGGACAAGATTTGTCTTTCACCGTTGATGAGAAACATATTATCATTTATAAGAAAGACGCTCCTAATGGGCAGCAGCAAACCAAAAAACACGTTACCGGAACAGTAACGGATCAAAAAGGGGAACCAATAATCGGAGCAAATATTGTAGAAAAGGGGACGACGAATGGGATAATTACAGATAATGATGGTAACTTTAGTTTGGAAGTAACGTCAACATCAATCCTTCAGATTTCTTATATAGGGTATTTAACTCAAGATATAAATATTGGAAGAAATAGTAATTTCACTATTAAATTGATTGAGGACACACAAAAATTGGATGAAATAGTAGTTGTTGGCTATGGAACGCAAACAAAACGAGAAATTACAGGATCAATCACAAATGTAACTACGAAAGATTTTAACAAAGGATTGACTAGAAATGCCGCCGATCTATTGCAAGGAAAGGTTGCAGGCCTTACTGTTAATACGGGTTCTGGAGATGTTACTAGTAGTTCTACCATACAATTAAGAGGATTATCAACATTACAGAATGATCAAGGACCTCTTGTCGTTATCGATAATATTCCTGATGCCGATATGTCAACCGTAGCATCTCAGGATATAGAATCAATATCTATTTTAAAAGATGCATCTTCTGCTGCAATTTATGGTTCTCGTTCTGCCGGAGGTGTTATTTTGATCACAACAAAAAAGGGATACGCCAGTAAACCTACAATTAGTTATAATGGCGCTTTTGGTATTTCCACGTTAGCTAATAAACCTGATTTGTTAACAGCAGACCAGTGGAGAGCCTATACTTCTTCTACAGCAGGAAAAGATGGTTCAGGTTTTGATATGGGAGCGAATACTGATTGGTTTGATGAAATCACAAGAACAGGCATTCAGCAAGATCATAGTGTATCTTTATCCGGGGGAGGTTCTCAGCATAATTATCGCGGATCTGTTTCATATATGCATCGTGATGGTATCGCAAGAGATAATTCTTTGGAAAGATATAATGCACGTATGCAATTTTCACAAAGGGCTTTGAATAATCGCTTAAAAGTTGATATCACCGGCGTTTCCACAATTACAAATAATAGACCGACAAATACTACAAATTTTGTATTGGCATATAATATGATTCCTGTCAGACCGGTAAAACTGGCGGATGGTTCATGGTTTGAAACGCGTGAGTATGATCAGGGGAACCCTGTTCGGAATCAAAATGAAAATAATCATGAAATCAGAATTAATAATGTATATGGGACAGCGGAAATAAGTTATTCCTTAATTAACGGACTGGACATTAAATCTCTTTTAGCAAAAAGTAGAGATAGTGAAGATGAAACAGAATATAGAAGCATTGGGTCACAGGCCGGATATAATAGCGGAGGATATGCAAAGCGAGCAGGTGTTTTGAAAGATAAAGACTTAATGGAATGGACAGTTAATTATTCTGCGCAGATAAATAAACATAAAATTAATGCATTAATTGGATATTCGTGGGAAGAAGATAATTATGAAGATCATTCCGTTCAGAGTTCTGGTTTTATAACAGATTTGTTAGGAGCTAATGATTTGTCTGCAGGAAAGAATCTTTATACAGGAGATGCTACTTCTTCAAAAAACCAAAGTCGATTAATATCTTATTATGCAAGAGCCAATTATAGCTTTAATGAAAAATATATGCTAACTGCGACTGTACGTCGAGACGGGTCGACTAAGTTTGGAAAGAATAATAAATGGGGAACTTTCCCTTCAGTATCTGCGGCGTGGAATATTACGCAAGAACCGTTTATGAAAGAGTTAAACTGGCTTGATAATTTGAAACTAAGTGTAGGGTACGGAATTACGGGCAATCAATCAGGCTTGGATGCATATAAAACTTTAGAACTTTACGGTACAGGTGGCGTTTATTATGACAGTGGCTCGTGGTTGCCTTCATACAAAATAAGTCAGAATGCGAATCCAAATTTAAAATGGGAGCAGACAGCCATGTTAAATGTCGGTCTTGATTTTTCTATTGTTAAAGGCAGAATTAGTGGCCGTATAGAATGGTACGATAAGAAAACCTCAGACATGCTTTATACCTATCCTGTGTCAACTCCTCCGTATTTGTATAAAGAAATTATGGCTAATGTTGGTGATATGAAGAACCAAGGTATGGAGTTAACTATTAATTCAGATATTGTAAAAACAAAAGATTTTAATTGGAATCTTTCTTTAAACTTAGCGCATAATAGTAATAAAGTAACAAGACTATCAAATGATATATATTCAATGGATAGAATTTTACTTGGTGATTTCTTTGTAAGAGGCGGTTCTTCTACAGGCACTCACGTTCTAGAAACAGGATATCCTATTGGTGAATTTTATGGATTGAAATGTACAGGTTTAGATAGCAATGGCAGATATGTTTTTGTGGATAAAGACGGCGATGGTGAAATTTCTGATCCGGCAGATTGCGATTATTTAGGGAGCGCACAGCCTAAATTGACTTATGGTATAACAAATAGTTTTACTTATAAGAATTTTGATTTATCGTTTTTCTTACGTGGAAATTGGGGTAATTATATATTGAATGGCTCCAGAATACAATATGCTCAGTCCGGATTTTTGCCGGGGACAAATGCACTAGATGATCCGTTGACATACACTTTAACAGAAACACCTCGGTTTTCAAGTTATTATCTGGAAAAAGGATCATTTATGCGTTTAGATAATCTAACGCTGGGTTATAATATTAAAGCGGCTAATAATATTCGAGTATACTTCACGGCTCAGAACCTGTTCGTCATTACGAAATATAAAGGTCTTGATCCAGAAGTTCCGATTAACTCAGGGAAAGGACTTACTCCCGGGATAGAACCACGAGAGTTCTATCCTAAAGCAAGGACTTACTCTATAGGACTAAACTTAAATTTCTAATTTGTAAATTTTGTAGCATATGAAAAGTGTATTAATGAAAGTATTATATACAGCCTCTATATCTTTTGTCCTTATGTCTTGTACAGATCTTAATGAGAATGTATATGATAAATTACCGACCGATAAATTCGGAACGACAGCCGAACAAATAAATGCAGTTATGGCTCCCGCTTATCAGTCTTTAAAATATTTGTTTAATTATGATGGTCCGTGGGGAATGGCTGATTTAACCGCTGATATTTTAATTATTCCTACACGTGTTGGAGGAGACTGGTGGGACGGTGGACAATATATGGAGCAATGTATGCATACCTGGAGTTCACACTCCTATTCTGTAGAAAATTGTTGGTCATATTGTATGACAGGACTAACCACTGTGAATTCTATCTATAGCATTATCGATGCGAATACGGTGATGAGTGATGAATTGAAAACAAGGTATCTTTCAGAATTACGAGGATTGCGTGCTTTATGGTATTATTTTATTATTGATAATTTTGGCAATGCCCCGCTTGTTACTGATTATAAAAATACATCACTCCCTTCTGTTACAAGTCGTGCAGATCTTTACAAATATGTGGTGAAGGAACTTACAGAAATAATTCCCAATTTGCGTTCGGACGTTTCAGATGCAAGTTATGGCAAATTCACTCAAGGGGCAGCTAGAATGGTGCTAGCAAAGATGTACCTGAATGCTCAGGAATGGGTCGGTCAACCTAACTGGCAAGGTGTAGTTGACCAATGTGATGAAATAATGAAGCTCAATTACGTAATTGAATCTAATTGGAAAACGAATTTTGCGGTTCATAATGAGGTTTCAAGAGAAACTATTCTTCCAATTTGCTTTAAAGCCTCTGACGATTGGGGAAACGTTCTGCATCTTTGGACCCTTCATTATTTAGATCCTGAAGCGTTAGGTTTTACTGCCGGAACATGGAACGGAATCGCGGTTCAACCAGATTTTGTTCGTTCGTTTGATGTTGAAGATCCTCGATATGAAGGTTCGTTCCTTATTGGCCCAATGATTAGCTTAACAACGGGAAAAGTATTAAAAACAACGTTAGGGCATGATTTGGATCATACAATTGATTTAAATATTGTTTCTGGTACAGAAAGAACAGATGCTGATGGAAATCCTACTCCGTGGGGAGATGTTAATCAAGAGGACGGAGC
>Ga0183096_1002531_pt1 | contig 12399 bp, 12 predicted proteins | sample Biomet5_FD_127791 | JGI IMG/M metagenome (GOLD analysis project Ga0183096, IMG submission 127791) | Microbial communities from bioreactor (seeded with sewage sludge) at LBNL, California, USA - Biofuel metagenome 5 (version 2) (version 3) | ecosystem: Engineered > Bioreactor > Anaerobic >...
AACGGTTTTCGGCTTTGCGTAGTGGCGGATTTTTAGCACTACTGTTGATGCGAAGACGAAAGCTCAAACTTACGAAAAAGTGTCATACGAAGCACTGAACCCGCCATTACGCAAAACCGATGTTACCTGCTGTATTTTTTCAGAGTTCAATTGTTCGTTCTATATTTATCTGCTCCAAAAACATTTCATCGTGCGACACAACAATTAGTGTTCCTTTATATTCGTTTATTGCCATTGTCAAAATTTCCACATTTTGAATATCTAAATTGTTCGTTGGTTCGTCAAGAATAATGATGTCGGGCGATTTACTGTTAATGGTCAAACAACACAATAATAAACGCATTCTTTCGCCACCGCTCAACGTAATACAAGGTTTGTCCCAATCATCTTTTGTAAACAAAAAACGGTTTAAACGGACTTTAATTTCGTGTTCTTGCAATGCCGAAGTGTTGAATTGTTGGGCTTGTTCGTAAACTTTCAGATGGTTGTTGAGCAAAGAGTAATCTTGGTCAATGTAAACCGATTTGTTTTCTGCCTGATAAATTCTTCCTGTTTGCGGTTTAATGTTACCCAAAATGAGTTTTATCAAAGTGGTTTTTCCCGAACCGTTTTTCCCTTTCAATGCAATGCGTTCGCCACTTGTAATTTGAAAATTTAGATTGTCTTGCCAAAGTGGTCTGTTGTCGTAACCAAAATTGATGTATGTTGCGGTAAACAAAACTTTTCCTTTATGCAACGCTGAATTGTCAAAGCCGAATTTCATTTTGTCAATGTCGGGCAACGAAGAGCGAAGTTCTTGTAAGTCCTGCGAAAGTCCACCGATTTTTTCTGCGTGAATACTTTTCAATTTTGAAGTGCTGTTTTCAGCATTGTTTCGCAAAGTATTCATCATTATTCGGGCAACACCCGATTTTTCTTGTTTGCCTTTGCCACGACTGTCTAATTTTTGTTGTCGTTCCAAAGTTTCCCGTTCTTTTTCTTTGGCTTTTCGCAACGCCTTTTCTTTGCTTTGAATGTCTTGGCTCAAAGCATTGTTTTCTATTTGCTTTTGTTCTTTGTAAAAGTCGTAATTACCGCCATAAACTTTAATTCCATTTTTGCTCAACTCACAAACGCTGTTCAAAAGATTGAGTAATTTTCTGTCGTGGCTTACGATTATTAAAGTGCTTTTTGTGTTCTGAACGAAGTCATACAAAAGTTGTCGGCTTGCGCTGTCCAAATGATTACTTGGTTCGTCCAACAAAATCAATTCGGGTTGATGAATGGAAATACCTGCAAGGAAAACTTTGGTTTTTTGTCCACCACTCAACGCTTCCATTTTTTGCGACAAGCTCAAATCATTGAGTTGCCAATAGTTTAACGCTTCGGTGCAACGGTCTTCGATTGTCCAATCGTCATTCAGTAAATTGAAATTTTCTTCACTTGTATTTCCGTTCAAAATTTCTTTCAAAGCGTTTAATTTATCTTCAATCCGCAATGCTTGTGCGATAGTTAAATGATTGAATTGCCCGAAAATTTGCGGAACATAATACGGTTGAGTTTCAACGCTTATTTGTCCGTTTGACGGTTGAAGTTCGCCTGCAATAATTTTAAGCAAAGTAGATTTTCCTACTCCGTTGTTGCCGATCAACGCTGTCTTTTCGTGATTGTTTACTGTCAGATTAATGTCGCTAAACAGTAAATCTTTGTTTGGGTGTGTATATGAAATGTTTTGTAAAGTAAGCATAATTCCTTTCTTTAAAGATTAAACAATACAGCAACCGCTTTGCGGTTGTTGTTCTGATTTGTCTGAAAGAAATTATTTTTTACATTTTGTCTTACTTAAATTTTTGTGTCTGCAAATATACGACTTTTCTTTTAACACGGTCGGTCGTAATATAGCAGGTAACGGATAGCGGTATGTTTTTGTTGCCGATTTCGGAGCACTTCACTGTCAAGATACACGAAAGTTTATTAGATGCAGAAACGCTGAAACCCGCACTAACCCGGCAATAAAATATACCGCATGTTAGCATTTCGGTGGTTTTGTCATGCTATTTTTCTTTTCATTTCAAATTTACATATTCCGCCCGATAAATATACATAATTCCACCACCAAGCACTCAAGTTTTTAAAAATCATGTGTTTTCGTAGTTTGTAAGTTTTGTAGTGTTTCATTATGCCCAAGTACGAGTTCATACTGCTTTGGAAGGCTTGTTGCTCCTCTATTGTCGGCTTATGGTTACGGGCTATTTGGTTTTGCTTTTCTATGGCATTGTAAAAGTTTCCTTTAGTGCGGACGGCTATGTATATGCGATTTGGCAAAATTACTGTGCCTAAGAATTTTACTCCTTTGCTGTAATGTTGTAAATATATTTTCTTGGGGTGAATTGTTGTTTGTAATACCGATTGCAAGTACTCCGAAAGTTTCGGTATAAGATTTCTCAAATATTCTTTATTCTCGTGCACTATCACAAAATCATCAACATATCTACCGTAATACCGTATTTTCAAATCGTGTTTTACAAAATGGTCGAAGCTGTCCATATAAAAATTGGCAAATACCTGACTGGTAAGGTTGCCTATGGGTAAACCGCAGTTTGGTTTGCTGTGAAAAAGGCTTTTGGTTTGGGGCAAATCAGCCCAATCGCTTTTGTTTCCTTTAATAATGCAGTTTTTTGTGGGGTCGTTGAATATTACTTGTTTGCAAAGTTTTATAATCAAATCTTTGTCTGAATGTTGGTGTTTTTCATTTATAAACGTTTCAAGTTTTGCAAAAAGAATGTTTTTGTTGATGCTCATAAAAAAGCCCTGCAAGTCGAGTTTTAAGATGTAGCAATCTTTGGTATAGTTTACAGAACATTGACGAATAAACCTGTCAATACGCTGAATGCCAAAATGTGTTCCTTTGTCAACTCTGCAACTGTAACTATCGTTAATAAACTGTTTTTCAAACAAATGGTTTAATTTACCGATGATTAAATGATGTACTACTCTATCCCTAAAATCGGCTGCAAATATCTCTCTCTTTACAGGTTTATCTACAATAAACGCAATGGAACGACCTATTTGGTATGTTCCGCTGTTTATTTCTTCACATAGTTGCACTAAATTATTTTCGTAGTCAATTTCAAATGCCAAAGCATTTGCTGTATTTCGCTTGTTTTTGCGGCATTCAAAATAGGCAGTGAATAGTTCTTCAAGCTCAATTTTGGGTTGTTGTATGTCGAATAATGAAAGTTGCACAAATCAGTTGGTAAAGTCTAATGTTTTTTAAGAAAGAAAACACTATCAGCGCCTTTGCTGACGCTGACAGGTTTTCTGAAAAAATGGTTTGTTTAAAATCCCGAACAGCACGCACCCTGTTTGTGTTGTTCTTATTGTTGTTGTTCTGGTTGCCATTGTCGAAGTTCTGTTTCCATGCGTTGTTGTTATTGTTCTCGGTAGAACTCCAATAGTAGGCACTAGCAAAACCGCCAACCGCAAAAATAAAGGAGTTCATATAAATACAAGGCATCTCATATTTATTGTAGTATTACTCAAAAATGAATTGCTCCATATCAAGTAACGCTCATTTTAACTGCTCAAAAGAGCAGTCCCTTTATCGCTTTTAAACTAAACCTTGCTCGCTTGTATATGCCTTAACACATACAATTCTGGCATTTACCGATTGGCATTACGCCAACCGGTAATTTGTTTGCCTATGCTATCCATTAAACCCGATAGCTCGGCTTGCTTTTTTATTGCTAAAATTTTCATATCCACACATAGGCGTAGTTCAAATTTCAGCAATTCAAAATCGTCTAAAAATGTTTCCAGATAAACAACTTTATCCTTTGCTTTATTGGCTCTATAAATACTTCTTACAAGCTGTATGGAATCTCGCTTCATGTCTTGTCCCAGAGTATATTTGTACTCACGAGGAAACTCCTGTGTATATAAAAACACTTTTTGCACAAGCGTGTAAACATCCTTAAAAACCTGTAATTCGTAATAGAGTGCCATATAATTGAAAAAAAAATCGACCGCTTCGCGGATAAATTGTTAAATAGATAAATAGTTAAAAAGCCCGAACAGCACGCACCCTGTACGTGACGTCCTTACCGTAGTTGTCCTGGTAGCCACTGGCGAAGTACTGAGCCCACGCGCCGTAGTTACTGCCCTCGGTAGAACTCCAATAGTAGGCACTAGCAAAACCGCTGCCTCCGTTTACCCCTGCGGTAGCATCAATAGTTGCCTTGTTTTGATACATTAAATCCAATTCTTCTTTTGAGGGAAGGTACCAGTCGCCATAAGTTTTGCCCCCTTCGGTAACTTGTAGCTCATTACAAATACGCGCTGCATAAGTGCTGCCATCATCACCTATAGCAACTTGAGCTGCAATAATTATTGAGGTATTTGCTTCACCAGAAAATGGACCGTCTCCTTTTGCCTGTGTATTACCATAAGTTCCTGCATACCATCTTACCCCTGTGCTTTGGTCTTTTTTAGCAGCTACCAAACCATGTTGTCCGGTTTCGTCTACCCAGAATACGATACCGCCTTGGGCAAAGTCGCCTACGGAATAGGTAGTTGAACCACTGCCTGCTGTTGCATTTACTACATAAGGGCTTGCAGTTGTTCCGCTACCTGTTACAGTTACATTGGTACCTGCGGTTACTTTGGTTTCGGAGCCATCGGCTGCTGCTGGTGTATTAATAAGGTCTGCATAATCTTTATCCCAAGCTGTAAATACCGGGTCGGTTTCTGTTATTGTTCCTGAAACACTTTCAGCCGTTTTTGCATGAAGGGCATAAGGAACGCTTAACAACTGACTTATTCCAGTTATCGTATAATTTGCTCCACCATTTAAATCAGTTTCTGTTTTAACAAAGTAAGGTCCATTTCCCCAGACTATTGAAGCAAAATTACCTGCTACAACAGTTCCTGCACCAATCTGGATTGAAACTAATCCATTTGCATTTGTTGTAGGAAATTGTCGTTCAATATATACGGGTGTTCCACTAGTGCTATATTGCAGGATACTTATTTGCATACCTACATTTGAATTTACAACTAGATTATTGTTATTGTTTCTTATTACTGCCTGATAGCTCATTTTTTCCGGTGATTGAGCAAACACACTTGCAGTTAATAATACGGCTGCCAAAATTGAAAATACTTTTTTCATGCTTTTGTCCTCCTTAATTTTTAATGATTTTAAATGTTTTTACTTTTTTGTTGCCCTGAATAACTTTCACAAAATAGTTGGCAGGAACAAGGTTGCTCATAACAATACTTGTTTGGTTGCCTGTAATTTTTGCATTTTGTAAAAGTTTTCCGTTCATATCATACAGTTGATATGATAAATTTGAAATTTCAAAATCATCAATACTCAATGTAAGATAATCCGTAGTTGGGTTGGGATAAGCCGAAACCGAAAGGTTTATGCCTTTGGCTTCTTCAATTCCTGTTACTATCGAAATTTCGAATGGTTGTTGTACGCCTTGTGCCACAGAACCACTTGCTCCTGTGTTGGTGGTGTAAACAACTTGTCCTACGGAATAGCTCACCGAGCCTCCGCTTCCCGAAGCATTACTGCCTGTGGCGTTAACGCTGGTTTGTGCTTGCAGTCCTGTCAGTCCTAGTCCTAACAAGAGTACGGCACTTAATTTTAATCGCTTGTGTCGCATTTTTGTCCTCATTTTTTAATTGTTTTTACTCATTTTATTTTGTCTGTTATGCTTACTGTTTCTTGTTTGCTCTGCGTTTTCTCCACTGAATGCTAACGGTTGGCGGTATGTTTTTGTTGCCGAATTCGAAGCACGTCACTGTCAAGCCACGATGAAGTTTGAAGCGAGCCACAAACTTTGATTTCAGCACTAACTCGGCAATAAAATATACCGCGTGTTACCGTTTCGTTGTTCATTTTCTCATTAATTTTCTTTCATTTTTGCTGCATCTTTTCTGTCTGCCGTGCGTTGGGGTAGGCAAGCTCTTTTGCAGGTTTTGGTCTTAGCGTTGGCTGGTGCGACCTGCAAATGTGCTTGACTACGAAGCGTGGGCTATTCAATAATTGCAATTTCTTTTATCAAATCAACTATTTTATTATTAGTGAACTGTGTTTTAAATTCAATTTTTACTTGTCCGCCAAAGAATTTTTCTGCGTGTTTAATTTTCGCTTTTTCTTCTTCACGAAGTCCGTCATCACTTCCAACGTCTTTCGTTTCTACAATGAAGTTTAATTTCTGTTTGCCGTCTTTGAATTTTAAAACATAAGCAAAGTCAGGCGAATAAGTCTTTCCTCCTGCAACAGGAATTTTTATTGAGTTTTTCGGGATTTTCGTAAATACAATAACTTCGTTGATTTCTGTTTTTATGTTTTTCATTTCTAATTCAGAGTCGTAATACAACTCGTCAAAGAAATAAGACTGTGCCACGTCTTCATCTGAAAAGAAAATACCAATATCAGAAGCGGAAATTTCCGATAAAACATTTCCATTTTCGTCTGTTAGCTTGGTTGGGTGAATGTTGTTTGAAACCTTTTTGTATTCAATACTGAATTTATCAATAGCATTTGCCATTAGGTAATGGTCAAATTTATCTTTGATAATTCGCAAATTTATTGGGTTCAAATGTTTGTTTATGTCTGTTCCTGCATCAATAATTGATTGATGAATTGTTGTAAGATTGATATTTAAAATTTTTGAAAGTTCTTTCAGGAAGTCGCTGTATTTCATTGTTGAAATAGTTGCGACATTTCGACCATATATTGATTCTGCTTCGTTCACAATTGCTCTATCGTCTTTGATTTCAACTTTTGCAACTCGTTCACTTACTCCGTCTATGGTAAAATTGCCTTTTTGTGCTTTCAAAAACTCGGTAAACAAGCTTTTAAATTCAGCTTCTTTATCAAACTTATATTCCAAAATAACTTTTTCGTTAAGTTTTTCCCAAAGGTCTTTTAACTCGCTGTATTTGTCTGTTCTTATTGTAATTTTCTTTTTATCGTCTGTTGCTTTGCGAACTTTGGTAGAATTTACGCCCTCAAAGATTTTCGGATAATTGTGTTTGATGTAAGTAAATCCGTTTGCTTTAAAATCGTTGTTTCTCTTAATTACATCATTATCGTCTAAAAGTTGCAAAAGGTCTTCTTCGTTGGTATCGTAGAGTTCACAAATCTTTTTAATCATTTCAGCAGAAAGTTTATCAGGCGTTTGTTCCATTGAAATTGCCCCTGACTTATCATTAATTTCTTTTACTAAATCATCAACAAACTTACTTTCGGTAAAGTCAACAAAGTAATTTAGATAAAATTGTTCGTCTTTTACACGATTGCCATATTCATTTACTGGTAAACGCAAGCCACGCCCAACTTCTTGAAGTTTTGAAATTTCACTACCACTGCTACGCAGTTTGCAAATTTGAAAAACATTTGGATTGTCCCAGCCTTCACGCAATGTCCATTTTGAAAAAATAAATCGTCTTGGATTTTCCAAACTCAACATTTCTTGTTTATCGTGCAAAATCTCGTTTATTTCCTTTTCAATTACTTCGTCTTTTTCGCTGTTGTCTTTTGAGAAATAACCGCCGTGTGTTGCTGAAATATCAATCAATGATTTTTCAAGAAATGCTTTATAATAAACGTCTTGCTCTACTTTCAGCAAATTTTCAATTTCAGCTTTTGCTAATTGCTCTACAGTTTTTTTGATGTAACCGTCTTTATTTCGGTATTCATCAATATTATCAATAAAAAAAAGTGTTAGCGGTTTTATTTTTACATCTCTCGTCAAAAACTCTTTTTCGAGTTCAAAATGCTTTCGAATGGCTTTTTGAATCATTGTTTCCTGCAATTTTTCGGCATACGAATAAGGATTAATTTTATCGCCCTTTTTCATTTCCAAACCGTTTGATAAAACAACCGTGCTCTTGTTCAAATTTTCAATTGTCAAATCACTCATTTCAGAATGAATCGTTTGTAAACTGTCCTTCTTTTTAAGCTTTACCGTTTTGCGTTTATCATTTTCGTTTAATTCAAAACTTGCTTCTGTTCCGTCTGAATCAATAAACTTTACAATTGCATTTTTACCGCTGTCAAATTCTGTAATGTGTCCGATTACGCCTTTTACTAAATTTCGATTGAACGAATCAACGGCTGTTAAAGTGTAAATCAGATTTTCGTAACCTTGAAACGTAGCACCATAACGCAAAACAAATTGAGGTTTCATTTTCTGAATGTTCTCCCACGTTTTGTTGCCTGTTCCAAATTTGTGCGGTTCGTCAATAATCAAAAACGGTTTGGTTGCACCAATGGCATCAAACGGTACGGTGTATTTGTCAAACAAACCTTTGTCAAAACTTTTTTGCATTGTATCAGAGTTTATCATACCTGCGTTGATAATCAAAACCTGAATACTATTTTTTTCAAAATTGCCCGAATTGACAAAGCTTGTAACGGCTGGCGGTATATATGATTTCTTGCTTTTGCCATTTTTTAAGCTTTCTACAACGTGTAAATGCAAGGTTTTCCCGTATTGCTCTTTAAAATGTTCGCGACTGCTGTCCGATTTTAAAAAATCAATTGTACCCGCTTTTATAGAAAGCGTTGGAACAACAACAATAAATTTGAAAATGCCGTATTGTTTGTTGAGTTCAAAAATAGTTTTGGTGTAAGTATAAGTTTTACCAGTGCCAGTTTCCATCATAATGTCTATGATGTTGCTATCTCGTTTTATTTTTTCGCTTATGCCTCCGTTATTTTCCCTAATTGTTCTAATGTTGTTTGGATAAGTGTTTCCTATTTGAAAATCAAATGCAGGATTGATGTAATTTTTATCCGCTTCGGTTGGCTGAACAAGGGGAATATTCAGAAACACACCAATAGTGCTATCTACTGCGTGTGACTGGTGGTTTAGGTTCTTTTCAAAATTAAATCCTTTCATTGCTTAATACCTTGTTATGAAGTCAATATCAATTTTCTTTTTGTTTGCGTATTGCTTCACGTTTTCCGAAAGTTCTCGCAAACTTTTACTTTCAAAGTGGTAACCAAATGCAATGATAGAAGTAGGATTGAATGTTTTGTCTGTATCAATTTTTTCTAAAACGGCTTTCAAATTTTCGGTTGTAAAGTTTTTGTGCAACAAATACAATTTTCCACTTCCGTAAAAAGCGGTGTAACCGCCTAAATCAACAATTTCTAATTCTTGCGAAAGGGAAATATTGTCATTTGTTTTCCAAGTAACAAGCAATGCTTTTATATCTTCTTCAGTTAGTTTTCCTGCATCAAAAAGGGTTTGCGAACTGTCAAACTGTTCGGCTTCAAAATCGTAATCTTCCCAAATGGGAGTAGTTTCAAAGACTTTGAAACCTATGTCTTGATGTTTAAGTGATTTTATTTCTGTCTTGAGTAGATTGATTTTTCCTTCTTTCCCTTCTAAGTCTAATTGCCCTTCAAGCACCTTTAATTCAGCTTCTTTTTCATTAATTTTGTTTGGGATTAAAACATCTTTAGTCTTTTTAGCTGCTCTAATTATTCGTTCTTTCGTAATATCAAAAATTGTTGGAGTGTCAATTCCTAATTCCTTTTTTACAAAATTATATCCAACCTTATTTTGTTTTTGGTCAATCAATTCTGGAATTTGAACCAATATAAATCTTCTATTTCCGCCATCTTCACTATTAATCTGGAATAAGGAATCACCAGTTGTTCCACTACCTGCAAAAAAATCTAAAACGATAGAATCTTTATCCGTTGCAACTTTGATTAGGTTATTAAGTAGTTCAATTGGTTTTGGAAATGAAAACACTTTTTTGCCAAATATTTTTTCAACTTCTGCTGTACCCCTTCTACTTGAAAATTCTTTGTCAGATAAAATTGAACGAATCAACTTTTCAGACGTTCGCATTTTTTGAACTATTCTATATTCTTCGTCTTCTGTTAAATAGCCTACAATTTCCTTATTTAGTTCACCTAATGATTTTGGTTGTCCCCAGCGCCAAACAAACTGAACACCATCTTTTACAGATTTTGGCGGATAAATTTCAATATGATTTTCATTTTTAGTCAAACTTATTTCATAGAACTCTTCGCCTAATTCAGATAATTGCTTTTCAGGATTAAGATAAAAAGGGTAATACAAATTTTCCCGATTTTCAGGTGTAAAAGCTACATTACTATTGTAGAGAGGATGAACATTAAAACCACCTTTTTCATCTTTAAATGTAAATCTCTTGTTCTTATCTTCTAAGAGATTAGTCTCTGTTTTGTTTAGTTTGTTTGCATAGAAAATACAGTATTCGTGCATTTTTCCGATATGACCATAATCTCTTGCGTTTGGAGTAGAATTGATAATAAAGGTTCCAATGTAATTTTCTTCACCAAAAACTTCGTCCATTAGCAAGCGAAGTTGAGTTACTTCATTATCATCTATCGAAACAAAGATTACTCCTTCATCTTTAAGTAGTTGTTTAGAGATGTATAGACGAGGGTATAGGAATGTCAACCAAGCAGAATGACTGTTGCTTTTACCTTGTGTAAAATCTAAAATGCGTTTTGCTTTTTCTGCATCAACACCAATCAACTGTTGCAGCTCTTTTATAGTAAACTTTCTGTCGTCTTGATAAGTAAACCCGTCACTACCTGTATTGTAAGGCGGGTCAATGTAAATCATTTTCACTTGTTCGTAATAGGCATTGGCAAGGTGTTTCAGCACTTCCAAGTTATCGCCTTTAATGAGTAAGTTTTCAGAGTTTGCATTTTCAGGTTTACTGTTGTGTGTTTCGTCTGCTTTTAGCAAAGTGGTTGCAGGGTCGCTTGCTAAAAGCCGTGCATACGATTTTCCAAGCCAATCTAAACCGTAACTCTCGGTAGAAAAGTTAATTTCCTTTTCGGTCAAGTTGGCTTTAAAATTTTCCAATTGAAAATTTCCATCTTTATCAAAGCAATGAGGGAAGTGTAATCTCAATGCTCCCAAATCTTTGTTTGGCACTTTTATGTTGTTCGTTATTTTTTCTTCCTTGCTCATTTATTTGTCCTTTTTTGTTTCGTTGTCAATTAATAATTCCTTTACACTTACTCCGAGAATTTCAGCAATTTCATAAAGCACTTCAATTCGTGGTTGTTGTCTGTTTTGTACATAACCATTCACCATATTATAGCTTTTACCAAGTTGTTCAGCCAACCAAGTTTGCTTTATTCCTTTCTCTTCAAGTACTTCTTTTATTCTATTCATTTTGTCAGAATAATTAAGCCACAAAAATAATAAATAATTTTCAATATCTCGTTTTTCAATATATAAAGTGTTTGAATAGTCAACAGTCTGTCGGTGTGTCGGCAAAATGAAGGCTCTTTTGGCTTTGCGAAGCGTTGGCTTTTGTGTCGGGCAAAGCCAAATGTGCCTGAATGTGCGGTGGGATTCCTTTTTCTTTATGCAGCAAAAATTCCTTTGTCATTCAGTCGTTGGTTTCTGTCTTTTTACAATGAACGGTAACTCGTTTATATATGCACCTTTTTCCAAAAAAGGTGCATATATCCACCCTATATTGGAAATATTGTATACCTTTTTCTCAACTTGGTGCATTTTATTTTTCCTAAAAATAATTATTTTTTGTTGTTACATGTCATCAAATGGGCTTTTAATTCTTTGCAAGCTCATTGTGGAAACGCGGGTGTAAATTTCTGTAGTTTTGCTGCTCTTAGCCCCAGCAGCTCCTGTATAAACCTTAAATCTACTCCTGCCTCTAGTAAATGGGTTGCATTGCAATGGCGCAACCAATGTAAGGCCACAGCTTTTTTGATGGCTGCTTTTCGTAATACCATCTTCAAAACTATTTGTAAGCTCGCTTCCGAATATTGTTTTCCGGCTCTCACCCTTCTGCAGTTGGGCTAGGCCAAGTGTTAGTTTCTTCAGCCACCTCGCCCCTGCCGCGCTGTCAGGGTTGCTTCGCGCCGGCAGCACTGCAGGGTGACCACCCTGCTTTTTCGAACAAACAACGCAACGCTCGGGCGGTTGAAGGCGGCGTACTGTACGCCGGGCTGTGCCGAGCTGGGTTGGAGGCGGCGTACCCTGCGCCGGGCTGTGCCGAGTTGAGCTGGAGGCAACGTACACTACGCCGGGCTGTTCCGAGCTGAGTTGAGGGCGGCGTACTCAGCGCCGGGCTGTTCCGAGCTGGGTTGAAGGCGGCGTACTGTACGCTGGGCTGCGCCGAGTTGAGTTGAGGACAGCGTACTCAACGCCGGGCTGTTCCGAGCTGGGTTGGAGGCGGCGTACTGTACGCTGGGCTGCGCCGAGTTGAGTTGAGGACAGCGTACTCAACGCCGGGCTGTTCCGAGCTGGGTTGGAGGCGGCGTACGCTGCGCCGATTTCCCCAAGGGTAAATTTCTGCCACTGCCGCCCGTTGCTGGGGGTGAAAAAATTCCGTTCGTCAAAAAATATTAACCGT
>Ga0183096_1002532_pt1 | contig 12372 bp, 14 predicted proteins | sample Biomet5_FD_127791 | JGI IMG/M metagenome (GOLD analysis project Ga0183096, IMG submission 127791) | Microbial communities from bioreactor (seeded with sewage sludge) at LBNL, California, USA - Biofuel metagenome 5 (version 2) (version 3) | ecosystem: Engineered > Bioreactor > Anaerobic >...
GCCCCTCGCCAGCCGTCTCCTGGGGATAGGACGCGCGCATAACGCGCGCTTTGTGGCGGGGACTGCGGTCCCCTCCCCAACCTTCCCCTGGAGATAGGACGATCTTCGGAGGTAGGACGAACTTCGGGGGTAGGACGAAGTTCGGGGATGGGACGACCCTTGGGAGGTAGGATGACCTTCGGGTATAGGACGACGGGGGTTGGGACGGACTGTTGCCGGGGGCATGAGAGTTCCATAAAAACCTGTGCCAAGGTTACGGCACGGGTACGGGATGGAAGGACTTGACGTGTTGGGTGTTTTCAACTGTGAACACGTGTTTATTTGGGTTGTTTGGGATATGAGGAGGGCTTTGGTATGCTCGTGGGGCGTGTGACCGGCAATGTGGTGAGCACCAACAAGGTTTCCGCCCTGACCGGCGCGAAGCTGCTGATTGTGCAGCCCGTGGAGCTGGATACCCTACAAATGAAGGATGATTACATCATCTGTGTGGACGACGTGGGCGCGGGCGAGGGAGATCTGGTGTTTTGCGCTTACGGCAGCTCCGCCCGCCAGAGCGACACCTCCAAAAAGTTTGCCACGGATTATTCCATTTACCGCATTCTGGACTCCATCGACCTGCGCGGCGCGCGCACCTATGACAAGGCGAAGGAGAACAACGCATGCAACTGGCGAGAGTGATCGGCTCCATCGTGAGCACCCGCAAATCCGACCGGCTGGAAGGGCTCAAGCTGCTGGTAGCCGTGCCCATTGATATGGATACCATGCGCGAAAAGGGCAGCCCGTTTGTCACCGTGGATACCGTGGGCGCGGGCGAAGGGGAAATTGTGATGTGGGCGGGCGGCAGCAGCAGCCGTCAGACCGACCTGACCACCGGCAAACCTGTGGACAGCACCATCGTGGGCATTGTTGACTATGTGGACGTGCTGGGCATGCGCAAGTACGATAAAGCAAAGGCGGATGCAGACCTATGAAACTGGGGCGTATCACCGGCACGGTGGTATCCACCGTGAAATATGAAAAATACGTGGGCATGAAGCTGCTCAAAGTGCGCCATCTGGATCTCGCCTTACAGGAAGTCGGCGAGGAAATGGTCGCGCTGGACGCGGCCAACGCGGGCGTGGGTGATATTGTGCTGGTCAACAACGACGGCGGCGCCGCCCAGATGGTCATGGGCGATAAAACCCTGATTGCGAGCGTCACCATTTGCGGTGTGATCGACTCGTTTACCTGTCAGGGAAAAACAACGCACTGCCATGGATAAGGGGGCGGCGGCTTGAACATCGGGCGCGTGGTAGGCACGGTGGTTTGCACGGTGAAAACGCCGACGCTGGAAGGCATCAAGCTCATGGTGGTACGCCAGATTGTCAACGGAGAAGACAAGGGGCTGATTATCGCCTGCGATGGCACCCGGCAGGCAGGCCCCGGCGATATGGTGTATATGATCGGCCGCGCCGAGGCTGCGCTGGTCATCAGCCGGGAAGCGCCTCCGCCCAGCGATTTGACCATCGTGGGCATTATCGACCCGGAAACGCTGTAAAAGGCATGCCTGCAACGGTCGCAACCCACGGGCGTGGCAGCGGGGATGCTCTTGCGCTTTTAATGCAGAGCATTTTCCGCCGCATCCGCATGGTCGGCAATGCATGGGGTGCTACTCCATTCCAGCATAATAACCATCCACCGGCGAAGCCGGTGGTTTTTCATGTGCGGGCGTAGCCCTAGACTGCCAGCCACGCCTCACGTGACGTTGGTACGGCCTGACATTTGCATGGGGTTTGTTACTTGCAACCCGTTAACGGGTTATCATAGTCATTTGCTCCCCTGCTTGATCCTCTTTTAACTGATTCTGTATATATGCGGCCACTTTCTTTGCATCCTTCCCCGCAGTGTCTACATAATAGCCTCGACACCAAAATTCTCGATTCCTATACTTGAATTGCAATGCCGGAAATTGCTCATATACAACATCAAGCTACTTTTACCTTTTAAGTAACCCATAAAACTTGATACTGCAATTTTGGGCGGTATCTCAAGCAACATGTGCACATGGTCGGGGCAGATTTCTGCTTCTATGATTTTTATCCCCTTCCATTCACACAATTGTCTGAGTATCTTTCCTATTTCCACCTTCTTCTCCCCAAAAAATACTTTTCTCCGATACTTGGGTGCAAAGACTATGTGGTATTTGCAATTCCATTTTGTATGCGCTAAACTGTTTGTGTTGTCCATCGACGGATGACCTCCTTTTGCTTTGTTGCAGTTGTCAGGCCGCAGCTTAGTATAGCAAAAGGAGTTTTTCTGTCATCATCAACGGCAGAAGCCTTTTGGGGAACCACTGGCCTAGCCAGTGGTTTTCGATATACAAAAAAACCCGCCTCGGTTGAGGCGGGTTCGATGATATTGACTATTCGGTTATTCCCTCGGCATCCATCCTGAGGCCATAAAAGAATCTAAGCCAGTCTGGTTGATTTTCAACCTCCGGTAGGAGTTTTTGAAGTCGCCGTTTGCCGGCTCTTTTATCCAGTATGGCAAACATCCTCACAATTGCGCTTTCAGAAGCCAGGCAATCATCTATGCTGTGGTTTTGGTAGTAATGGAAAGCATTATAAAAAGCGAACTGTTCAAAGCTGCCGCGATTTTCGGTTTCCAAATGAACCTTATCCCAATATTCCCAATAGGTATTGCTGGCCTTTTTTAGTTCGGGCAAATCCGCAACGACTTGTTCCCGTGTTTTACACCAATCAAAAAAACATGACTTGAAGACTTCTTGGCCGTCCAATCGAATAGCGACTCGCCCCTCCTGATCGTGCGATTCACGATATCTTGTAGCAAAATATTGTATTCTGCCTTTTAATGCTTCGCAGATATTTTCCTGTTCGAGATGTTTTCGCATACTACTCCATGATTGTCCCATAGCACACTCCTTTGCAGACGTTAGCGCGAAATGCCTTTGTTATCTCCAAAGGCTTCATAAACGGATTTTAGCTGTGAAAGCGTATCTTTCACCTGTGTTTGATCTGACTTAATTTCAAAGGGTAAGATGTTCTTTTCGGTTGGGTTAGCTTGAAAACTGCCAGTTGATATGATATGTCCGAATTTATTAAACTCACATTGCAGTTCCAGTTCACGTTCGGTGTTTTCCAAGGTAGCAATACCCATTAATCGATCATAACAATCTTGAAGCTGTCGATAAAAGCAATAAAGCTCTCCTGTAGTAAAGTAGTGGGTAGCGTTAGCAGAAAAGCCGCCAGATTGGATTGTCAGGTTTCCTTTCGCCCCATATCCGCCGCCATAGCTTGTTTCATGTGGATATCCGAAAACTTCTTCAATTGTTCATTGAATGCTACCATCCATGCCTATAATCAAAAACGCAAGCATCGGTAATTGAAGCACCTTTACCACCACCTGATTGTCATTCTATCATAGCAAAGCAAACATGGCAATTGCTGTTAGTTCCTTTCCAATTCCTGCGGCTTGGTTGTGACCTGCCCCCAAAAAAGGTAGTCCAATGATAAAGGAGAAATAGACTACCAAAGAAGTAAGGACTTTGTTGAATAATTAAAGATTGAAACATGATGTACACCCTTACACGATTCCCCGTTTCAGAGTGCACCCACCCCCGATTGTATCAACAATATCAGCATTTTTCAGAAAAATCCGCCCGTCTCGGTAAGAGACGGGCGGATTTTTTGCATAGACTCTTCAAACCTTTGGACACTCATAAATCCGTTCCGGGACCTCATCCGCCTTCACAATGCCATTCTTCAACTGCGTACGTATAATGATCATTCAGCAATATAAAGCATGGTGTATTATCCCAGGATGGCTTCATATGCCAGGTCGCGCAACATTGGGTGAATCACATGATAATTCTCTTCCAGCCCCAGTACATGTTCGGCAAAGAAGATGCCAATCCGGTGCTCCGGGTCCATCAGCACATACGCGCCTGCCGCCCCATCCCAGCCAAACTCACCCACCGGGCTTTTCGACGCGGTTGGATCAATCAGCGTGCGCAACCCCAATCCGTAACCGTATCCCAATTTGCCGGAGGCGTTAAAATCTTGTTGCATCCGGTCATCCAGATGATTTTTCCGCATTTCGTCAATGGTTTCTTTTTGAAGGATGCGTTTTCCGGTTGCTCCAACGCCGCCGTTGCTTAACGCTGCAACAAATCGGCTGTAAGCGTCTACCGTGCAGATCAGCCCCGCGCCACCGCTTTCGTATGTCTCCGTAAGGCGGTAACGATTGGTCGGCGGAACGGGTCGGATAGCATGCGTCATTGGCTCTGCTTCATACTGTGCGCTCAAGCGTGCCCGGCTGCCTTGGTCCAGCGAAAAATACATATCTGTAATACCCAGCGGTTCAAACAGATGATTACGGAAGTAATCGCCCAGCGTTTCGCCGGAAACCGACTCGATCACGCTGCCCAATACATCGTGCGCAAGACTGTATATCCAGCGCGTGCCCGGCTCGCATAAAAGCGGCATCCGCGCGAAAGCCCCGACCATCGTACGCGTTCCGCAGTTGCCGGCACACCGCGCTGCCTGTATCTCCGCCGATTCGATGTCGTAGGACATCCCGGCCGTCATGCGAAACAAATCGAGAATCCGAATCGGGTTTTGTGCTCTGCAAAGATGATCCTGACGGGTAGGCCAGCGAACTGGCCATGGCCCCACCTGGAAAGTATCGGCGTATACCATTTCCGAGTATTCCGGCAGATATGTATCCAGCGATTCGTACAGGTTCAGCTTCCCCTGCTCGCATAACTGCATAGCTGCCGTTACTGTAATTACCTTGGTAGCCGAATAGAGATAATAAAGGTCATCCGGTGTGACTGGTTTGGTTTTTGCCGCGTCGGAATAGCCCGCGCCATGGCGGTACACCGTATCGTAGCCAAGCGTAATCATGCAATCCACCGCCGGGATACCATGACATTCCGGCAACGAATCCAGATAGCGCGTAAGTCGTTCGAAGTTCATATTACATCCATCATTTCTGTTTTAAGTTATCCCGACAATGCAGAAATCCTGTGGTTCCATCCGACGCATTCGCCTTGTTCCGAACAATGCGATAAAATCAGACTTGTTGATACACGCAGGTTTCGATCCCGGCAGTGTCTGTGCCGCTCACCGTAAAGGCGAATGTACGCAGGTCAGCTGTCAGGAAGGCAGAGCAGCCCTGATGGTTCCATTGAATGCAAAGCATATTGCTCTTTGGTTGAGTAATCTCCATCTGCGCATCAAAACCGAATGCGGGGCAGGTGTTACGGAAGCGAAGCAAAGTAAGCTGGTCGCGTACAACAGGTCGTTGTAATGCTTCTTCTGCTTGCGCGCGGGACAGGTTGGTACGGTTGATCTCCTTGTGTCCGGCCGCGCCTGCGCCCTGTACAGCAGCCAGATCGTTGCGGCCCGCAAACAAATCCAGATACCACACCTGCGGTTTACCCGGCATGAACAGATGGAGTGCCCGTGCCAGCAGCATTTTCCGTTCGTCTTCTCCCAGGGCGCTGAAATAGGTTGCGTTCACCTGATAGTACACATTCTTTTGCCCATGCAGGTCCTTGACCAGTCCGCCGCGGCTGACCACAACTTGAATCAGCTTTTCGATCTGTCCTTCCGGTAAAAGCCCCTTCAAGTCCAGCAACGGTATGCCGTCGTGGCATCCAAGCATGGTTACGGTACGGATTCCCTTTTCCTTCTGTTCACACGCCCAGCCTGCCAGCAAGTCGCCGTCAGCACGTTCCAGCGCGTCAATCACCAGCCCCGGCAGGAAGAAATCATAACAGGGATAGCCTTCCGCTGTCAGCCGTTCATACGTTTTTTCAGCATAACTGGAATGAATTTCCGGCAACAGCGTAAGATGATACCGGTCGGCGATTTCGCGCACCCTGCCCAGCAGCTCCCAGGTATCCGGCTCGTTAAGAAAATTGCGTTTACCGGGCGTTTTTGGCGCATAAGCGAAAGCATCCAGCCGCACAATCCGCGCGCCATAGCCCGCAAGCATCGCAAGGGTTTGCTCGTAGTATTCCCACACCTTGGGAGACCGGATGTTCAGGTCCATTTGCCCAAGATATTTGCGTCCGCTTTCCAACAGGTCTGTTACCGCGGGACGCGCGTACTCCCATGGGCCAAAGTCTATCCCTGCGGGTGTTTTTCCCGCGTCCAGCGCGCTGTTGACAACTGCGGCCAGTTTTTGGGCGGAAGCATACTGCAGTTTGGCAACGCGCATCAAGTCCTGCTCATCCACGCGCGGGTAACGCACTTCCTGATAGAACGTGTTCCAATAAGGCACGCTGTGTCCGTCAGGAAAGCGCACCATCAGCAACGGCAAGCCGGGCTTGCGGAAAAACATATCGCGAATTTCCGTTTCATTCGGCTGGATATACCCGCCCTCGGTCATTTCCCCATGACCCTGCCAGAAACGGTTCCAGTCGATAAAGAAATCCCGGTAAGGGGAGGCGTCGCCCTTTTGTAAAATGTCCTGAAACTGCGGGGAAAGCACCGACGCATGGTTGAGCAGAAAGTCCAGTTTCAGGTCGATGCCAAGCGCATCGAGCGCGTTGAGGTCTTCTCTGGAAGCATACTGCTCGTTCAAGCCATAATCAATCACCGAAAAGCCGCGGTCCAAATCCGTGTTAAACAGACTGGGCAAGATATACGCTGAAGAAAATGCGTGCGCCAGTTCCGGTTTCTGCAAAATGCCAACAATATTACCAAGCGTGCCACCTATACTGTCCGGGTAAGCGTTCAGCATCGGCTTGCAGGAAAGCGCTTCGTTATCCGGTGTGTTCATGTTTATTCCTCCGCCATCAACCTGCGATACTCGCGGTAAGGCAGCAGTTCGCCGGTTTTCGCCACAATCAGGCGGGCTTTACCAGCCTGCATTTCCAGCTGCTTTTGCTCCAGTTGCAGAACCATCGTAGTAAAAGGGCTGTCCGTACCGCCATCGCGGTGGCGTTCTTTGCGATAGGCAAGCGTTTCGCTGGGCGTACTGTTCAGCAGGATCGGAATATCCACCCCATGCAGGTGATCACTGTTTCCGTGTGTCCATTCGATCAGCAGCACCCTGATGCCGGAAAAATCAACCGGTTCATACCACAGGGCTGTTTCTTCACGCCCCATTCGTTTCAGGGCAATTGTCTGCGTGCCGTTTTTAAATTGCGAAACAATCGCGTTCAGTTCCTCAAAATCCTGTTCGGCGGGTGAACCGAGGTATCCGGCCAGCGAGGTACGCCCCTCGCGCTGATACACTTTCAGCCACGGATATTCCGTTGTAAGCGACGGGTCCGCATCCCGTTCTTCTGCCTGCAACGCACGCGCGGTTTCGCCGCGCTCCGGGGTATAAACACCGTTGGCGACCAGCCCTTTCATGCCACCCAGTCGATAAATACGCATCCGTTCCGCATCGTTATACAACGGAATCCGGCGGGGATAATTATCGCCGCTGAGCGTGTAGCTGCCTACCCCTAATGAGCGAAAGTAATACGCAAGCAGTGAAGCGGTTTCCGATTTGCCGACGCCAGATCCGCCGCAAACCGAAATGACCGCGCGCTCGTGAGGATTCGTCGCCTGCATCTCTGAGAGTATCGAAAGCAGTTCCGGAAAAATCACATTCGCCTTTTGCCGATGGGTCTCTCCAATATGGATACTGTCCCCAGGCATATCGCCGTGCGGAATTTCCGCCGGCAGTTCCGGGGGAATCCAGTTTTTCTCCGTATTGCGGGTCCAGCTCATCATAAAGTTACCTCCCCGGTCAGCCATGGTTTTAACGCGGTTGCCAACTCATGGCCCATTCTGATCTGCGTTTTTGTGTTGGGGTGTCCCAACCCGCCGAAGCCCTCGTTCCACGGGTCAATCGGCGCGAATTTCATGCAAAAGATTCTTCCGTCGCCGGTTTCCTTCCGGTACGCGTCCACTGCTTTTTCTATCGCGTCATACAGGTAGTAATCCATGGACCCCAGCGTACATGCAATTACCGGATTCGCCCCGTTCAGGCGGCGCAATTGATGCAGGAAATCCTGATACCTGTGGGTAAAATGCGCTTCTTCCTCTTGTGTACAACCGGATACGCGCAGCCTGAACCCGTCATTGGTACCCAAATTCACCGCAATCGCATCCGGTTGAAACTTTTCAAATGCCCACGGAGTAAACCCATCGGTCTTCCCCATGGCCTCCTCATGGTTGCGGTCGGCGTAAGCGTAAAAATCCTCCATAGAGCGTACCGGCGGCACAAAGCCGGGGCAGTCAGGCAGGATCAGCCGATAGGCGGGGTCGCTGGCCCAGCAAAGCGGAATGCCGGAAATGCAGATGCACTGGTAATCGGCGTTCAGCAGATTGGCTGCGACAGCGCCATATGCCGTTAACCCGTTTTCTTTGGCTGTGTCAAACACCGTTTCATCGGCAGCCATATCGTTTCCAAAGCCGCAGGTAATGGAATCCCCGATCAGCTCCAGTTTCAGGCGCGGCTGTGCGGGCAGGCAGGGCAGTAATTCTCCCTCCAGCGAAAGCATGCTGATTCCCGAGCGCCCTTTTGAGTTTTCGGATCGTTTGACAACGCGCAGCGTATGGATTTGCGGTGTGTCGCTTTCAAACAGCGTATAGCGGCGCGTTCCCTCCTGCAGTTTCAGCAGGGTTTTCGGCTCCGCCTCATCATCCACAAATACCGCAAGCCATGGCAGGTTATCGCCTTCCCCAGGATAACCGTCGCCAAACGTGACCGCTTCCATTTCGACCTTTCGGCCCTGAAATTTCATCTCGAAGCCGGATGCCGTCCAGTTAAAAAACATCGCTGCACGCTTTTTATCGTAAAGTGTGCGGCCAAAGAAACGAATCCGGCTCTCCTCGGGTTCGATACGGTAATCCATCCGTTTACACCTCTTACTTAATGGCTCCCTGCACAACGCCTTCGATAATCTGTTTCTGGCAAAGCAGGTAGAGCGTAATCACAGGGATAATCGTCAGCACCAGACCGGCCATCAACGGCGCGTAATCCACGCTGTAGGTGGTAAAGAAGCTGTAGGTGGAAAGCGGCAGGGTGCGCAGATCCGGCGAAAGCAGCACCATGCTCGGTAAGAGATAATCATTCCAGATCCACAGCACATCCAGTATCAACACCGTCACCATAACCGGTTTCAGGTTGGGCAGAACGATTCTGAAAAAGTTCTTAAGTCTCCCACAACCGTCAATCAGAGCCGCTTCCTCCAGTTCCACCGGTATGCCTTTGATGAACCCGTGAAAGATAAAGACCGCGAATGCCTGCCCAAATCCCATATAGAAGAATATCAGTGTCCAGGGGTTATTGTAAAGGTTCATGGAGCCATAAATTTTCGCCAGCGGAATCATAACCGCCTGAAAGGGCACGATCATCGAAGCGACCATTACGCCGAAGATCGCGCTGGTAAGGCGGTTATGGTTTCGAACCAGATAGTGCGCAGACATGGAGGCGGTAATCAGGATCACCGCAACACTGCACAGCGTGATCATCGCCGAATTTTCCAGCCCGTTCATGAAACGCATTTTGGTAAAGGCGTCCACATAATTTTTCAGGTCGAGGCTGTCTGTGAGCTGAAACGGCGATGAGACGAACAGTTCCGTAGAACGGAAAGAATTGTTGAGCACCAGATAAAACGGAACCAGAAAAAGAATGAGCAGCGCAAAAACGAATACAGTGCGCCCCCAGTATCTTTTACGCAGATGGATGGTCATACCTCCACCTCCCGCTTTTTATTCATCATCACCTGCGTTACGGAGATCAGCGCTACCACCACAAACAGTACGATGGCCTCCGCCTGCCCAACCCCGAATTGCTTGGACATAAACGCTTTCTGGTATACATGCATGGCCGCAAGCTGGGTAGAGCCGTATGGCGCGCCATTGGTCAGCGACAGGTTGAGGTCGTAGGCCATGAAGGTACGCGACAGCGTGATAAAAATGCAGATGTTAAACGACGGAACCATCAGCGGAATCGTAACACGGAAAAGTTTGCGGAGGCCATACGCACCGTCGATATCCGCCGCTTCCTGCACATCTTTGGGAATTCCCACAAATCCAGCGATATAGATCATCATTAAATAGCCCGCGTATTGCCAAACGGTAACGATGATCATCGCCCAGATCGCACGGTCGGGGTTGGTGAGAAACGAGGTTTTCAGCCACGCGATCCCAAAGGTTTTGCCAACCTGAGTCAGTACGTTAGCAAACATGAACTTCCAGATATAACCCAGGATAATGCCGCCGATCAGGTTGGGCACGAAGAAACCGCCGCGTAAAAAGTTCTGCGCCCGCATACCGCTGGTGAGAAAATAGGCGATCGTAAATGCGAAAATATTGCACAGCACCGCCGAGACCACAACATATTTCAGCGTAATCAGGAACTGGCGCAGAAATTCCTTATCCGAAAACACAGTCAGATAGTTTTGCAGGCCCACAAAATCATACGCATCGGAAATCGCGTTCCAGTTCGTAAACGTAAGGATAAATCCGTAAATAAAAGGAATCACCAGTACGCACAGAAAAGAGAACAGGGTTAATCCATTAAAGGCTAAAAAGTAACCGCCGCGCCTGACCAGACTGCTTTCTCTCATCGGGGTTCACTCCCTCGGTATTGTAACTGCGGCGTCGGCGCGTTTGCGCCGACGCCGCTTGAACTTTAGCGGGATCAGTGTTTTTTCTGCGTCTTCCAGAAATCGTTGATCTCCTGGGCCAGCTCGGTGCGGTCAATCGCGCCAACCGTGTACTTCAGCATCATGTCGCCGGTTTTCGCCCACGCATCGCCGGTGAGGTAGGTGAAGCAGCCGATATTGATGGTTTTACCGGCAGCGGAATAGGCGGCGATGGACTGCGTCATGGTGTTATAAACGGCGTCCTTGCGAACATTGTTGTAGGGCATGGAGAAGCCTGCGTTAATAAAATACTCCTGTCCTTCAGCGGAGGTCAGCATCCACTTGAGTACATCCATGGCGGCAGCCTGCTGCTCAGGCGTGCTTTGGGAAGCGTCGATGCACATTACTTTCGGCATGGACACAACAGCCTCGTTATTACCAAACGCGGTGGGGTCGTTGCTCCACGGCAGGGGCATATAACCGTAATCCATGTCTTTCTTTTCCAGCGTGCCGATGATGGACCACATCCAGTCGCCCATGAAGAAGGTGGCGCATTCGCCGTTGGCAAACGCCTGATCGTCCGCGTTGATGTCGCCAACCAGCGGATCATCCTTGCGGTAGTTGTACTTCACCAGCATGTCGTAGGTGTCCATGTAACCCTGGAAAAGAGGATCGGCCGCGATATCCTGCGTGCCGTCGATCAGGCTTTCGATAAACTTGTTGCCGCTCTCGGTATCCTTGCCATGCACAGCATACACAAGACCGAGGTAATGGCAGCCCACCGACCAGTTCGCGCCGTGGATCATCGTCGGGGGCACCCCGGCGGCATCCAGCGTTTCAAAGAAGGTGCGAAGCGCGTCCTGCGTGTTGATGGTGGCCGGATCAAAGCCGGGGATCACGGACTCCACCACACGTTTGTTGTAGCACAGCGCATAACCCTGCGTGGAGAAGGGCAAGCCGTACACTTTGCCGTCCACACGGCCGGCTTCGATCGCGCCGGGGTTGAGGTTGGAGAACCAGTCCGTGTTTTCGTCAAACACAACCAGTTTATCCTGATAATCCAGAATGTTAGCGGGATCGATGTTCATAAAGGTAGGCGCGTTGCCGGAAGCATACAGCGACTGCAGTTGCTCCTGCTGGCCCATGCCGACGCCGGTGGGGATCAGCTCGATGGTTACGTTCGGGTTCTCCTCATGGTACTTGGCGAACATTTCTTCAAACATGGAGTTGACTTCGGCCGAGGTGCTGTAATACGTCAGCTTAACCTCGCCTTCCGCTGTTGCGCCCACGGAAACCATGGTGGTCAGCATCAGCAGGGTGAGTACGAGCGCAAGAAACCGACTCTTTTTCATGGATGGATCCTCCTTATACTTTTTCACGCCCCTGTGGTTCGGGCCGTAATATAGTCTGATTATAACCCGGGCCGATGTTAATGTCAACCGTTTGACATTATATTATGAAAATAATCAAGGTTCTATCCGGGAAAGATTCAATCCCATACTTTTTCTTATTAAGAAATGCCGCTTCCAGCCCCCATTGTTTCACAGAAAGAGAAAATCCCGTCTTCCATCAAAAAGTGCAGCGTATGACAACGAACTTATCGTTCATTATCCCGCAGCACGTTATTCCCGTATCGAATCAAGTGCTTTCGCGTTCGATCAGGTGAACGGGAAAAATCGTCTGAGAGGGTAAAGGCCGGTCGTTAAAATGTACGATGCTTTCCACCGCAAACCGGCTGATGTCCTCCACCGACTGCCGTATTGTCGTGATGGAGG
>Ga0183096_1002535_pt1 | contig 12366 bp, 9 predicted proteins | sample Biomet5_FD_127791 | JGI IMG/M metagenome (GOLD analysis project Ga0183096, IMG submission 127791) | Microbial communities from bioreactor (seeded with sewage sludge) at LBNL, California, USA - Biofuel metagenome 5 (version 2) (version 3) | ecosystem: Engineered > Bioreactor > Anaerobic >...
AATATTGGTGATTACTGGCAAGGAAATCCGGTAACGTGGCAGATTTTTACCGGCAGAGTGGCAGGATTTTTCCGTGCAGGTGGCAGGATGCAAACGGAATATGCACAATGTCACAGCGATAATAATGATGATGCCCGTTGCGATGTCCTGAAAATAATAGGCAACGTTCAAAAGAGTCAGTCCGTTTGTCATAACGCCAATGATTAGTGTTCCAACAATTGTTCCGAGCAAATTTGGCTCTCCATCCTTAAATGCGGTGCTCCCGAGGTATACCGAGGCAATTGCCTGAAGCAGATATGATTCCCCTGCCAGTGGGTTTGCGTTTCCGAGTTTTGATGTCAAAACAATCGCAGCCAGCGCAGCAGATACGCCACAGACCGCAAACGCCATCATGACATTAAATTTTGTGTTTACACCAGACATCATGGTTGCTTCTTCGTTGTCACCTATTGCGTAAAGATGCCGACCGAATCGCGTTTTATTGATAATAACGCTAAAAATAGCAAAGACGATTGCCAAGATAATTACTGCAACAGGGACAATGCCTATTTTGGATAGCCCAAAAAAATCAAACGCAGCCGGAAGTCCCGAGATGGAATAGCCTTTCGTGTACCATTGATTCAGCCCGGCAACCAAGTAGCCAATACCAAGGGTTGCAATAAAATCCGGAATTCCTACGTAAGCAACGGCAAAGCCATTAATAAGTCCTACAAGAGCGCCGGCGATGATCACTAATATGATGGATATCCAGATTGGGAATCCAAAATTGCTCATCAGCGCTGCTACAATAACGCCCATAAAGCTTGTTGTGTAACCAATCGATAAGTCTGACCTTCCTGTGATCATGACGAACGTCAATCCCAGGCTTAATATTGCCAACGACGTGTTCTGACGAATAATTGTAAAAATATTTTTTCCGCTGGCAAATGTCGGCGTTAGTGCGGTAAATACAGCACAGATTAACAGGAGGCCGAAGAGCGTACCATAATGCCGCGCCAAAACACTGATTCGAATTTTCTTATCTGCGGCCTTCGCAATCTGATTGGAATTACCCGCCTTCTTGACTTCCATGCTCATCTTACTTATCCTCCAATTGCGTATTGCAGTATCGTATCAGCATCCAAGCATTCGGATCGAGATAGTTCCTTGACAATTTTACCAAATTTCATTATGCAGATCCGGTCACAAATCAACTGCAATTCCGGAATTTCGGACGAGATCATCATAACGGCCATTCCCGCCGCGGCCAAATTTTCAACAATGTCATAGATTTGCCGCTTTGCTCCAACGTCTACGCCCCTGGTTGGTTCATCCAATATGAAAACTTTCATGTTGGCATCTATGTGCTTTGCAAAAACTACTTTTTGTTGGTTTCCTCCACTTAATTCTCCGACTTTTTGCGCGGACGAGCCACACACAACACCAACTTTATCAATGACTTCCTTGACTTTTTGCTTTTCTTTCTTTTCGTTTATCAGGCCCAATCTCTCATATGGCCTCATCTGCCCAATTGTTATATTGGTGCTGATCGGAAGAGATAAAATAACTCCCTGCTTTCTTCGTTCTTCCGGAACCAGGACAACTCCTCGTCTCATTGCCTCTCTGTTATTCTTGAATTTGACGGACTTTCCATCGAGATATATGTCCACATGATCGCACTTATCAATCCCCAGCAGCGCCCGGATCGCTTCCGTTCTTCCAGATCCAACCATTCCAAACATTCCGAGAATTTCACCGCTTCGAACCTCGAAACCCACATCATTGAGCAGATTTTTTTTATTTAGATGTTCAACCTTCAGCATCGTATTCCCAATACTATGGCCTGTTTCAGGCAGCAACTTTTCATTCACCTCACGATTTACCATTAAGTGAACCAATTCATTGTTGCTGATTTCAGTGACTGGCATTGTTGCAATCGTTTCTCCGTCTCTAAGAACCGTCACAGTATCGCAAATTTCAAAAACTTCTTCCAAATGATGTGAAATATAGATAATAGTTTTCCCAATGCTTTTTAGGTAATTTACATACTCAAGCAGATGAACAATTTCATCATGCCCTAACCTTGCGGTAGGTTCATCCATAATGATGATCTTGGCATCCTTGGATAATATTCTGGCTATGATCATCATCTGCTGCTGTGAAACGTTCAAGTGCCCGGCCTGCTCTTTTACTGGGAGATCAATATTTAACTCTTTCAGCAGTGTCTCGGCCTCTTTGTACAGGCGCTTATAATCTATAAGCTTGGCAATTCCCAGCTGTTCTTCGCCGAGATATATATTTTCCGCTACGGAAAAGCAAGAAATAAAATCAAGTTCTTGCGGCACAAAAGCAATTCCTAATTTTTGGGAATACGCTCTTGTTTTTATCTCATGAGGTACTCCATCAATCAAAATTTCCCCGGAATCCTTTCGAAGCGTACCGGCTAAAATCTTCATCATTGTGGATTTTCCTGCTCCGTTTTCCCCTACAAGCGCATGACATTCTCCGTGCTTTACCTGCAACGTGATATTTTTCAGAGCATAAGTTCCCCCAAATCTTTTACTGATTCCAACCATTTCAATTGCGTAGTCTTTTTCCATGGAAGGCTCCTTTCAAAAAGGTTGGGGCCACAAAAGAAATCTTGCAACCCCAACCCTTTATTGTATCCTACCAGTCTTTGCTGTGTGTTGCTGACAGATAATTATTTGGCATACTTGGTTTCATTTTCTTTAGCAAGTGCAATGTACTCATCCACGTTGCTGTCATTTACAGTTGCATAGGTTCTTTCATAATACGGGTTGACAGTCTCGCCATTTGCCAGTTTTACAGCAATATCCACTGCGTCTTTCGCACATTCTGTAGAGTCTGGATAGATGGTTGAGATAATGCAGTCGTTGTTCTTAATCTCTTCTAGAACCTCTAGCATCCCGTCATGGGCAACCACCTTTACCTGCGGGTACAAATCCTGCTCCTTCAGCGCCTGAACTGCGCCCAGCGCCTCCAAGTCTTGACTGCAGAAAATAGCAACAACGTCTGGATTCTGAATTAGTGCACTTGCGACGCCCTTGTATGTTACCTCTGTTGTGCCTGGATACGTAGTGTGGATCTCATTTACAATCTGAACATCGGGATATTCTGCGATCATGGACTTATAAACGTTCAGATGTGCACGCACTACTGGGTGATCATTATGCCCGGTAATGATTACTTTCCCCGAATATCCAATCGCAGCCAGAAGATCATTGCACATTTCTGCGCCGATCTTATAGTTATTTAGTGCAAACAGACAACTCACGCCTGTCATCCAGCCGGATTCCAGCGAAATAATTGAGACGCCGGCATCAGATGCCTCTTTCACAGCGTTCGAGCACACGGAGGAATCCGCATTCATCAGAATAATCGCATTGCAACCGGCCTGCACCAAATTGTCTACGTCATCCGCCTGTTTTGTTGTATCTCCTGCATTTGTAGCAACAACGTCAATTCCCAATGACTCCGCATAGGACTGGGCCGCCTGATACATCATCCGATTTGTAACAGAATCCAGCGCATTAATGGAAACGCCCAGCTTCAGGCCGCTTACATCCGCACTGGTTGCCGTTTTATCGGAACCGCCCGCAGAGGTACTTGCCGCTGGCGTGCCCTTCGTGCTCGCCGATGAACTTGCTGTTTCCGCAGAACCGCATGCCGCTAATCCTAAGACCATCACCATCACCAGTAACACAGACAAAAATCTTTTCATGTTTTATTCCTCCCTTTTATTCGTATTTTGTATTTAACGGAAACAAATGTTTCCCTTAATACCCTAAAATTTTTTGATTTCCTGAAACCCTAAAATGGGCTTTGGTTCCGGATATGCCCACGCCGCTTTTTTGGAAAGCTTACAGCCCATGTCCACCAGCGCCTCACATAGTTTTACGGCTGGGCTTACGCCGTCAATCACCGGGATTGGAAACTCCTTGTTTAACTTGCTGACAAACTGAACAAATCCCGCGCAGCCTAATACAATACACTCTGCTTTGTCCTCTTCCATGCATTTTCGACTTTGCAGTTCCAGTGCCTGCAATCCAGCCAGGGGGTCCCTTTCAAAATCCAAAACACCCATGCCAGCGCTTCTACATGACCGGCAGAATTTTTCTACGCCATGAAGCTGAACAACATTTTTAATGATTCCTTCTGAATGGTCCAAAACATACACGATGGAAAAATTTGGAGCAATTGCCGTGGCGACAGCAAAAGCTGCCTGTGCGATGCCAATAACTGGCTTGTCAGTTACTTCTCTTGCTGCCTCAAGGCCAGGATCTCCAAAACAAGCAATAATGAACGCATCTGCTTCTTCTTCTCTTTCACCCTTTATAATCTCTGACAGCACTCCTGGAACGGCCATATACTCGTCGTACATGCTTTCTATGCTGGCTGGACCAGTGGGCGGACTAACGGCATATACGGTGGTATCAGGCCTTGCATATAACTTTCCCGCAAATTCTATGTTTTTTGTCATTGACCACGTTGTGTTCGGATTGATAATCTTAATTTTCATGATCGATCTGCCCTCCTTTTGCTGCGCCCAAAATAACAAAAATCAAAAGCGTGGTCACGGATCAGTTCCGTCACTTGTTTGTTTAAAATGATTATATAACAGCGATTGCGTTTTGTTAAGTCGAATTTTTATTTTGAGAATTCTTAAAATAAAAATTCATAAGATTGAAATATTGTTTTTCAATCTTTGGCAAACTCATTGTTTTTCAGCCGCTGATATGATAATATTTCGAATGTGCAATCTGTACTTGTAAAAGAAAATGAGCACTTCTCTGCATATTTTTTAACACAGAAATGTAAAAACTTTCGATTTTTATATATGCTTTTTGAATGCATGATGTGTTCAATGAGAATCGCAAAATAGTTTGACAAGATATAGAAAAAGGAGCAGTTAGCCATATTGGGCTGAACTCTCCTTTGCGGATTCTTATTAATGACTTAATGACATTTATTTTATTGAAGCAATGAGGTGTTTGCATGAAAATACAACATTTATCAACCTTTGTCACTGTCGCAAGATCAAAAAACATGGCGCAAACTGCCACTGCATTAAATTATTCCCACTCAACTATTTTCTCCCATCTGAAAGCATTGGAAAAAGATTATAATACAAAACTCTATTATCGAACCTCTCAAGGCATTGAGCTTACTCCAAAGGGAGAGATTCTTCTCGAATACGCGAAGCAGCTTATTGAATTATACAACAAATCTGTTGCTGCAATATCTGAAAATAAGCAGACAAGCCTTCGAATTAGCGCTACTGAATCCGGTGACGTCTGCTTTATGCATAATCTTCTTCAAAAGTTTATTAATGCTGCACCGAGCTTAGAAATTGAGTATTCGAAAATGACATCGGATATCTCTACATCCGCGTTAACTGCCGGAACTTGCGACGTCTCTGTCATCTGCGAATTTGATTTTCACCCAGAGGAACTCTGTGCTCAGTACCTTGGCACTTTTCCTTTAATCTTCGTTGCATCGCCAAGTTATCTCAGCCTTATTCAAACTCACATGCAGGATTCCCTTCCCCCTCTTTTGGGTACCATGAAACTGCCAGTAGCAATCAAAATGCTCAACAGGGTTGGATTAAAGTTCGACTCTTGCTTTTCTTCTCTGTCAAATATTGGTGACCTTGATACAATTAAGCAGTTAATTCATTATAATCAAGGTGTTGCACTTCTTCCCAAAATGTATGTCCGGCAAGATATCGCCAACGGAAGCCTTATCCAGCTGCCAAATATGCGTCAAGAACCCGCTCTTGATGCGTTTGTTGTCGTTCAATCAATCAATCGTATCGGACCATATACAAAAGATTTTATTGATCTATGTTTTGACCAATACAACCCTCAACATCTCAAGTCAAACAACATGATCAGCTAATCAGCACTAAATCGAATGGTAACGTCTGCTGTAAGCAAAAGCTTCGCCTATATAGCGGCGCTTTTTTTCATAGGAAAATATTATGTGAAGCCTTCTTAAAAATTTTATACAGAAATGGTCAGATCGAGTCAACGAGATTCAAAATGAAAGTTTCATAATTTATCTAATAGAGGTAAAACCCTGACGTTTAGGCGTCAGGGTTTTTGTTCTTCTTTCCCAATGAAAAGATACCTCACATTATAAGCATGGCATCGCCGAAGGAGAAGAAACGGTACCGCTCCCGCACGGCCTCCTCGTAGGCTGTCAGGATCTTCTCCCGGCCGGCGAAAGCAGACACCAGCATAATCAGGGTGGACTCCGGAAGATGGAAATTGGTGATCAGCGCGTCCATAACCTTGAAACGATAGCCCGGAAAGATATAAATTCCCGTCCAGCCGGCCGCAGCCTTCATCGTCCCGTCCTCCGCCGCCCAAGACTCCAGCGTCCGGCAAGACGTAGTGCCCACGCAGACGCAGCGGCCGCCGCCCTGTTTCGTCCGATTGATGAGATCTGCCGTCTCCTGAGAGATCACACAGTACTCCTGATGCATCTCGTGATCTTCCAGCGCATCCTCCTTGACCGGACGAAAAGTACCGAGACCCACATGCAGGGTCACGTAACCGATCCCAACTCCCATGCCGCCGATTTGACGCAGAAGCTCCTTTGTGAAATGCAGCCCGGCGGTCGGCGCCGCGGCGCTTCCGAGGACCTTGGAGTAAACAGTCTGATAGCGTTCCTGATCTTGAAGCTCCTCTTTGATATAAGGGGGAAGCGGCATCTTGCCCAGGCGCTCCAGAACTTCCAGAAAAATCCCCTCATAACTGAAGCGAACCAGACGGTTGCCGCCCTCCACTTCTCCAAGGACCTCCCCCGTCAGTTCTCCGTTTCCGAAGGACATTCTGGCACCGGAACGCATCTTTTTGCCGGGACGCACCAGACACTCCCAGGTTTTGTCCCCGCGGTCAATGAGCAGCAGCACCTCGCAGGCGCCGCCGCCCGGCAGACGCTGTCCCAGCAGCCGGGCGGGAAGAACGCGGGAATCGTTGAGAATGAGACAGTCCTTTGGCGTCAAAAACTGCGGAAGTTCATAGAAGCGGTGATGCCCAATCTCCCCGGTCAGGCGGCTGAGGGTCAGCAGCCTGGAGTCGTCCCGCTTTTCAATGGGAGTCTGCGCGAGCAGTTCCTTGGGGAGATCGTAGTAGAAATCGCTGGTTTTCATCCGTATTTGTCCAATCTGTCACCCGATCGTGACGTTTGTATAATAAAAATTCAAAATATCCTGGTAGGAATAGCCCTGCTGCGCCATGGCGTAGGCCCCGTACTGACTCATGCCGACATTGTGTCCGTTCCCGGTCCCGGTGATGGTGAAGCTGCCGCTGCCCGACGCAGCCGCGCTGCCCGATGCGGCCGCCGTGCCGGAGGAGGTGATTACATAGGGGCTGGCAGTAGTGATCGCCGCTGTGGTTCCGCTTCCGGAAATTGCGTAGGCGCCGGAGAGCGAAGCGAGCGGATTGGACGCGCTGTTGACGCAATAGGTGCTTCCGGAACCTCCGGAAATGGAATAGCGCATGCTGCGAACCGATTTTCCATAGGTGCTGGAGTAAAACGCGGTGCGGCACTTCTCCCCTTTTACCGTGAGGGTCTTCCCGGTCGTATCCACAAACGTGACCTTACAGACGTTCCCCATGTCCGTCAGCTGGGAGACATAGACGTTTTGAATCGTCCCGATGGAATAGCCGCTGTTTTGCAAAATCCAGGTCAGCTGTGCAGAGGTGTAGCTCACCGTATAAGTGTAAGCGGGAATCGTGATGGTCGCCTCATAGGGGTCCTGCTTGCCGATCAGAAAAGCAAACGCCGTGCCCCATACATTTTCCGCGTTTTCTGTGGCGCCGCCGTCGGAGGAGAAATAGACTGCGTTTCCGCCGATGGAGGTACCGTTGTAGTAGAGCATCTGCCCCGCAGTGGCCTCCACCGCAGCATTGCTGACGGCCGTCGCGTTGCCGACGCCGTAATACACCTGGCAGTCGGTGGTATTGCACACGTCGAAGCCGTACGCGCTCAGATGCTTGGCCTGTCCGCTGACATAGGTCCTGGCGCAGACCGCCTGGGCCTTGAGCGCCTCGACCGGCCAGTCTCCGCTCATCTCATAGGGAATGACGCCCTTCACATAGTCATCCAGCCCGACGACATTGACGACATTGAGGTTTCCGCCGGTGATGCGGTCGTACTCAAAGCCGCCGTAATACTTATACCCCTTGAACCAGGTGACGGCCTGCCCTCCCTGTCCGTCCGGCAGCACCGCAAGACTGCTGGCGCCCTGGCAGTCGTACTCGAACAAAACCGCAGTGGTGCCCGTTGCCGTCACCGTGACGCCGGTGGAGCCGCTTTCCACCGCCGAGCCGGAAACGCCGAGGGTGCTCAGCGCAGCCTCCGCCGCCGCCTGAGAATCGTAGCAGCCCACCCGCGCGTAAAAAGTGCCCGAGAAGTATGCCGGATAGCCGCCGACGGGCGCCGCCGCGGCCGCCGCCTGGGCATAATCCCCGTATGTCCCGCTCAGCTGGACGTGCCATGCGCCGATCACGCTGTGGCTGCTGATAGGCTCTGTTGCGTAGTAGGCCCCGCTGGCTCCCACATAGATCGTTCCGGACGCCGTCATGGAAATTTTTGTCTGCGCCGTGGTTCCCAGCGCGGTAAAATTCCGCGCAGAATCGTACAGGCCAAACGTATAACCGCTTCCCTGCGCGTTTTCCAGGTTTGCGGAGAACAGCGCCTCGGATCCGTATTTCAGGCCGACCCGAACCTGGCCGCTCGTCACGGCCAGAGCGGAGGACGCGCACGCTATTATCAATATGACAACAAACAACGTAATTAGCAGGAATTTTTTCATGCATCCTCCCCACAGATCTTTCCTTGACGGGAAAAGAAAAGTATGCTACCATACATACAAATGTCCGCGATTCGGAAACACAAGCCTTCCTCGCGGCATTTGTGATTATTATAGTACACGGAAGCGGCACATTGCAACCTTATTCGGCCGAATCCGCGCCGTTTTCCAAATACGATGGGATCAGGAGGAGTTTCATTATGAAAAAGTACAAGGTCGGCATTATCGGCGCAACAGGCATGGTGGGACAGCGCTTTATCACGCTGATGGATAATCATCCCTGGTTTGAGCTCACCGTCCTCGCGGCCAGCGCCCGCAGCGCGGGAAAGCCCTACGAGGAGGCGCTGGCGAACCGCTGGGCGCTGAATATGCCCATGCCGGAAAGTGCCAAGCGTCTCATCGTGATGGACGCCGAAGCCGACGCCGAGAAAATCGCATCCATGGTGGATTTCGTTTTTTGCGCCGTCGACATGAAAAAAGAGGAGATCCGGGCGCTGGAGGAAAAATATGCAAAGCTGGAATGTCCGGTGGTTTCCAACAACAGCGCCAACCGCTGGACGGACGACGTGCCGATGGTGGTCCCCGAGATCAACGCCGACCATATCGCCATCATCGATGCCCAGCGCCGGCGTCTGGGTACCCGGCGCGGCTTCATCGCCGTCAAGTCCAACTGTTCCCTGCAGAGCTATGTGCCCGCCCTGCATCCCCTGCGGAAATACGGCCTGGACCGGGTTCTCGTTTGCACCTATCAGGCAATCTCCGGCGCCGGAAAGACCTTTTACCGCTGGCCGGAAATGGTGGACAACTGCATCCCCTATATCGGCGGCGAGGAGGAAAAGTCCGAGCAGGAGCCGCTGAAGCTGTGGGGCCGCATCGAGAATGACAAAATCGTCAAGGCAGACGGGCCGTCTATCACAGCGCAGTGCTTCCGCGTCGCGTGCCAGGACGGCCACATGGCCGCCGTGTTCCTGAAGTTTCAGGGCGAAGTGCCCTCCATGGAGCAGATCAAAGCCGACTGGGCCAATTTCCGCGGCCCCGCCCAGGATCTGGAATTGCCATCCGCTCCCAAGCAGTTTCTCCACTACTTTGAGGAGCCGGACCGCCCCCAGACCCGGCTGGACCGGAATCTGGAGCACGGCATGGCCATTTCCATCGGCCGCCTGCGCCCCGATACGCAGTACGACTACAAATTCGTCTGCCTGTCCCATAACACCCTGCGCGGCGCAGCCGGCGGCGCGGTGCTGCTGGCCGAACTGCTGTGCAAAAAGGGCTATATCACCGCAAAATAAGCGCCTGACCGCGTCAAAAGGACGTCTCTTGAAAGAGGCGTCCTTTTGTTCGTTCTATCCGTCCGTCCGGGCGGCCATCCGCTCGCGCTGGCTTTCAATATATTCGTCATAGGTGCAGGGTTTGTCAATCATGCCCTCCGGCGTGAATTCGATGATCCGGTTGGCAATGGTCTGAACAAATTCGTGGTCGTGAGAGGCAAACAGCACCACGCCCTTAAAATCGATCAGGCCGTTGTTGACGGCGGTAATGGACTCCAGGTCCAGATGGTTTGTGGGCTGGTCCAGCACCAGCACATTGGAGCCGTACAGCATCATCCGGGAGAGCATGCAGCGCACCTTCTCGCCGCCGGAGAGCACCTTCACCGGCTTGAACACGTCGTCCCCGGAAAAGAGCATCCGCCCGAGAAAGCTGCGCATGAAGGACTCGGTGGTCTCGCCGGTATACTGTCCCAGCCATTCCACCAGATTCAGGTCGCAACCGTTGAAAAACGGAGAGTTGTCCAGCGGAAAATAGCTGGTGGTGATGGTGGTCCCCCATTTGACGGTGCCCTCGTCCGGCTCCAGTTCCTCCATGATGATGCGAAAAAGTGTGGTCTTGGCCAGCTCGTTCTCTCCCACAAAGGCGATCTTATCGCCCCGGTTAACCCGAAAGGAAACATCGCTGAGCAGCTTGACGCCGTCCAGCGTTTTGCTCAGATGCTCCACCGTCAAAATCTCCTTGCCGGGTTCCCTGTCCATGGTGAAGCCGACAAAGGGGTAGCGGCGCGAGGAAGCGGGCATCTCCTCCACACTCAGCTTGTCCAACAGCTTACGGCGCGCGGTGGCCTGCTTGGATTTGGATTTGTTGGCGGAAAAACGTTCCACAAAGCTCTGGAGCTCCTTGATTTTGTCCTCTTTCCGCTTGTTCTGGTCCCGCATCAGCTTCTGCATCATCTGGCTGGACTGATACCAGAAATCGTAGTTGCCCACATACATCTTGATCTGTCCGTAATCCACGTCCACAATGTTGGTGCAGACCGTATTGAGAAAATACCGGTCGTGGGAGACCACGATGATAAGACCCGTATAGTCCATCAAAAAGTCCTCCAGCCACTCGGTGGCCTGGAGATCCAGATGGTTTGTCGGTTCGTCCAGCAGGATGATATCCGGCTTTCCAAACAGCGCCTGGGCCAGCAGCACCTTGACCTTCTCCTTGACGGTCAGCGTGTGCATCGGACTGTATAGAATGTCGTTGGAGAGGCCGAGGCCCTGCAAAAGACGGCTGGCGTTGGACTCCGCCTCCCAGCCGTCCAGTTCTGCAAACTCCGCCTCCAGTTCCGAGGCCCTTACGCCGTCCGCATCGGTGAACGGATCCTTCTCATAGATCGCGTCCTTCTCTTTTCCGACGTCGTACAGGCGCTGATTTCCCATGATCACGGTGTCCAGCACCGTATACGCGTCATATTGGAAATGGTCCTGCTTCAGAACCGACATCCGCTCCGTGGGAGGAATGACGACCTCGCCGGTGGATGGCTCCAGATCACCGGACAAAATCCGGAGAAACGTCGTCTTTCCGGCCCCGTTTGCGCCGATGATGCCATAGCAGTTGCCGGGAGTAAATTTCAGGTCTACATGCTTGAAAAGCGCCTGTCCGGAAAAATTCAGGCTGACATCGCTGACAGTGATCATTCGTTTGTTTCCTTTTTTTGTATTGTATGGCTTCTGCCGCCCCTGCGCGGAACGGCCCGCCGCGCGGCCGCCGCCATCAGAATCAAATCAACCAAACAGCAGGCACCGTCGTCTCCGGTGTCTGCTGTTTGAATGATCGCGGGTTTACGCCTGGAGAACGGCGCGGTGAAAGACCTTTTTGCCTTTTTTCAGCACCAGGCCGTCGCCGGAAAAATCGCTCCGCTCAAAGAAGGCATCCACGGCGGTTACCTTTTGGTCGTTCACCGCCAGTCCTCCCTGCTGGATCAGGCGGCGCGCCTCTCCGTTGGAGGAACACAGTCCGCAGGCTACCAGCAGATTCATCACGCCGATCCTGCCGTTTTCGAACTCAGCGTCGGACAGCGCGGTGGACGGCATATGCTCCACAGAGCCTCCGCCGGTGAAAAGACCCCGCGCCGTCTCCTCGGCTTTCTTGGCCTCCTCCTCGCCGTGAACCAGCTTGGTAAGCTCAAAGGCCAGAATTTCCTTGGCGCGGTTGAGCTGGCTGCCCTCCCATTTGTCCATTTCGTCGATCTGCTCCAGCGGCAGGAACCGCAGCATCCGGATGGC
>Ga0183096_1002536_pt1 | contig 12352 bp, 11 predicted proteins | sample Biomet5_FD_127791 | JGI IMG/M metagenome (GOLD analysis project Ga0183096, IMG submission 127791) | Microbial communities from bioreactor (seeded with sewage sludge) at LBNL, California, USA - Biofuel metagenome 5 (version 2) (version 3) | ecosystem: Engineered > Bioreactor > Anaerobic >...
ATAGAATTTACTGATAAACAATAAAAATGAGGCTGCAGAAAGTTAAAAAGGTGAACAAAAACAGGACAGCCTTGGCTGCCCTGAGAAAAGCACAATATCAAATTTATTCCTTGGGCTTCATCGTCGGGAACAGGATAACGTCACGGATAGAATAGCTGTCCGTCAGCAACATGACCATACGGTCAATACCGATGCCCATACCGCCGGTGGGAGGAAGCCCGTATTCGAGAGCCGTTAAAAAGTCCTCATCCATCATCTCTGTTTCGTCATTACCCATCGCACGCTGACGTGCCTGCTCCATGAAACGGGCGCGCTGATCGTCCGGGTCATTAAGCTCGGAGAAAGCGTTGGCCATTTCACGGCCGGTAATAAACAGCTCGAAACGCTCGGTCAGCCATGGCGTTTCCGGCATCTTTTTGGCCAGCGGCGACACTTCGACCGGGTAACCGGTAATGAAGGTGGGGCCGGTGAGTTTGTCCTCGACAAACTGTTCAAACGCCGCGTATAGAAGCTCACCGCGAGTCTGCTTCTTCTCGACTTCAAGACCGATGCTTTTGGCAATCTCATTTGCTTCTTCATCGGTGCAGTTTGAGAAGTCCGCGCCCGTGAATTGCTTGACGGCATCCAGCATCGGAAGACGCTGCCACGGAGGAGTGAGGTCTACCGGGGTGCCCTGATAAGATATCTGGCCGGTGCCGTGAAGCATCTGTGAACAATGATAGAACAGGTTTTCACACAGCGACATCATATCGTCGACGTTGGCGAAGGCCTGATACATCTCAATGGAGGTGAACTCCGGATTGTGCTTGATGGACATACCCTCGTTGCGGAATATGCGGCCAATCTCATAGACGCGCTCAAAACCGCCCACAATGAGACGCTTAAGATGCAGTTCGGTCGCGATACGCAGATACATATCTATATCAAGCGTATTGTGGTGCGTGATGAACGGACGCGCAGCAGCACCGCCCGCGCTGCCCATCAGGATGGGCGTTTCCACCTCGATAAAACCCTGCTTGTCCATATATTCGCGAATGGATTTAATAATATTGGAGCGAGCGAAAAACGTACTCTTAACCTCAGGATTGACAATAAGGTCGAGATAACGCTGGCGATAACGCAGATCCATATCCTTGAGCCCATGAAACTTCTCGGGTAACGGATTTAAGGATTTGGCAAGCAAAATTATGTTTGTGGTCTTAACGGAGATTTCGCCCGCGTTAGTTTTAAAAACTTCGCCTTCAATGCCGATAATATCGCCGATGTCCAGCTTTTTAAATTCGGCATAGGGTTCGTCACCCATGACGTCGCGACGGACATACAGCTGGATTTGGCCGCTCTGGTCCATCATGTGCGAAAAGCTGGCCTTGCCCATGACGCGTTTGCTCATCAAGCGACCGGCAAGCGCAACATGCTGGCCTTCCAGCTCCTCAAAAGCGGAAATAACGCCATGACAGCTGTGTGACCGCTTAAATTGCGTAATAACAAAAGGATCCTGCCCGGCCGCCCGAAGGGCGTCAAGCTTTTCCCGGCGTACCCGGAGCACCTCCGAGAGTTCTGACTGATGATTAATAATTTCTTCCATTAAATGCTCGCCTTTTATTTGGAAATATTTAATACCTTAAATTTGATGATATCGCCGGAAGGCGTATGAACCTCCGCGATGTCTCCCACGCCTTTGCCGATCAGCGCAGCGCCGACAGGTGATTCGTTTGAAATACGCATTTTATCCGCATCCGCTTCAACGGAGCCGACGACGTGATACTCCTCCTCATCGCCGAATTCCATGTCGAGTATGCGAACAGTGGTGCCAATGTTGACGGTTGAATGGTCCACTTCGTTATCTTCCACGACAACTGCGTTGCGCAGCACCTTCTCGAGCTGGGCAATTTCTGCTTCGACACGAGCCTGCTCGTTCTTGGCTTCGTCATATTCGGCGTTTTCGGAGAGATCACCAAATGCCCGCGCTTCTTTGATTTGCTCAGATATTTGAGCCCTTTTTGTGGTTTTGAGGTACTCCAACTTTTCCTGTTTTTCATTCAAACCATCTTTTGTGAGTATAACCTGCTCGCTTGCCATGGTGTTCCTCCCCCCAAGTGTCTGTCTTTGCTAACATAATATGTGCGATAAAAACGGTATTATACCGGCAAATAAATGGCGGTCTGTTTATAATATCGTGATTATAGGGCACGCACCAAAGTATGTCAAGTGATTCAGTCTAAAACGACTTCTATAATATATGTGAATTTCATAGAATTATCATCCCTGACATACGTGACGTGATAATATATGTGTGCTATACTTGTCGTTATGAAGAAAAAATGCCCTTGTTTTTAACAAGGGCGTCGAATATAATAGTAGAAATATATCGTTATTTTTTTAACAAACTGGTCAAAGCTGCAATCATTTTGAACCGGGAGGGTATCATGAAAATATATAATTTTTCTGCAGGTCCGGCGTGTTTGCCTGAAGCAGTGCTGAAAAAGGCACAGAAAGAGCTGGTTAATTACGGCGACAGCGGCATGTCCGTTATGGAGATGAGTCACCGGTCCGCCGACTATGAGGACATTCAAAACCGCGCGGAAAAGAACCTGCGCACACTTCTTGATATTCCGGATGACTACTATGTGCTGTTTTTGCAGGGAGGCGCCTCGATGCAGTTCTCAATGGTGCCGATGAACCTGATGACAACATATAAACGCGCTTATTATGTAAACACCGGGATGTGGAGCAAAAAGGCGATTGCCCAAGTTAAAAAAATTGGCGAGGTTGTTGTGCCGGCGTCCTCGGAAGATAAGACTTTTTCCTATATCCCCGAGCTAAAACCGGAGATGTTTGCTGAGGCGGCTGACTATGTGCACATCACGTCAAACAATACCATTTACGGGACGCGTTATACCAAAGTGCCTGAAACGAACGGCCTGCCCATCGTAACGGATATGTCGTCCTGCATCCTCTCGGAAGTGATCGATGTCCGGAAATACGGGGTGATTTATGCGGGCGCACAGAAGAATATCGGCCCGGCCGGCGTGACGGTGGTGATCATCAGGAAGGACCTTGTTGGAAAAGCGCCCGAAAATATTCCGACAATGCTGGATTATAAAACGCACGCAGACAACGGCTCTATGTATAACACGCCGCCTACATACGGTATCTATATAGCGGGGCTGGTGTTTGAACATCTGCTTGCAAACGGCGGGGTACCGGCGATGCAGAAGATAAACGAGAAAAAGGCCGCGATGCTTTACGACTATCTGGATAGCTCTTCACTGTTTAAAGGGACTGTGGAGAAAAAAGACCGCTCTTTGATGAACATCCCATTTGTGACGGGCAATGAGGAACTGGACAAGAAGTTCATCGCGAAATGCAAGGCTGAAGGCATTGTCAATGTGAAGGGGCACCGGAGCGTGGGCGGTATGCGCGCGAGCATATATAACGCGATGCCCATTGAGGGCGTTGAAAAGCTGATCAGCTTGATGAAGGATTTTGAGAAAAACGCATAAAATGCGCGATATTTGCTTTCGGAGGGATCAAGCATAATGTTTAGAATTAAGAAGCTGAATTCGATATCGGATGCCATCTATGATTATCTTTTACCGGATGATTATCAGGTCGCCGATGACCTGAATGAGTACGACGCGATTTTGGTGCGCAGCGCCAAGTGCCACGACATGGCGTTCCCGGAAGGCTTGGTCGCCATTGCCAGAGCAGGCGCCGGCGTCAATAATATTCCTGTGGAGGGCTGCGCAGAGAAGGGTATTGTGGTGTTTAATACGCCGGGCGCTAATGCCAACGGCGTTAAAGAACTGGTGCTGGCCGGTATGCTGGTGGCAAGCCGGAATTTGATTGAAGCGACCGAATGGGTAAAGACGCTGAAAGGAACCAGCGAAGATGTTCTGGCGCTGGTGGAGAAGGGGAAGAAACAGTTTGTCGGCCCTGAATTGTTGGGCAAAACTCTGGGCGTTATCGGCCTGGGGGCGATCGGCGTGATGGTGGCCAACGCGGCCCGTTCGCTGGGAATGAAAGTGATCGGATACGATCCTTATATATCCATCGAATCGGCTTGGGGGCTGTCGCATGATGTGCAGCGCGCGCTCAACATGGATCAGCTGCTATCCGTATCCGACTATATAACGCTGCATGTGCCGTTGATGGATAATACCAAGAAATTTATCGGCGCGGAGGAAATCGCCAAAATGAAGCCAGGGGTGGTGCTGCTTAACTTTGCGCGGAATGGGCTTGTGGAATATGACGCGTTGTTCGAGGCGCTGAAGGATGGAAGCCTGTCGCGCTATGTGACGGATTTTCCGAACGCAAAGCTGCTGGAGTATGAAAATGTGATCTGCATTCCGCATCTTGGCGCGTCGACGCCGGAGTCGGAGGAAAATTGCGCGAAAATGGCGGCAAGCCAGCTGAAGGATTATCTGGAGACGGGCAGGATCGTCAACTCGGTGAATATGCCAAGCGCGGCGCTGCCGTTTACCGGCCGTTTCCGTATTGCGGTGATTCACAAGAACATCTCAGGTATGGTGGGCAAGATGACCGCTATACTGGCCGACTCGGGTGCGAACATCACCGACATGGTGAACAAGTCGAAGGGTGAGATCGCCTATACGGTGATCAACCTGGATGAGAACGCAACGGAGGCGGCGGTGGATGAAATCAGCCGTATTGGCGGCGTAATCCGCGTACGGACGTTTGCAAGATAGCATGGTTTTTAAGACCGCCGCGGAAGTCATCCCGGCGGTTTTTTATTTAGGCTTTCGGTTTCGGGAGAAAATGGATATAATAGAGATCAAGCTTGGCAAAGGTTAACCGCCGGGCAAACAGTATCGGGAGGATAAGATGGTTACGATTGAAATGATGGACGGAAAACAGATTAAAATAGAACTGCTTCCGGAATATGCGCCTAACACGGCGGCGAACTTTAAGAACCTGGCGGCTAAGGGGTTTTACGACGGTCTTTGTTTTCACCGCGTGATCAGCGGGTTTATGATTCAGGGCGGCTGCCCGGACGGAACGGGAATGGGAGGCCCGGGATACTCGATTAAGGGAGAGTTTAAAGCGAACGGCGTGGACAACACGTTAAAGCATACGCGCGGGGTCGTCTCGATGGCGCGTTCCGGCCGGCCTGACTCGGCGGGTTCGCAGTTCTTCATCATGCATGCGGACGCGCCGTATCTGGACGGACAATACGCGGCGTTTGGACGCGTGGCGGAAGGAATGGATGTGGTGGACGGCATTGCATCACAGCCAACAGATGCCGCCGACAGGCCCAAGACCCCTCAGGTTATTAAAAAGATGACGGTATCGGAAGACGAGACAGTGACAGAGCCTGAAATGATCGGTTGACGTCAACGAATACTATTAAATTGAACACAAAATAAGAGCCGGATTTGAAGCCGGCTCTTGCTGTATTGCATTTAAGCTTCGTCGGACAGCTTGGGGAAACCGGCTCCGCTCCAGTTTTTCGCGTCATAGGTGCCTATATCCTTGAGACCCGCGACGACGACGGTTCCGTCGGATTTGACGCCGAGGGTGTCCATGTATCCGCCAGCTATATCGACAATATCCGTCCAGCCGGTGACATTGCACTCGCCGTATTTATTCTGGCCTGTGGAGACAACGGTACCGTTGGCCTTCAAACCGATAGTATGGGTAAAGCCGGAACTGATGGAAACGATATCCTTCCAGTCCGAAACATTGCATTGACCATCATAATTGGCGCCGGCCGCGAGGACGGTTCCATCCGCCCTGAGGCCGATAGTCGTTTCTAGACCTGCGGCGATGGCAACGATATCTTTCCAGCCCGAGATATCGCCAGCGCCATATTTATTGTTTCCGGCAAAGACAAGAGTGCCGTCGGCCTTTAGGCCAACGCTGTGGTCCTCACCTGCGGCGATGGCGACGATATCCGTCCAGCCCGATACGTTGCATTGCCCATATGAATTATCACCCGCCGCAAGCACGGTTCCATTTGACGTTAACCCCAGAACATTATAGTTGGAAGCGTCGATATCCACAATATCGGACCAAGCGCTTACGCCGGAGTAATCATATTCGTCATCATAGGTTGCGGTTTGAACGGCTTCGTCTTTCGTGAGACCGAAAATCGTGGCGGAACCCGATTCGATATCAATGAGCGCCGGCCATGATGCCATTTGCGGCAGAATGAAGGTTGAGGTGCATTTTACGCCGTCGGCAAAAACCGCTGCAGAGTAATAGAGCCCGCCGGTAATACAGTGGTGGGAGATACTCTGCTTGCATTGCTTGAGTAGATCGCTGCTGTTGCTGTAATCGGAGATGGGGGAAAGCCGCCGGATAGCGCCTATATAATCCTGCGCGAGCAGGAGGGACTTACCGCAGCGATAATTGACGTTCTTGATCTGATCCGCAGAGTCTTTATAACTGCCCAAGTCTTCAAATATGGCCAGCGCTTCATCAAAGGAAGAATTAGTGGTAAGGGAGAGCCCTTTCTGGTACTTTGCCTCCAATATCTGCGTGGCGGCGTCCGAGTAATCTCCCAGAGACTCGAAAAGAGTGATCGCTTCATCGTACTGACCGTTCGTGACGAGGCTGAGTCCTTTTTGGTATTGAGCTTCCTTAACCTGCATTCCGGCATCTTCGTAATTGCCCAAATCTTCAAAAATTGCGATGGCATTATCGAAGTCGCCCTTTCCGATCAGCGATAATCCCTGCTCATAACGCGTTTCGTTGATCATACCTGGCGCGTCTTTATAATCGCCCAAGTCAGCAAAGGCGCTGGCAGCATCTTCAAAGTGACCATCTTTCAGCAATTGCTGCGCCGAAGAATAAGCCGCGGCGTCTTGCATCTCCGGAAGAACGACGAAGACAAAAGCAGCGGCGAGCGCCAGAACGACGACGGGCAACACAATAGCCAGCCAGATGAGCCGACGCTTTTTGCGCGGTATTGAAGCCGCAACCGGGGACTCCGACGGCTGGAATTGCTGAGAATAGGGGGGCTGGGGATAGACGGGTGCAGCACTTACAGATTCCGGCGGTGCGGGCTCTGACGCCGGAGCGCTGCTGTTTAACGATGGCGCCGCGGTGACCGGTGAACCGCAATGAATACAGAAATGGCTGTCGTTTGGCACGGGTGCGCCACAATGAGGGCAGAACATAGGCGATGTGCTCCTTTATTTATAATGAAGTTAAAACAAGCCAGATAATATCCATAATGACTATACCATATTTCGACAAATTGTGAAAGAATAATTAACAAATATATGTTCGATAAATATGGGCAAAAGAAAAAGCCCGATTTGGGGCTTATGATGTTATTTGGTTTGGGCTAGACATTAAACTTGAACAGCGTCACGTCGCCGTCCTGCATCACGTATTCTTTGCCTTCCTGACGGACGAGGCCGCGAGCCTTGGCAGTGGCCATATCGCCGCAGGCCTTGAGGTCGTCAAAGGCGACGATCTCCGCGCGGATGAAGCCGCGCTCGAAATCGGAATGGATCTTGCCGGCGGCGGCGGGCGCCTTGGTACCGCGATGGATGGTCCACGCGCGGACTTCCTTTTCGCCCGCAGTCAGAAAGCTGATCAGGTTCAGCAGCTTATAGCTTTTTTGGATAAGGGAGTTAAGGCCGCTCTGCGTGATGCCCAATTCCGAGAGGAACAGATCGCGCTCGTCGGCAGGCAACTGGGACAGTTCTTCCTCGAGCCGTGCGCACACCACCATGACCTCCGCACCCTGCTTATTTGCAAGCGCCATCAAAGCGGCGACCTGTGGCTGGGAAGATAGGTCGGATAAGGCTGCGTCGGCTTCGGACACATTGGCGGCGTAGAGCACCGGTTTATCTGTCAGCAAAAACAGTTCGGACACCAGCGCATGTTCCTCCTCGGACAAATCCATACCGCTTACGAACAGGCCGGCTTCCAGGTTTACTTTCACCTTCTCCAGCATCTCACACTCGGCCTTGTATTTTCTATCGCCCGACTTGATCATCTTGCCGGAGCGTTGGAGCCGTTTATCCACCGCTTCCATATCGGCAAAAATAAGCTCAAGGTTAATGGTCTCGGCGTCTCGGGCGCTGTTAATGCTCCCGTCCACATGCGCCACATCGTCGTCCTCAAAGCAACGGACAACATGCAATATAGCGTCAACCTCTCGGATGTGGGACAAAAACTTGTTGCCAAGACCTTCGCCGCGGCTGGCTCCTTTTACAAGCCCTGCGATATCGACGAACTCGACAACGGCGGGTGTAAACTTGGCCGGATGGTACATATCCGAAAGATAGTTCATGCGATCGTCCGGCACGCTGACGACGCCGACGTTGGGGTCGATCGTACAGAAAGGATAATTTTCGCTGGCTGCGCCTGCTCCCGTCAATGCGTTGAACAGTGATGACTTACCAACATTGGGCAGCCCGACGATACCGAGTTTCATAAGCACCTCATCAGATATAAATTCTCATGTATTATAGCGCCAGAAACTCGCAAAATCAACCGATATACGTTGGCTGGGGGAATTTTGCGGTTGTATGAGCGTATAAAAAGTAGTAAAATGACATAATAAAAATTTTTAAACTATTCACAATGCAGTGAACAAGGGCATTGGCGGAGGCGGACAGTGGCGAAGACGATTGAGGAGATCAACGAGAAACTGAAGAAGGGCAAAGCTGTGGTGTTTACCGCCGAAGAAGCGGTAAAGATGGCGTCTGAGCAGGGAGTAAAAAAGTGTGCGGAACAGATTGATGTGGTGACGACGGCGACTTTCGGCGCGATGTGCTCGTCCGGCGCGATACTCAACTTCGGACATTCGGAGCCGCCGATTCGTATGAGCAGCATATCTATAAACGGCGTTGAAGCCTACGGAGGCCTGGCCGCGGTGGATACATATATTGGCGCGACGCAGCCCGGAAAGACAACCGGTATTGAATATGGCGGAGCGCATGTGATCGAAGACCTGATCGCGGGGAAGGAAATTGAGCTTTGCGCGACTTCCGCCGGAACCGATTGTTATACGCGTACTGAGGTGCACACAAAGATTAAGCTGGCAGACATGAACCAGGCTTATCTCTTTAACCCGCGTAACGCTTATCAGAACTACAGCGCGGCGACGAATTCGACAAACAGGACAAAGCGCACTTATATGGGCACACTGCTGCCCGGCATGGGAAACGTGACATATTCCACTTCGGGTGAAATGTCACCATTGCTGAAAGACCCGAAGCTGCGCACTATCGGCATCGGGACGCGCATCCTGCTTTGCGGCGGCGAGGGCTATGTGGCTTATGAAGGCACGCAGGCGGTGAACAAGGCGGAGAAGCTGCCGGGCGGCGATATGCTGTATTCAGGGTATACGCTGGCGCTCATTGGCGACATGAAAGGCATGAGGAGCGAGTATATCAAGGCGGCGACTTTTGACGGCTATGGCGTGACGATGTATGTGGGCGTGGGGATCCCGATTCCCGTAATCGATGAGGATATGATGGCGGATCTGGCTGTGTCAAACGACCATATTTATACCTATATTTACGATTATGGCATCAGCACGCGGAACAAAACGGCGTTTAAGCTGGTGTCTTACGCGCAGCTTCGTTCCGGCGAGGTGGAACTGAACGGTAAAAAGGTGAGGACGGCGCCGCTGTCCAGCCTCTATAAAGCGCGCAAGATCGCGGAGGAACTGAAGGGAAAATTGCTGGACGGTTCGTTTGTGATGACGGTTCCTGCCGCGAAGCTGCCGCATCGGGACAAAATTAACGGCCTGGAAACGGACGGGAGGCTTTAAGATGGGAGAGAAGCAGATCAAGGTGGGGTTGACGTTCCCGCCGGATAAAGCGGATAAGCCGATTGTGACACATTTGGTGCGGTTTGACCTTGGTTTCAATATATTGAAGGCATATATTTCCCCCGGTATACTGGGGACAATGATATTGGAACTGAAGGGCAGCGACGAAAACTTTGAAAAATGTCTTGCGTATCTGGAGGAAGAAGGCATCCAGGTGAAGGTGTATACCGACAGTGTGATACGCTATGAGGAAAAGTGCATCCATTGCGGCGCGTGCACGGCGGTATGCCCATCCGGAGCGCTGGTGATGAACCGGGAGACCTGGGAACTGGAGTTTGACATGGACGCCTGCCTGCTTTGCGGGCATTGTGTTCGCGCATGTCCCGCAAGAGCGATCAAGAGTTTCGATGATGCCATCCTGTGATTTTCGGGGCGGATACGGGAACCGGGATGAATACCGCCGTTCGATTGCCCAGCGGATGATCAACTGGCGTACCGAGTATAAAGAAACGGAACTTTTTATCTGCGCGGATACGAAACTGGAACGGATTTCGCTGAATGCGGTAATATCCCTTCGGAACGCGCTGGACGAGTATATTGCCCGGCATCCTGAGTTTTTGCACAGCCTTGTTCCGCTTGATCCGCTGCCGGATGCGCCGATTGCCGCGGTGAAAATGTGCCGCGCAGCCGGGGCGGCAGGCGTGGGACCGATGGCGGCTGTAGCGGGCGCATTCTCCTCACAAGTTGGGCTGGAATTACTTAAGCATTCGAATGAAGTCATTGTTGAAAATGGCGGCGACATTTTCATGAAGGCGGATGCCGAACGGATTGTGGCGATATATGCCGGCCAAAGTCCTCTTTCCATGAAACTAGGGTTGGAGCTTGCGCCCGGGCCGGTATCAGTCTGTACGTCGTCCGGCACGGTGGGGCCCTCCATAAGCTTCGGTCATGCGGACGCGGCGGTTGTGGTATCGGCGGACGCGTGTTTGGCGGATGCCTGTGCGACGCGCTTGGGCAACGAGCTTAAAAGCGAGGACGATATTTCCCGAGCGCTGGATCTGATTGCAAAAGTTTCCGGCGTGACTGGTGCGGTGGCCGTTATGGGGGAAAAATGCGGTGCGGTGGGGGACATCCGTTTGAAGACGCTGTGAATTATTGATTTTTAACGATATTCGATGTAGAATAGATGATCAGATGATACTTAATATCAATACAAAACATAACGATTATATATTACAGGCAGCTCAGGTCATACAAAACGGCGGACTTGTGGCGATGCCGACAGAAACGGTGTATGGACTGGCCGCCAGCGCGATGAATGAAACGGCTGTGTCAAGCATTTTTGCACTTAAGGGCCGGCCGCAGGATAATCCTTTGATTGTACACGTGGACAGCCTGCCAATGGCGCGCAGTTTGGCTGAACTTGACGACAAGGCGGAGAAATTGGCCGATAAATTTTGGCCGGGTCCGCTGACGATGGTATTAAAGAGCCGCGGCGTGGTGCCGGCAGGCGTAACGGCAGGACTGCATACCGTGGGCATACGGATGCCGGACTGTGATGGGACGCTGGCGCTGATTTCCGCTTCGGGGGTGCCGCTGGCGGCGCCCAGCGCGAACAAGTCGGGCAGCCCGAGCCCTACAAGCGCGGCTCATGTTGCGAGGGATTTCGGGGATGAGCTGCTGATATTGGACGCGGGCGAATGCGGTATCGGCGTGGAATCCACCGTTGTGGATATGACTCGGGAAATACCGGTCATTCTGCGGCCCGGCGCAGTCACACAGGAGATGCTGGCGGACTGCATCGGGAAGGTGGACTGTGCGCAGGCGTTTGCGCCGATGGAAGAAGGACAACCTGCAGCGCCCGGCATGAAATATCGTCATTATGCGCCGGCGGCAAAGGTGACGGTTGGGGAAGGAGAGGCCGCTTCGGTAGCCGAAGCGATCAAATATCTTTACGATAAGGAACTGAAAAAGGGCGAGAAGCCGTTGGTGATGGCGGCAAGGGAACATAAAAGGTTTTACGGACGGCGCGACGTTGCCGTGACAGGCAGCGAGGATGATCTGCGCGAGGCGGCCAGAAGCCTTTATGGATTGCTGCGAGGCGCGGACGCGGACGGATTTACAAGTATTCTGTATGAAGCGGTGCCAAAGGTTGGCATCGGATTTGCCGTGATGAACAGGGTCTATAAATCGGCGGCATATAATATAGTGAGAGTATAGGAGGAAAAAAGCGAAATTATGAACGTTCTTTTTGTGTGTACAGGCAATACATGCAGAAGCCCGATGGCGGAAGAACTGGCTGACGATGCGGCAGGCCGAAGTACTCACTTAAAAGACATGGTATTCAGATCGGCCGGAACATTTGCGTGCGAGGGCGAACCGGCGGCTCCTGAGGCGGTTCAGGTGATGGAGGAGCTGGGCCTTGACCTTGACAAACACGAAGCTCAGCAGTTTGACCGGGAGCTGGCACAGTGGGCTGATCTTATTCTGGCTATGGAAGCGCGGCATATTGAAGAGATGGAGGCGATGGCCCCGGATGAGGAGCACAAGATGCACACGCTGCTGGGTTTTGCGGCGGGGGGGGGAGGATATCCG
>Ga0183096_1002559_pt1 | contig 12290 bp, 9 predicted proteins | sample Biomet5_FD_127791 | JGI IMG/M metagenome (GOLD analysis project Ga0183096, IMG submission 127791) | Microbial communities from bioreactor (seeded with sewage sludge) at LBNL, California, USA - Biofuel metagenome 5 (version 2) (version 3) | ecosystem: Engineered > Bioreactor > Anaerobic >...
CTTTCCTTTTCTTCCACAGTGTTATTGCTCATATCCGCATATTGGATATTCTGCGGATAATTCTCCAGCGAGAAGGTTCTGTCTTTATAAAGGGTTTCGGGCATGTAGCGCTCGCAGTTTTCGTAATTGAAGGTGTTGACAAGAAAATTGAAAACATCCCTCACGGCCTTGCGGTCTTCCTTTCCCTTTATGATGGCCTGCCCATATACGGCATAAGGGGCGCCTTCCTCAAAAAAGACGATCTTGAGCGGCGAGCCCTCGTTGATTTTGGCGACGGCGGTGGCCGTCGTCCCCAAACCGATGGCGGCCTTGCCTTCTGCTACAGCGTTCAGCGGCCCGGAGCCGGATTCGGTGTATTGCAGGATGTTATCCGTGAGCTTGTCAAAGTAGTCCAGCGCCTTCTCTTCGCTCCAGGCGTTGACAAGAGATTTGTAAAACATATAGCCTGTGCTGGAAGCTTTCGGGTCCGGCATGGAGATCAGGCCCCGGTACTCCGGCTTGAGCAGGTCTTCATAGGACGTCGGTTCATCAAGCCCAAGCTCTCCCAAAAGCTGCGTGTTGATGATAATTGCGCCACTGCCGCGCTCCTGCGGCAGAAAATCGTCGCTCATGATCAGGGTCTCATCATAGATGGACTGGTCATAGGAAGAGAGATCAGCAAGATACCCTTTTTCATCTAACTGCTGGAGATAACTGTATCCGAGACTGTGGGTGATGTCGCAGTCGGTATTGGCTCCCTCCGCTAAAAGCTTTGCGATATGATCGCCTGTCGAATAAAACACGATGTTCACATCATAGTTTGGGAATGTCTCTTCCAGGCGTTTATTCAGGTATTCGATCCTGTAATTCTCAATGCTGGTATAGATCGTTACAGTTTCTTTCGCAGCGGATTTGGAGGCCGAACAGCCGCTCAGCATGCAGCAGCCGACCGCAGCGCAGAGACAGACTGCAATGATCTTCCATAACTTGTACTTTTTCATTGCCATGCCTCCCACACTTGTTGAAATCAACGTGATAGAATCTATAAAATGTTACGTTTAAGGTTTCAGAAGGTGCTTCTTCACTTGAATATGGTCGCATGACGGTAATGCAGCAGCATCAGGCATTATATGCTTTTGTGTGGATTTTCTTCGTCTACATTACCCTTTGGGGCATCCGGTACGATCTTTTTCATATATTGAACCATCTCTATTACACAATTAAAAAACGCCTCTCGTTCCGATTCATGCATTACAGAAAGTCGTTCTGCAATCGTTTGATCAACCAGCTGTTCTGCTTCGGAATATGCCTCCTCGCCAAGTGGCGTAACGGAAAGAAGCTTTTCAAATGGTGGGTACCTTTCCGCTGTTCGCAGGATAAATCCGTTTTGTTCCAGCTTTTTCAATATTCTGCTGAGGTAACCACGGTCAATTACATTGTATCTGCAAATATCGCGGGCAATCATCCCGGGGTTCCGCACGATGGTGCCACGTATGTTCATTTTATTGAAGGTATATCCCAGATAATCAAAGTCCCCGCCAAAGATTGCCGTGGCCGGGTTAATCCTTCGCAATCCATCTTTGATCATTTCGTATCTTTCCAAAAGAATAGCCTTCGATTATAAAAATTATATTACTGCAAATTGATTTTATCAACTCAAAATCAACAAATAGATAGAAAATGTCCTTCTGGATGAACAAGTTGAGAGATCAAAATGAGAGCGTACAAGATGTTTTCCGGAAAAGAAGCAGTGAAAAGGGCTGATCTCTATCCTTGCATTTTGCGGTGATGCTGTGAAGGTCTTGGTTTCGGCTGTTCAGAGTTCAGTCTGTGAGTTCCATTTTTCCACGCCATCGCAAAAAGCAAAGAGATGAAATTGTGTAATGTCAAAGCTCCCCTTGGGTCAAAGTGGTTGGCGGATATGGGCACGAGTTTTGCGGCAGCACAACGGCAACGGAAAATCAGATAGCTTATGTGATGCGTGTAATGAACGCAATACAAATAATCCGAGCCATATCTCCTAAGCGGACTTGCTTAGGACAAGCTCGTGCGGAGCGAGTGGAAATAAACAAACGAGCGCCGGAAACCTGCTGGGTTCCGGCGCTCGTTTTATGCCTTCGCGCTGTTATGGAGGACATGTTTTATGGAAACGAAAGCTCTTCTGCCAAGTCGACCGTTCAACTCTGCCGCCGGCGTCACCTGCAAACTGCGCCGCACCGTTTCCGTTCAGCCTGCTCGCTGACCGGTATTTCTCCCTGAAGCGCATCGGGAAGAAGTCTGTTTCCGAATAAAAGCACTGCATCCCTTACAACAAGAGACATATGCCAACGGCAAGAGCATGCCATTGCACCGGCAATCCCTGAACGCGCCGCGCGCAGCGTGAGAGCAGCTCTGTCACGTCATTTCTGCGGACGGTGTGCTTCTGATTTTTCAGCTATCATTGTGCTTGCTTTTCGCTGCAAGGGCTTACCAGTTTAAGGATGCTCTTTCCGTCCGCGGGGCATTTTTTCAGTCCGTCAAAAATTGTCTGCGGTAAATCCTGTTTGGCTATAAGCTTGGCCCACAGAAAGAACTCTGCCGTAAAAGGGACAAACGGGTCGCATTCAATTAGTTTGTCGTTCTCATCCTTCATCCAATTTAGTTGTGTCTCTCCCTTTTGGACCGCATCAATATACTCTCGAATTTTAGTCTGAATCCACAGATAAGAGCCCTTTTCATTTTTGTCTTTATCCCCGTATTCGAGGTTGCTCCAGCTTTTCCTATAGCTCCGCGGGACTCTCTCGTGTGTGTTTTCGTACCATGTGATCACATCAGTCCAGAACCAATCGAGAATATTGGAATCGAGCGCCATGTGGCAATACCGATAATAATCCATTAGTTTATCATCGTCTGTTTTGGCCGGGACTGAGAAACAGTACAGGTTTTTGAAAGCCATATTGATGATCTTCTGCGCTTTGCCGGCGGTAATTTTTTCTTCAATTCCGTCCAGTTTCTTGGTGTCCGCATTGTCACGCTCTTCGCCGTCAGGCTTTATGAAATCTTTCAATGTAGCCACGAATTCCTCACACAGCAACTTGTGACAGTCGTCAAAACCTTTCTCATCTTCAACAGGTTCTTCAAAATAGTCGTAAAGCTTTCGTGTCAGCCACAGGCGGATTGCCGTTTTTTTGTATTCTTCAACCGCGGCAAACCCGCTTATGGTCCGCACCGACATATCGCGGTAGGCGGCAGAGACGGCGAGATAAATGTCTTCCAGATGTTCCACTGACAAATCCTTGTTCCTGCCAAAATTGTTAAAGCCAAATGTGCGGGTCAAACACTCATGCAATTCTTTTTGCGTCAAATCATCCACGCTCCTTTTTCAAAATCCGTTCTATTTCTGCCACATAAGTTTCCCAATTGCTTACCAGCTGCTCCGGCTGTTTTAACGATGGTACTTCATCTCAAAAGATATGCTCTCTCATGGCTTATGTCAAATTCTTCTTCCCTCCGGAATCGCAACATGTTCCATCAGGTCACAGCCGCGGCAGATCTGCTCGCCAACCATCATCAGGCTTTGCGGTAGCGGCAGAAAGGACAGGCTTTGACACCAGGAAAAAGCGAAATCCCCAATTTCGCGCACTCCCTCCGGGATTGAAATAGAGAAAAGATGCGTGCAGGAAGAGAACGCAAAACAGGCAATGGTCGTCAACCCCCTGCGGGATCTGATAGGAGGTTCTCCTTTTGCCGGCGGGATAGCACAGCAGGCGGCTTTTGTCTTTGGTGAACAGCACGCCATCGAGGGTACAAAAAAATGGATTTTCAGGGCTGACCTCGATTCGGGTCAGTCTTTTGCAGTTGATAAACGCCCCCGCGCCGATGGCGGCCACATTTTTCCCTATTACGATTTTTTGCAGATTTTCACATTCAACAAACGCCCTTGCCCCGATCACCGTCACACTGTCCGGAATCCTGACCTCTTTCCATGCGGAAAGGCTGCATGCCAAATCCTCAATGCGGAGCACGCTCTCCGGAATCTGCTGTTCTTCGCCGATGACAGGCGGACAGCAGACAAGGCGGGTTTTGTCCCGGCTGAGCAGCATCCCCCCAACATCGCAAAACGCGGGGTTTTGCGGGCTGACCTCAAAACGATTCAGCCGCAGACCCATCGCAAAAGCGCCCCTGCCGATGCGCACAGTACCGGCACCGATGACGGCTGTTTTCAATGCCAGGCAGTAGTCAAACGCGCTTGCGCCAATCGCGGACACACTGTCTGGAATCCGGATTTCCGGCAGGACAGTGCAGGCCTGAAATGCGTTTTTCCCAATGCGCTGCAGTCCCTCCGGCAGGGTGATCTGTTCAAGCGTACAATACTCAAATGCACCTGTCCCGATCTCCCGCAGTCCGCGTGAAAAATAAGCGCGGCACAGGCTGGTGCAGGCGCTGCAGGCCTGTCGGCCGATGGCCTGTATTCCTTCCTGCAGCACGAGCTCCTCCAGTTCATTGTTGCCGACAAATGCCCGCGCGCCGATCTTTTTTATGCCCTGCGGCACCACAATGCAGCGCTCGTCACTGTCCGCCGTACTCTGGTATCTCACGCACCGCTGGTATTGCAAGCGTGTTGTCTCTGACAACAAATCCCCCGATCCGATATCCGCTGAACTCCACTCTTGCACACTCCCTCTGTGATCCTGCAGCTTCACAATAGCAGAGCGTGTGGTGTTGTTTTGGGACATTTCATCTGCTCTCCACCCGGCGGCGGCAAAGGATTCGGGGCGGCCAGGCGAGGACAATGCTGTAAAAAGTGTTGTTTCAGCGGTCAGGGGGCCAGCAGCTCCTTGAGCCAAAGTGCATTCTGCGCACTCTCCGCGATCACAAACTCCTGCCCGATGCAGTTGCTCTGAAAATAATCGCCATGAATATTTTTTTTGCCGTGGCAGCTGATATCCGACTTCGCCAAAAAATCCGTCAATTTCCAGCGCGAGCGGCTTTTGCCCGGTGCCGTCAGCACTCTTTTTTCAGCAAAGGGCAAGGTGCCAAAGCCCGGCATACCAGTCGGCGCCCCGTCGAGGGTCAGCTGCTCCGCCGCCAGATAAAGCGTATTTCCGCTTTCCGCCATCAGCGCACCTTCCGCGTGGGGATGCCAGGGACAGCGCGCGCGGATCTGCTGCCCGGTCAGCACGGCGCCGACCTGCAGGTAGCCCCAGATCACCTGCAGGTCCGGTGCACCGCGGACATAGCGTAGCGCGCCGTCCGCCCGCTCGGTGCGGCGAAACCAGCCGAAGAACAGGAACACATCCCCAATACCAAAGCCCTGCTGCCGCAGATGCGTTTCGGCTGCGCCGGTCTGGCCGAGGGCGGCGGTCCAGCCGCGGGGCCGGACCGCTCTGGCCTCCGGGCGCAGGTCCGGATCGAGATGGCAACCCGCGCCGGGGCGGTAACTTTTCGGCGCCAGTTGCCGCCAGATCTCGGCACAGGTCTCATCCCGGCAGAGGACATCGTCAAAATGAAGACTGCTCTCCGCCGGGATCGGCAGAGAAACCAGCTGACCGTCCGGCAGAACCGGGCTGGCACAGCCGCCGTTGGCGGCGTCAAACCCCTTGCGGGAAAGGCTGATTTTCATGTGAGATTCACCTCTTCCGGAAACCGGACGCCGCACTGGCACGGCCTGCCGCAAACATGCCCGCCCGCTGCGACGTTGTTTTTCAGCCAGCCGCTGAGCGCACTGTCTTTGTTCAGCACGCGGTGGCCGCGCTTCACTTCAAAGGGAAGGGACAGTTTTTTTGCCTCACGGCCAAAGTAGCAAAAGTGATCTGAGAGCAGCACAAACTCTCCGCTCAGGTCATGCACCACCGCGTCCGGGTCAAGATTCCCTCCAGTCAGATGAAAGGAGGGGTGCACCACAATGCGGCGTGCCGCGCTATCCACTTCATAGACATTGTCAGCACAGTTGCGGATACTGTTGTTCTGCTGCCAATAGTCAGCCTCCGGCTGCGGCCGCACAAAATAATCTGCCGCCGGCTGCGGCCGCTTGCAGCCTCGCTGCCAGTACTCCGGGAAGGACAAAATGTTGCTCACCTGCATGGCAAAAATCACGCTCCCCCGTCCTGCCGCCGGCAGGCAGGGAAGGCCTTTGCCGGCAAGGCCGACGACCCAGAGATTCTGGCCGCGCACAAAGTCGCAGAAATCCATTTTGCAGACTGCCCCGACATTCCCCCGCACAAACGCCAAGCCGGTCAGGTCAAAGTTGATTTTCTTCTCCTGCGCCAGACGCTTTTTCTGGCAGGCACTCCAGCGCGAGACGTTCTCCTTCTCGCGGAGCTGCTGCCAAAAACGCTCGCTCACCAGCTGCGCCGCCGCTCTGCGAATTTGCGGCTTGCAGCAGGCCAGCGTGCAGAGCCCGCCAAAGGGGTTGGGAGCAAAACCGGTGTCCGAAGTCATCGTGTAAACATAGATAGTCGCTTCTCTTTCTTCCGCACGCATTTCTTCCATAAGCGAGCCCCTTTTTGTCCGCAGCCCGCGCGCCGCATTGAAACCCAATACTTTCCGTTTTTATTGTAGCCTGCCCGCACCCGTAAAACAAGTGTTTGCCCATCCCCTTGAAAACCTGTTTTTCGCTGCTGCGGCCGCGTAGAAAACAGCACTTGCGGCACATCCGCTGTTCTCTACCGCTCGCCGCAGACCCAAAAAATCTGCCTGCCGCTTTTTTGCGCCTCCTGCAGGAGCACTGTGCGCTGAGCGTCGCCGTCAGATCCCTCCAGCAGCCCGGTGACCAGCAGCGGCTTGTCGACGCGATTCAGATCGCGGATCACGCCAAGCCGCTGCCAGAACTCCGCGATCTGCAGAAAGCATAAAAACTGAAAAATTTTATTCTCCTCCCCGGTCAGCGCGCCCGTGCCCAAACGGGCAGGCCGCGCGGCAGACAGTGCAAATCTGCCTGTGTCGTTCAGGGAAAAGAACATCTCCCTGCCGCTGAGCGACAGCTTTTGCGGCGGAAAAGAGCGAATCGTCCGGTCCAGCAGCAGCTTAAAGGTTCTGGTTTCTCCAATCCCCTCGGTGCGCTGCACAAAGGTGTTTTCCGGATAGCAGAAGCCGCTGTTTTTGTAGCGCAGAAACCGGTCGTGAAAATCGCTGCCGGCGTCACCGTCGAACAGGTCAAAATCAGCCTCCTCCGCACAGCGGTGGGCCGCGGCGAGGTAATCGGCGGTGCAGTCCCGTCCGTTTTCCTGCCGCGCCGTCAGCGTCCAGTTCCCCTGCTCCCCCGCGGCACAGACATGGCGGCACCTCCCGGCAGCGGCGACCGCTGCGGTCAGGCGGGCGCCGGTACGGGCAGGCAGGTATCCGGGCGGCGCGGTGCTGCCGCAAAGCAGCGCCGCGGCGTCCAGAATCGCTTTTGCCTCCGCTTTGCGCAGCAGCACCGGACCGGGCGAAAATGCCGCATCACAGCGCCCGGGTGACTCCGCATTCTCAAGAATCAGCCGTTCAATCCTCATATAGGGCTCCCCTTTGCAGCGAGTTTTCCACTGCTTTTCTCCGCCTCAATCCCCGCTGCCAAAGCCAATCCTCGCACGCCCGGACGATATGACACCGGACGGCGCGACAATGTCCGCCTCCGTGAGCAGGCAGAGCTGCGCCGCCGTGGGCGCATCACAGCCCTGTGCCGCAAGCCTGCCCGCCTGTTCGATGGCCGCCCGCTCGATCAAGTTGCGCACAAAGCGGCCGTTGCCGAAATCGGCTGTTTTGTGCGCCGCGGCAAAGATCTTCTCCAGTTTTTGCCGTGCCTTCTCACTCAGCTGCAGGCCGCGCGCATCGGCAAGCTTTTCCGCAATGGCGCACAGCTGCGCCGGGTCGTAATCGGCAAAGTCCACCGTGAAGGCAATGCGCGAGCGCAGGCCGGGGTTGCGGTCGAGAAAGGCTGTCATTTTTTCCGGATAGCCGGCAAAGATCACAGCGGTGTCCTCGCGGCAGTTTTCCATCTCCTGCACGATCGTGTTGATTGCCTCGTCGCCAAACGAGCCTTCACGGCCGTCCGTGAGCGCGTAGGCCTCGTCAAGGAACAGCACGCCGCCGCGCGCCTGCCGGAACTTGTCGCGCACAAGCCGCGCCGTCCAGCCGACGTATTTACCCACAAGATCAGCGCGGCCGACCTCGACCAGTTCCCCGCGCTGCAGCAGGCCCTTTTCCTTCAGGATGCGGGCGAACAAGCGCGCGGTCGTTGTCTTGGCCGTGCCGGGATTGCCGGTGAACACCATGTGCATGGACGGGTAGAGCGCCGGCAGCCCGTTCTGCTCACGCCAGTGCTGCAGCGCGAAGCAATCGAGCAGACGGTGGATGATCTCTTTGGGCTGTTCAAGGCCAATCATCCCGTCCAATTGGGCAAGCGCGCCGGTCTGCGGCGGCGCTGCTGCCGCTAGCGCCGCCGCGGACGGTACCGCCCGGTACTGCGGATAGACCTGTGCGCGCAGTTTGTGGTCGATCCAAACGTCAAACAGCGCGTTCAGTTCTTTCTCCGTGCGGCTCGCTTTCTCTTTTCCCAATGCGGCGCAGAGCGCCCGATCCGGCATCAGGCCGTGCTGCGCGGCAAGATTTTTGAGATATTCCCGTGCCTGCGCCGGAGCGACGGCGTCCTCCCTCAGCTCTATGACGGCAAGCTCCCCCAGCTGCGTCAGAAAGTCCCGGCAGAACTGCTCGTCTCCATCTGGCAGGCAGAACACGGTGAGCACCTGGTTTTTGTGGCGTCGCGCGACCTCGCACAGTGCCCCCAGCACGGTTTTGCCGTCTCGCTGTTCGGCCTCCCGATCCTCTTCGTCGCGGGTCAGCCGCACGACGACGGCGCCGTCCTCGCACAGGCGGTACATCGCCTCGTAGGCGGCGCCCGGCAGGCCGTCTTTGCAGCCCCAGTCGGTATACGCGTAGCGTCTGCCGATACGGCCGTTTGCCGCCAGTGCGCCCAGCAGCACCCGATAGACCGCTTTGCGCCGCTCTCTCTCAGCACAGTACAGCAGGTACTGCGCCGGGTTGCCCCGCACGCCGGTCATTGCGGCGCCGCGTCGAATGCGCCGCAGTTCCGGCACCAGCGTCTGCTCAAACAGCAGACCTTTTGCCGCGCTGCACAGGCTCTCCTCTGTCGCATTTTCGTCGAGCAGCGCTTCTCCATAGCAGATATCGCAGCCGCGTCCGAGAGGGTCAAGACCAAAGTCATGCAGCACCTCGTCAGCGTCGCGGATCGCCCCGCGGTGCTCTGCCGTCCGCAGCAGGGAAAAGAAATCGCCAAAGGTCAGCTCTATGATCTCCTGCCCGCCGACCTCCGGCGCCAGCTCCGCAAGGCGGATGCGCGCCGTTTCCCGCGTGCGAAAGAGCGCTGCGCAGGACTGCTTTCCGCTCTTTTCCGGCAGCGCAAAGACGAGCCCGGCGAGCCCGCCGTCCTCATAATAGGAATGCGGTGTCGGATTCTGTTCCCCGACGTTCGCCTGTGTCTCGCCGTCCGCTCCCGCGCCGTCGACGTCCGCTTTGGCCGCGGCGGCAAAACTGACTCTGCAAAAATACATGCTGTTTCCCTCCCGCTGCGGCCGTGCGTCTCTTTTGCCGCACCGATACCATACCGCAACCGAAGCACCAAAGACGGTGCATTCAAAAAAACGGCCGGGACAGTGCCCATACAGGTACTGTCCCGGCCGTCTGTCCCCTCGGGCATGAAAATCATGTCTCAGGGCTCGGCGTAAGCCGCCTGCCCTTTGGCGAGGTCCGCACGGATCTTTTCGCGCAGACCTGCCGGCTTTGTGACCTCAACGCAGTCGATGTACTGCAGCGCCCAGATCTCCATTGCCGCCGGACTGGCTTTCAGCGTCACGCGCACCTTGTTTTCCCCGGCGCGCTCCATCTGCACCCCGGTCCCGAACCACTCGATGATCCGGTCGATCATCCAATCCGCGGCGAGCAGCTCGACCCGCTGCGCTTTGTCGTTGAACAGGTGCGGGCGGGCACAGGCAAGGTCTTTGTAATCGATGCCGTTTTCATATCCCGGCACCGAATGCAGGTCGGTCAGCGGAGTGTCGGTGAGGATGCGCATGTTGGTGATGTGATCCATACGGTAAAAGGCCATGTTTTTCCACTTTTCATTGAGCGCCATCAGATAATAGCGCTGGCTGTGCAGCAGCATCTGATAGGGACTTGCCGTGTGGGACGCAGTCTTGTGCAGCTTTTTGTCGACCCCGTAGCAGTTGAAATCAAAGGCAATCTGCCGCTTGTTCCCGATTGCTTCATCGACCAGTTCAATATTGAAAAAGAGCGCCTGATTGTCGGTTTTGCTCCAGTCGTCCACCGAACAGATGTGGCGGACATGGGCGCGAAAGTACTGATTGGACAGGCCGCAGAGCTGCTCGATCAGTTCTTTTGAGTGCCTGGCCGTGATGTAGCGGCTGGACAGCACGCCGTCGATGAGCATGCGCAGCTCGGCATCCTCAAATTCCCGCGTCTCCAGATAATTGCCGCCGCGCTTGGTGCCGATTTCCAGCCCGGCCTCGCGCAGCAGCGAGAGGTTGCGGCTGACAGCCTTGCGCTCCAGCACGATGCCATAGTCCTGCTCCAGATGGCCGGCGATCTCCTCCTGGGTCAGCGGGTGATCAAAATCGCTGTACCTCTTCAGAATCTGCTCAATGCGCAGCAGCGCCAGCTTTTTCGGTTCCAGATCTTCCATCCGTCTGCCCCCCTGTTTTTCAAGTCTCCCGTTCATCTGTCTATGATGTACCACATCCGGTGCGCAATGTCAACGGTAAACGCACCGTTTTCGGTATCGACGCACATCAGCGCCAACAAAAATGCATACGGATTTTTGTGAAATGTGCATTGCAAAAATGCTATCTTCCAGCCCGCTTTTCGAGTGGAATCAGCTTGGAATAAGGCCCTTTTACACTTTTGAAAAATGCGCAGAGAGCCACACGCGGCATGCACCGGTTGCGGTACATCAAAGGCGCTATGATATCCGTACAGCAAACAACATCACGCAAACACAGAAAGTGAGGCAGCGCATGAAGGATTACACACTGGCGATTGAGGACGGCATCGTCACTTCCATCGAGCTGGAAAACGCGGAGGCCGCAGAAAGCGGCATGGAGGTTCTGCCCTCGCCGCGGGAGATGACCGGCCGGCTGTGGATCCCGCGGGAGGTCACGGGCTTCGCACCGGAGGTGCTCATTGGCTGTGCCCCGGAGGCAATCGAAGTCGAGGCTGGCAATCCCGCCTTCCGCGCGCAGGGCAACTGCCTGCTGTCGCGGGACGGCAGCACGCTGGTGCTGGCCTGTAAAAACAGTGTACTGCCCGAGGACGGCAGCCTTGTAAGGATCGGCGACGGTGCCTTCAACTGGGCACTCGACCTCTCGGAGCTGGCGCTTGACCCGCTGCGGCTGCCCGCATCGGTTCGGGTCATCGGCCGCCGCGGGCTGGCGCTTTACAGCGAAAACGCCGTGCATCTTCTTGCGCCGGCTTCCGTCGAGCGGGTCGAGGTCATGGCCCTGATGATGCGCAGCGATGACCCGCGCGGCTGCACCGTGACCTTTGCGGGCTCGCCGCTGCTCGTCCCCGGTGTATTCGGCACCAGGGCTGAGGCCGCGGATACCGAGGACGAGTCCTATGCCGGCCTGCCGCCCATTCTTTTCACCCATCCGGACTCACTGCTCGTGCAGGCGCCCGCCGGGTCGTCGGTGCTGGCCTACTGCGCGCGTTACGGGCTGCCGGCCGAGGCGATCTGACCCTGCAGGCTTCAAAAAGCGGGGCCCTGCAAACCGGGCGGCCCCGTGGTGCAAAAATGTCTGCCTTCAAACCATATCATCAAAAAATCATCAAAAAGTTGATACTGAAGACCACCGCTGGAGGTGCCATTTGTGAGTGAATCATCCGTACCGTCATACATCCGCGCCGAGCTGAATCTGCAGACCATTCACAGCCCGCATGAATCGATTATCCGCACCGCGGAAGCGATCTGCTTTGCCGCCGAGCAGAAATTCAGCGCTCTCGCCATCACCGATCGGGCAGGGGCGTATGCCTTTTATGAGGCGGAAGCCTGCTGTGATCAGCTCTGTGCACCGCCCAAGCTGATCTACGGCGCGCTGCTCGACTGTGCTGAAACTGTGGACGCGCAGCCGTTCGGCGTCACCCTGCTGGCCCGCACGCGGGAAGGGCTCTGCAACCTTTACCGTATTGTGTCGGACAGCTATCTGCCCACGCACAGCGGCAGCACTTATCCCTGCACTGCCCTCTCCTTTCTTCTTGCTCACCGGGGCGGGCTGCTGCTCGGCCGTGCCGACGACGGCCGGCCCGGCGGAATTGATGCCGAT
>Ga0183096_1002562_pt1 | contig 12284 bp, 8 predicted proteins | sample Biomet5_FD_127791 | JGI IMG/M metagenome (GOLD analysis project Ga0183096, IMG submission 127791) | Microbial communities from bioreactor (seeded with sewage sludge) at LBNL, California, USA - Biofuel metagenome 5 (version 2) (version 3) | ecosystem: Engineered > Bioreactor > Anaerobic >...
ACAAAATACTGGAAACGGCGGGCGGCGTAACGCTCGTCCGACTCAATCAGCAGTACGTCGGCTTTCATCCGTCCGCCGAGAGTGGAATGGTCCAGCACCAGGGTCACGACGCCCTCGATCTGATTGGAGCCCTCCTCGTTGTATACGACGTTCTTTCCGTCGGCACGGAGAATGGCGGCGATCATCTCCACCGTGGAGGTCTTGCCGTTGGAGCCGGTGACGGCGATGATATGCTGCGGAAGCTGAACGCGGCTGAGAATGTCCGGGCAGAGCTTCAGGGCGGCCTTGCCGGGCATGGAGCTGCCCTTGCCCACGAGCTTGCCCAGCCAGCGTCCGAATTTGCATACTACGATCGCCAGAAATTTCCTCATTCGCCCTCACGCTCCCTGTCGGAAAAATCGCGGAATTCGGCGACGGCCCGGACCGGCGCGCCGTCTGCCTTTTCAAACTTCAGCGGCAGGGCGAAGAGCATGACGTCGTCGCGCCCGACGATCTTGCGCAGGCACAGATTCTCCAGAATAACCAAGCCGCCGTCCAGCAAAATGCGGTGGCAGTCCCGCCGGGCCGCCTGCAGCGTATCGACGCTCAGCGCGTCGGTTCCCACGCCCTTGAGCCCGCAGGAGACGAGATAGCGGGCGGCCTCCGCGTCGGGGACTGGAAAGGCGTCATAATAGGAGTCGCAGCCCCAGCGCTTTTCCCATCCGGTATAGAACAGGACGAAATCGGCGGAGAGCATGGAACTGCTCTGCTCCTGCAGATAGTCGGCGGTGATGATCCCGCCCTCCGGCAGGCCGGACACATCCAGCACCACGGCGCGGCCGCAGAACTGGGAGACCGGCAGTACGTCCAGAGAGGAGCCCTCCCGCAGCAGATGAGAGGGAGCGTCCATATGGGTGCCGGTGTGAGAGGCCATGGAGATCAGCGTCTCCCGGTAGCCGTCCCGGGTCAGCGTTCCCGCCGGAGCCATGGAGGGCCGGATCGTACTGGGGTAGACCGGCATATCCGGCTTAATGGTATGTGTCAGATCGATAATCATCGCACAAAGACTTCCTTTCCCGGGAAAAACCCGATTTCCGCGGGCCCGCGCAGCGGGAGCCCGATTTCACACAAAATCGCCGGAAGCGGCACATCCGGGCGGCAGGCAAAATCACTGCCGGCCCAGCCAGATCATCAGCGCGGCGATGTCCGCCGGAGAGACGCCGGAGATCCGGGAGGCCTGTCCCAGATTGGCCGGCCGCACAGCGCTGAGCTTTTCCCGGGCCTCCAGCCGCAGCCCGGCGACGGCGGCGTAGTCCGCGTCCGCGGGCAGGGCGCGGTTTTCCATCCGCTCAAAATCCGCCACCTGGCGCATCTGCCGCTGAATGTAACCCTCGTACTTGACGGAAAGCTCCACTTCCTCGGCAATCTCCTCGCTCAGCCCCGGCCAGTCCGAATCGAAGGCCCGCAGATCGGCGTAACAAAGCTCCGGCCGGCGCAGCAGATCAATGAGGCGGCAGCCGTCGGCGACATCCGACGTGCCCTTCTCCGCCAGAAACGCGGACAGGGCGGGGGACGGCGCCACGCCGGCGTGCTCCAGTCGGGAGATCTCCCGGCGGACCGCAGCGTATTTTTCCTCCACGGCGCGTTTGCGCGCCTGGCTTACCAGACCGATGGCGCAGCCCCGGCCGGTCAGGCGCTGATCGGCGTTGTCCTCCCGCAAAAGAAGCCGGTATTCGCTGCGGGAGGTCATCATACGGTAAGGCTCGTTGGTCCCTTTGGTGACCAGGTCGTCGATCAGCGTTCCGATATAGGACTCGCTGCGCCGGAGAATAAAGGCGTCCAGCCCCAGCAGCGCCCGGGCGGCGTTGACGCCGGCAACGAAGCCCTGGACGGCGGCCTCCTCATAGCCGGAGGAGCCGTTGAACTGGCCCGCCCCGTACAGCCCGCTCACCGCCTTCGTCTCCAGAGTGGGGCGCAGGGCCAGCGGGTCGATGCAGTCGTATTCGATGGCGTAGGCGGGGCGGGTCACCTCCGCCCGGCGAAGTCCCGGCACGGAGTGGAGCATCTGCAGCTGCACTTCCTCCGGCATTGAGGAGGAAAAGCCCTGCACATAGAGCTCCTCCGTATGGAGTCCCATGGGCTCGATAAAGAGCTGGTGGCGCTTTTTATCGGGGAAGCGCATGACCTTCGTCTCGAAGGAGGGGCAATAGCGGGGGCCGACGCCCTCAATGACGCCGGAATAAATGGGGGACCGGTCCAGATTTTTCAGAACGATCTGCCTGGTCTCCTCCGTGGTCCAGGTGAGGTAGCACACGGCCTGGTTCTCCGGACGGCGCAGAGTGGAATAGGAGAAGGGGACGGGCAGCTCGTCGCCGGGCTGAAGCTCCATCTCGCCGAAGTCCACGCTGCGGGCGTTGACCCGCGGCGGCGTGCCCGTTTTGAACCGCCGGAGCGGCAGCCCCAGACGCAAAAGGGAGGCGGTCAGCCGGGCCGCCGCATGCATCCCGTCGGGGCCGGATTCCTCCAGACATTCGCCGATGATGGTGCGCCCGGAGAGATAAGTTCCGGTGGCAAGAATCACCGCCCGCACGCCAAAGACCGCCCCGGTGGACAAAACCACCTGCGCGGCGCGGCCGCCCTCCGTCCGGATCTCCACGACCTCGCCCTGCCGGACGGTCAGGCCCTCCTGCCGTTCGAGGACGTGCTTCATGCGCTCCTGATAGCGCCGGCGGTCCGCCTGCGCCCGGAGGGACCAAACGGCGGGCCCCTTGCCCTTGTTCAGGAGGCGGTACTGAATGCAGCATTCGTCGGCGGCCTTCGCCATCTCCCCGCCCAGCGCGTCCAGCTCCCGGACCAGATGGCCCTTGCCGGTGCCGCCGATGGCGGGATTGCAGGGCATGTTGCCCACCGCGTCCAGATTGATGGTGAACACGATCGTCCTGAGCCCCAGCCGCGCGGCGGCCAGCGAGGCTTCGATCCCGGCGTGTCCGGCGCCCACCACCGCGATATCAAATTTTCCGGCATTGAATTCGATCATAAGAGACGCTCCCTGAAAGAACTGCCGACCGCGGAAAAATATGGGGCGTTCAGCCCCCGCGCCGCAGAGTGATCACCGCCACCTGCGGCCGGTTGAAAAGACGGAACGACGGGCCGGAATTCCCCAGTCCCCGGGAGACGAACACCGTCTGCCCGTTGACGGTATAAAATCCGGACATCTCGGTGGGAAACAGATTTCTCTGGGTTCCGATGAGTCCGTCGGTGAAGGGCAGGCGGATCATGCCGCCGTGTCCGTGGCCGGAGATGGTGAGGTCGGCGCCCAGCAGGCTGTATTCGCTTTCAAACCGGTCGTTCCGGTGGGCCAGCAGGATCCAGAAGGGGTCGCCGAAGGCCGCGTGGAGCTCTGCCGCCAGCGTCTGGGGAGACTTTTGATCAGCATAGCCGTTGGGATCGTCGATCCCCGCCAGGACAAGAGAGTCTCCGCCGCGCTCCAAGACCGTATCTTCGTTGGAGAGCACGGTCCACCCGGCGTCTGAAAGCGTCTTTTTAAGCCTGGCAACGCTCTCCCGCATGGCCCACTCGTGATTTCCGGTGATATAGGCCGTCGGCGCGATCTGCGCCAGGCCGTCGGCCAGCGTCTGCACTTCGTCCCAGTCGATGCCGCGGAAGCGGTCCACCAGGTCGCCGGTGACGGCGATCAGATCCGGATTCTGCTCCGCCACGGCCCGGAAAAGGGCGGCGTTTCCGCTCCCGAATACAGCTCCGTGGAGGTCGGACAGCACAACGATGCGATAGCCGTCGAAGCCGGCGGGCAGACGGGCGGACACAAAGGAAAAATTCTCCGTCTGCAGGGCGGTGTTTTCCCATCGGAAAAATCCGGCCAGCAGCGCCAGAACCAGAAAAAAAATCAGGATCCGCCGCCTTGCGCGGCGGGGCCGGGCGTGTTTTGCCATAAGAGGAGCGGCCTCCCCGCCGCAGCGCCGCGCAGGAACTGCGCAGAACGAAAAGAACAGATGACCAGCCGGGAAGGGGCCGTACATCCGGCCCCGAGGGCAGGCTCGTCCCGCTGCCGGGAAAGCAGCGCGCAGAACGAGAGCGTGGTCATTATACCACAGCCCCCCGCCGCTTGCGAGATGAAATTTGTACAAAGATGGAAAACGGATTTCCTTTCCTTCGGTTATTCGGCGCTTTTCAGGGATTCCACCATGTCGATTTTCCGCATCTTCAGAAAACCGAAGCTGTTGACCAGGGCGGAAAAGCCCGCCGTGAGCAGAGCGGCCCAGAGATAGGCCCAGGGGTCCGTCTGGCGGCCGAACATCATCAGGTCGATCTCCACGGAGCGGACCAGCCACATGTGAAGATAGTGTCCCGCCACGATTCCCAGGGCGATGCCCGCCGCCGTGAGGACCACGTTCTCCCGGTTGACGTAGGCGGATACCTCCCGGTCGTAAAATCCCAGCACCTTGATGGTGGCCAGCTCCCGCTTCCGCTCCGTGATGTTGATGTTGGAGAGATTATAGAGCACCACCAGCGCCAGCGCGGCGGCGGAGATGATGACGATGACCACCACGAAATCCACCCGCTCCATGGAGTGAAAATAGGTGTCCCGGGTATCCAGCATCCGGGTGGCCGAGGCCATGCCGCTGAGCGCCATCAGATCGGAAAAGACGGCGTCGCAGGTTTCCTTGGAGCTGTCGGAGAGGGTCAGCAGCCATGCGTTGGAGACGTAGGCGGTTCCGAATACCCGCTGGTAGCAGGCCGGGGTCATGTAGACGAAATGAGCCAGGTAGTGCTCGCAGATGCCGGATACCGTGACGGTATAGCGCCCGTCGCAGTCCAGGGTAAAGGAGTCGCCCACTTGGAGTCCCAGCAGCTCGGAGAGCTTCTGATCGATAATCACGCCGTCGTCGCGCAGGGTCAGCGGTGTGCCGCCGACGTAGGTGTGCAGATCCACAAAATCCTTCAGACCGGCGGCATCCGCGACCTCCAGATAGGCGGAGGTGCTGTATCGGTCGGACTCCGCCGTCGCGGTGGCCAGCCGGCAGGGCAGGGACGCGGTGATGGAGGAATTCGCGTCGATGGACCGCTCAATGGCCTCCCGCTCCGAGTCCAGCACGTTGGAGGCCAGCGCGATCTGCGCGGTGTAGTGGTAGAGTTCTCCGTACTGCTTGTCCATGGTCTCCAGCAGGGAGGAGCGCAGGCCGAAGCCCGCAATGATCAGGGCGGTGCATCCGCCGATGCCGGTCACCGTCATCCAAAACCGCCTGTGATAGCGGAACAGGTTTCGGGCCGTAACCTTTCGGTTGAAGCTCAAATGCCGCCACAGGGGACGGATATACTCCAGAAAGACTCTCTTGCCGGGCTTGGGGGCCTTGGGACGCATCAGCGCCGCGGGCATGTCCGACAGAGCCGCAAAGCAGGACACGAGAGAGGAGAGAGTGGTGCATCCCGCCGCCGCCAGCACCGACAGAACGCTGACTGCGGTGTACTGGTGCAGCTCGATGTCCGGAACCTCGTACATGATCTGATAGGCGGTGAAGATCATGGAGGGGAACAGGGTATAGCCCAGCGCCAGCCCCAGAATTCCGCCGACCAGGGAGGGCAGCAGCCCATAGCCCAGATATTTCCGGGAGATCGTCCACTTCGTATAGCCCAGGGCCTTGAGGCAGCCGATCTGAACGCGCTGCTCCTCCACCATGCGGGTCATGGTGGTCAGACACACCAGCGCGGCCACCAGGAAAAACAGCACCGGGAATACGGACGCCAGATTGCCCATGCGGTCCGCGTCCTGGCCGAAGCCCAGATACCCCGGGTTGGAACCCCGGTTCAGCACGTACCACTCGCAGCTGCCGATATCTGCCACCTTCCGCCGGGCGTCGGCGAGCTTCTTCTCCGCATCGGCGATCTTCTCGTCGGCCTCGGCCTTGCCGTCCCGGTAGTCCGCCAGGCCGTCGTTGTACTTCACTTCGCCGCTGCGCAGTTTCTCCACGGCGTCGGCGATCTTGCTCTGTGCCTCCGCCGTCTGGTCGGCCAGCTCCCGTTCCCCGTCGGAGACCTTCTTCAGGCCGTCCCGGTAGTCTGCCCAGCCGTCGTCCAGCTTGGCCCGGGAGTCGTCCAGCTGGCTCCTGGCGTCGTCCAGTTTTACTTTGGCGTCGTCCAGCTTGGCTTTGGCGTCGTCCAGCTTGGTCTTGGCCTCTGCCAGCTGCCGGTTGCCGGAATCGTACGCGTCGTATCCGTCGTTCAGCTGTGCCGCTCCGCTGCGGTAACTCTCCCACGCGCTCTCCAGCTGGCTTTCGGCACCGAGCAGATAGGCGCTGTTTGTCGGCGAGCCGTCCGGCTGGCTCAGCCCGGCGTGAAGGGCGGACAGGGCGGCATCCGCCGCCGCGCGGACGCCGGTGCCGGCGGTGTCCGCCGCCATGGCCGCCAAAAACGCTCCGGCGTCTCCGATTCCCATTGCGGCCAGGCTTTCCGCCAGAGCGCCGTAGGCAATGCCCAGCGCCGCCTGGGCCTGGGCGTCGGCCGGATTGGCGGACAATGCCGCAAGAATGTCCGCGGAGGTAAGGCCGGAGAGCCCGTACAGCCCGCTCAGCGCACCGTCCGTCAGGGCGGCTGCGCCGGTGCCGGCGGTATCCGCCCGCATGGCGGCCAGCAGAGCGGCGCTGTCCGGAAATTGCTGCCCGGCAGGAAGCTGGGCATTGACGGCGGAGAGCACGGTGCTCATCAGTGCGTCGAACTGGCCCTGCCGGGCCGTCAGCTCCTGATAGCCCGCGTCCAGCTGGCTGCTGCCGGCGGAGAGCTCCTGAGCGGCCTCCTTGAGCTTTTGCACGTTTTTCTCATACTCCGCGAGGCCGTCCTCATATTCCGCCGTACCGTCCTCATAATCCCGCAGCCCCTGCTCGTACTCGATGATGCCGTCGGCATACTGGCTCTCGCCGTCATCCAGCTTGATTTGAGCGTCGGAAAGATCCCTTTTGGCGTCGTCGATTTTTTTCTGTGACTCGGCTGTTTCCCTGATCAGCGTAGCCCGGGCGCTGTTCACCTCTGCCCAGCCGTCGTTCAGCTCGGCCCGCGAGTCGGAGAGCTTTTTTCGGGCGTCCGCCAGCTTTTGCTCCGCATCCGCCCTGGCGTCGTCCAGCTTTGTCTGGGCGTCATCCAGCTTTTCGTTGGCTTCGCCCACCAGAGATTTCTGGCGGAGCGCCGCCCGCTGCTTGGCCAGAGGCTTCAGCGCGTCGGTCACGGCGGAGACCCGGTCGTCGTACTCGTCGGAAAAGGCCGTCAGAGCCCTGGCGCCCTCTACGGTCAGGTAGGCGGCGGTGTAGTAGTCCATGTCGAAGGCTCCGGCGGGCAAATAGACAAAGGCCTTGACGCTGCCGGTGCCAAGGGTGGAGGTACCCCGCTCCACGCTGATGTAGCACGGCGAGACCACCGTTCCCACGATGGTATAGGTGCCGCCGGGCAGCACACCCTCAAAATCCCCCTCCGTCACCAGCTGCACCTGGTCACCCACAGACAGTTCCAGACTGCTCAGCAGATTTTTGTCCACTACGCACTCCCGGTTCGTCCGGGGCATCCGCCCCTGCTCCACGGTGGGCAGATTCAGCCGCTCCGGCAGAGAGTAGACCTTCGCCACGATGTCCAGCGCCGGCGTGTGGGCAAAGGCGTCCACCACGTAGGAGGCCTCGCAGTCGGATACCCCCTCCTGCGCGGAGAGAGCCTGAACGTCCTCCCCGGTCAGCCCAAGGGTGGAGAGGATCTGAATGTCCATGAAGTTCTGCGCGTCCAGATAGCTGTCGCAGGTGCGCTTCATGTCCGGGGCGGTGGCGCGCAGTCCGGATAGGAACGTCACCGCCAGCGCCGCCAGAATCAAGATGGATAAAAAGCGGCTGCGGGTGCCGCGCACTTCCCGCCAGAAATCCCGATCGATCGCCCGCATGAGACGTTCCTCCTCTCCGGATAAATTTTGCCCGGGGACCGTTTACCACTCGATTTGCTCCACCGGAGTGGGGTGCTCGTTGCAGCGCATGTCCGCCACCGTGCCGTTTTTGATGCGGATGACCTGGTCGGCCATGGGCGTCAGGGCGCTGTTGTGGGTGATGACCACGACGGTGACGCCCTTTTCCCGGCAGGTGTCCTCCAACAGCTTCAGGATGGACTTTCCGGTCTGATAATCCAGCGCGCCGGTGGGTTCGTCGCACAGCAGCAGCTTGGGATTTTTTGCCAGGGCACGCGCGATGGCGACCCGCTGCTGTTCCCCTCCGGAGAGCTGGGCGGGAAAATTGCCAGCCCGGTCCCGCAGCCCCACCTCGTCCAGCACCAGACCCGCGTCCAGCGGACTGCGGCAGATCTGGGCCGCCAGCTCCACATTTTCCAGCGCCGTCAGATTCTGGATCAGATTGTAGAACTGGAACACAAAGCCGATGTCGTGGCGTCGGTAGCCGGTGAGCTGTCGGGGCGTGTAGCGGCTGACCTCGGCCCCGTCCACGGTGATGGTGCCTTCGGAACACTGGTCCATGCCGCCCAGCATGTTCAGCACGGTAGTCTTGCCGGCCCCGGAGGGCCCCACGATCACCGCGAACTCTCCCCTGCCGATCTGAAAGGAGATATGATCCACCGCCCGGATGGTCACCTCGCCCATCCGGTAGACCTTGGACACGTCTTTAAATGTGACGTACGCCTGTGTTTCCATCGCCGCCTCCTCACGCGCCCATGATCGCCACGCAGCGGTCCATCAGGGCAATCAGCGTCCGGGCATCCTGCTCTCCCAATCCGTCCAGCATCCGGTCAAAATAGGCGAGCATCTGCTCTATCTGCCGGTCGATCTGCCCGCATCCGGCCTCCGTAATGGCGACCCGGACCCGGCGGCGGTCCTCCGGCGAGGGCTCCAGCGTCACAAATTCCTTCCGCTGCAGGGAATTCAGCGCGCCGGTAATCCGGGAGCGGGACAGGTGGAGCTGCTCGCTGAGCACCGAAGGATACACCGGTCCGCTGCCCCGGGCGGCTTTCAGATACTGCAGGATCAGCGCTTCCCCCTGGAGCAGCTCGGCCAAGGTCCCGAACGCTTTGAGCCGGTATATGTTCCTCAGAGAGGCCAGCAGGCTCTCCCGCAGAGCGAAATGTGTGGAATGTTCCATCGCCCGTCCCCCCCTGCCGTTTCCGGCAAAATAGTTCATACTGTGAATTATACAAAAGCAGAGGATGGAATACAATTGCCGTTTATAGTGCAAAATGAACAAATTTGATAAAAATTATTTGTAAAAAATATCAAAAATCGCTCTTGCACTCTTGCAAAAAAACAGGTATGATCGACACAGTAAAAAAGAAGAAGGGAGGAATGTCAAGCATGACGAACGAAAAGTTCACAGCTTACGACCTGGATGACCTGATCTACGGCAAGTGTGTTCTGGTTCCCAGTGATCGGTAAGCGGTTCGGACGGAAGCCACGCTGAAAAGCGTGGGTTTTTTGTTTTTCGGGGCAAAACCGAAAAGCAAAAAACCCGGCTGGCCGGGAAGACCGGACCGTGTGAAACGGGATTCAGCCGCGGCGTTTTGCCGCGTTGAAATAGAAGAAATGCCGCCGGACCCGACGGAAAAAAATATTAGCTGCGGCAATTCATTTTTCTGTGGATTTTTAAGAGGGAATATGGTAATTTTAGGATAGAGAAAAAGAGGGAATACGTGCCTTTTTGAGGGATACTCGGGGAATGACGCAAAAAAGGCGGAAACCCTGGGTCAAAGGGGAGATTTTCATGAGAAAGCGGCGGGCGCTCCCATTGCTGCTGATGCTTCTGCTCTTATCCGGCTGCGGGCGGACGGAATCCTCCGGGCAGGCACTGCCTGCGGGGAGCGCAGCTCCGCAGGCGGTTCAGTCTGCGCCCGCCGTCTCCTCCGCCGATTTGGCGGAGAGCAGCATGGCGGCAGTCCGGACAGAGAACTCCATGGAGACGCTTTCGGAGGAGGAGATTCTCTCCGCATACAACCGGGCCGTTACGGCGTTCGGCTGGTTTGCAGGAGATCCCCTGCCCTGCACCGACGACACGGCCAGGGTCGGGGAGACGCTCTACCAAAGGGTGGATTACGCGGGGTTCTATACGGCGGAGGATCTGCGCACCTACCTGCGGAGCATTTTCTCCGAGGAAATCGTGGAAAAGCTGATGCCGGAGGAAGAGACGCTGCCGCTCTACCGGGACATCAGCGGCGCCCTGTATGAGCGGCCCTCCGGCCGCGGCGGGAATCCGCCGGCCGGGAGCGTCACGGAGACGGTGGAGCAGGTGTCCGGGACTGCGTACGACATCAATGTAGCCGTGGAAATGCTGGGAGAGGACCAGAAAACAGTCACGGGGCTGGAGTGTTTTACCTTTCCCTATCAGTTTGTCAACGACCGGTGGGTTTTCACGGATTTTACGCTTGTGAACTGACCGGCCGCCCGTTTGCGGGCTCGATGCCCCGGCGTCTAAAGCGCCGGGGCTTTTTTTGCGCGCCGGGGAAAAACCGCGGAACAGGCGTTCTGCCGCACGGATTTCCGCTTCCGGATGCGGCGGAATGTGAAAATGCCGGTTTCCTGCGCCGGGCGGAGAGCCGCGGAAATTTCCAGTCGAACAGCCGGGTGAAATGCACAAAAAGCGATAGAAAAAGCTGCGCAAAATCGGAACAGTTCACAAGATACGCAAAAACACAAAATGTTACGCACAAAATCAAGTAATATTTTCTTGCAAAATCAAAAGCCTGTGCTAAAATAGATAGGCACTGTGAAACACAACGATTGTGAGGAGTGGAAAAAAACATGGAAAACCTGTTCTGGATCGGGTTCCTCGGGGCGCTGGTGGCCGGCCTGTTTGCCGTTGCGCAGGCAAAAAAGGTCATGAGTTATTCCGAGGGCACCGAGAAGATGCAAAAGATCGCGGCTTCGATTCGCGCGGGCGCGAACGCTTATCTGAAGCAGCAGTACACGACGGTATTTAAGGTGTTCGTCGTGGTCTTTATTGTGCTGGCGATCATGGCGTTTGCAACCAACGGCGCGATGCTGTCCAAGTTTACGCCGTTCGCGTTTCTGACCGGCGGCATCTGGTCCATGCTGGCGGGCTTCATCGGTATGAAAATTGCCACCAATGCCAACGCGCGGACCGCGCAGGCAGCCATGGAGGGCCTGAACAAGGGCCTGCGCGTGGCGTTCTCCTCCGGCTCCGTCATGGGCTTCACTGTCGTGGGCCTGGGCATGTTGGATATCTCCATTTGGTATCATCTTCTGCACTATGCCTTCGGCATCACCGATCCGGTGGCGCTGGGCAACATCATGGTCATGAACGGCATGGGCGCCTCCTTTATGGCGCTGTTTGCCCGTGTGGGCGGCGGCATTTACACAAAGGCCGCCGACGTGGGCGCGGACCTGGTGGGTAAGGTCGAAGCCGGTATTCCCGAGGACGACCCCCGCAACCCTGCCACCATCGCCGACAACGTGGGCGACAACGTGGGCGATGTGGCCGGCATGGGCGCGGATCTGTATGAGAGCTATGTCGGCTCCGTTCTGGCAACCTTCGCGCTGAGCGCCGCAGCCGGTTACGGCTTTGCGGGCATGCTGCTGCCCATGCTGATTGCCGTGTGCGGCATCGTCTGCTCCATCATCGGCTCCTTCTTCGTCAAGACGAAAGAGGACGCCACCCAGAAATCCCTGCTGACGTCTCTGCGCACCGGCACCTATCTGGCCGCTATCCTTTCTGCCGTTGCGGCCGCTCCCCTGACCTACTTCACGGTGGGTAACTGGGGCATTTATGTGTCCATCCTCTGCGGCCTGATCGGCGGCTGCGCCATCGGCTACTTCACCGAGTACTATACCTCTGATACTTATAAGCCCACCCAGGCGCTGTCCGCCTCCTCGGAGACCGGCTCCGCCACCGTCATCATCGGCGGCCTTTCTCTGGGCATGAAGTCCACCGTTGCCTCCATTCTGATTGTGGCGGCGGCTGTGGTCATCAGCTTCTTCGCCGCGGGCGGCCAGGGCAATTACAACATGGGCCTGTATGGAATCGGCATTGCCGCCGTCGGCATGCTCTCCACCCTCGGCATCACGCTGGCTACCGACGCATACGGCCCCGTGGCCGACAATGCGGGCGGCATCGCCGAGATGGCCGGACTTCCCGAGGAAGTGCGGAACCGGACCGACGCGCTGGATTCCCTGGGCAATACGACCGCCGCTACCGGCAAGGGCTTCGCCATCGGCTCGGCATCCCTGACCGCTCTGGCCCTGCTGGTCTCCTATGTCAACATCGTGGAGGCAAAGGGCGTGGACATGAATCTGTCGGTGACCAACCCCA
>Ga0183096_1002565_pt1 | contig 12273 bp, 16 predicted proteins | sample Biomet5_FD_127791 | JGI IMG/M metagenome (GOLD analysis project Ga0183096, IMG submission 127791) | Microbial communities from bioreactor (seeded with sewage sludge) at LBNL, California, USA - Biofuel metagenome 5 (version 2) (version 3) | ecosystem: Engineered > Bioreactor > Anaerobic >...
CGGCGACCTGGTCGGACAGCCGGAGCAGACCGGCACGCACCTCGTTGGCTTGGGTCAGGTCATGGTCGTAGGTCTCGCTGTTGCTGATGCTCTTGGGATCATGCTCGGTACCCAGGTATTCCACCGGGCTGTCGTCCAGCCCGTTGCAGGCGTCCCACAGCGCGCTGCCGCCCTTGCCCAGCAGCCCGATCAGCCGCTGCCGCGGGGCCTGGGCGACGGCCCCGATGGTCATCAGGCCATGCTCCTTGAGTATCTCGGCGCCGCTTTTGCCGACGAACATCATGTCGCCGATGTCCAGCGGCCACAGCAGCTGCCGGTAGTTGTCCCGGGTGATCACCGTGGTGGCATCCGGCTTCTTGTAGTCGGAGCCCATCTTGGCGAAGGTCTTGTTGAAGGAGACGCCGACCGAGATCGTCACGCCGATCTGCTGGCGTACCTTGGCCCGCAGGGCATCCGCGATGGCCGGGCCATCGCCGAACAGCTGCCGCGAGGCGGTGACGTCGAGCCATGACTCGTCGATGGAGAACGGTTCGACCTGGTCGGTGTACTGGGCGTATATCCCGTTGATGCGGCGGCTGACGGCCTCGTAGCTGTGATGATGGGGAGCCACGATGACCAACTGGGGGCATTTGCGCCGGGCCTGCCAGATCGTCTCGGCCGTCTTGACGCCATAGCCCTTGGCCAGCTCGTTCTTGGCCAGGATGATGCCATGCCGCTTGCTCGGGTCGCCGGCCACGGCCATCGGCACGTGCCGGTATTCCGGGTGGTCGATTGACTCGACGGAGGCGAAGAAGCTGTTGCAGTCGCAATGCAGGATCACACGGTCCATGGTCCACCGCCTCCTTTCTTTTATTCTACTACTAAAAAAGGCGTCAGCCATAGCGGCCGGCGCCTTGATCAGACGGCGTTCAGTTCTTGCCCAGCAGCTTGAACATGTTCTTCTTGTATACCTCGACCCCCGGCTGGTTGAAGGGGTTGACGTCCAGCATCAGCACCGACATGGCCACCGCCCGGAAGAAGAAGTACACCATGTAGCCATAGGTGTAGGCTGACATGTCATCGAGGTCGATGATGATGTTGGGTACGTGGCCTGTATCGGCATGGGCGGCGATGGTGCCCTGGCAGGCCATCTTGTTGACCCAGTCGATGCTGCGGCCCGCCAGGTAGTTCATGCCGTCCAGGTTCTCATCATCCGTGGGGAAGGTGATGTCACGCAACGGCTTGCCGACACGCAGCACCGTCTCGAACAGGCACTTGGTACCTTCCTGGATGAATTGGCCCATGGAGTGCAGGTCCGTGGTGAAGGTCACCGCGGCCGGCAGCAGGCCCTTGCCCTGCTTGCCTTCCGATTCACCGAACAGCTGCTTCCACCATTCGGCGATCATCGTCATGGACGGTTCGTAGGTTACCAGCATCTCCGCGCTGCAGCCCTGGCCGGCCAGGATACGCCTGGCGACGGCATAGCGATAGGCCGGGTTGGCATCGAGGTCGCTGCCTGAAAGGTCGCGGCGGGCGTCCTGGCAGCCCTTCATCAGCATGTCGATGTCCACTCCGCTGGCCGCGATCGGCAGCAGGCCGACGGCGGTGATGACCGAGAAACGGCCGCCGATGTCATCAGGGATGACGAAGGTCCGGTAGCCTTTGCGGTCGGCCAGCGCCTTGAGTGTTCCACGGGCCTTGTCCGTGGTCGCCATGATGCGCCGGGCGGCCTGCTCCGGGCCATAGGTCTTGATGATGTACTGTTCGAACAGGCGGAAGGCTACGGCCGTCTCGGTGGTGGTCCCGCTCTTGGAGATGACGTTGAGGTAGACGCTCCGACCGGCGATATGGTCCATCAGTTGGGCCAGATACGTCGATGACAGCGTGTTGCCGGCGAAGATGATCTCCGGGCCAGCCCCCTTGAACAGGCCATTGAGCATCTCGATGGCGCTGCGAGCCCCCAGATATGATCCGCCGATCCCGCAGACGATCAGGACGTCAGCCTGCGTGCGGATCTCGGCGGCCGCCTGCTTGATGCATGCAAACTCTTCCTTGTCATAATTGACGGGCCAGTCCAGCCAGCCCAAGAAATCGCTGCCCTGGCAGCCATGGCCCTGCAACTGGGCATGGATGGCGGCGACGGCGGCCTGGTACTGATGGTAATCAGTTTTCAGCATTGCCTTGTCAAGATTCAGTCTTATCATCGTTATCTCTCCTTTTCTGGGCCTGGGTTATCCATCCGGGCAGCGCGGCGGCCAGCGTCGAGAAACCGATGGGTCCCGGCTGGGGCGGACGCCGTCCGCCCAGGGCCGGACGCCGGCGCGGATGGATGGCTTTGAGCGACAGCCTCAGCTGGCCGTTATGCGGGTCGATGTCTATGACCTTGACGACGATCTTCTCACCCAGCCTCACGAACCGGCGCACGTCGCTGACATAGCCGCGGCTGATCTCCGAGATGTGGATCAGGCCGGTGGCGCCATCGCCCATGCGAACGAAGGCGCCATAAGGCTTGATGCCTGTTATCACGCCTTCGGCGACCTGACCGACGCTATAGGGCCCTTTTTCCTTTTCCATCGCCAATATTATAGCACCGGCGGCCATGGCGGCCATGCAGTTTATTTGAATAAATGGGTTCCTTTGTATATAATGTCATAGCGAGGTGGAAACATGCTCGACAAGATGTATCCTTTCAATGCCGGGGTCGGGGCGCTGATCATGGCCCAGCTGCTCAAGCCTTTCTTCTACTACATGTTTCATCGGCAGTGGCGGCCGTCCCTTTTCTTCGCTTCGGGCGGCATGCCAAGCTCGCACGCGGCGCTGGTTTCCAGCGTCACCCTGGCGGTCGGGCTGGTCGACAAGTTCTCGTCGACGCTGTTCGCCGTCACGCTGACGCTCTGCGTCATCGTGTGCTTCGACGCCGCCAACGTCCGCTATTATGCCGGCCAGAACATCGCCTTGACTCATAAGCTGGTCAGCGATATCCAGGAGCTGACGACCCTCAAGCTCAACGACCCGATCTATTCCAAGAAGATGAAGGATGTCCTGGGCCACACCTACAGCGAAGTGGCCATCGGCATTCTGCTGGGTCTGGCCGTCGCCTACGTGATGTACCTGTTGTGCGTCAAATGATATGGAGATAGAAAAAATGACTGAAGCAATAAAGCAAGAAGACATCAAGGCCGCGCAAGTCAACGATGACATGACCGCCCAGGTCAACCAGGTCCTGGACAAGATCAAACCGTACATCCAGGCCGATGGCGGTGACCTCGAGCTTGTCGGTGTGGAGGATGGCGTCGTCACCATCCGCATGTCCGGCGCCTGCGCCGGCTGCGCTCTCATCGACCAGACCCTCAACTCAGGGGTCAAGGCCTGGCTTCTGGATGAGGTGCCCGGCATCAAGGACGTCATCCTGGCCAGCCCTTATTGATTCAAACCCTGCCCGTGTTAGCAATCGATGCCAGCCATGAGAACGGCTGGTTTTCTTTTGCCATGCTCAGTCCCGCTGCCGCAAGGCCTGCATGACAGTTATGCGACTGGCGCGGCGTGCCGGCACCAGCCCGGCCGCCAGCCCGACTCCCATCACCAGGATGGTCAGCCCGAGGTTGGAGGCCTGGGCGGATTGCATGTCCAGGCCAGCCTGTTGGGCGATGACCGCCACCGCCGAGAAGCCACCCCAGCCCAAAGCCGCCGACATCGCCAGGATTAGGGCATTGCGAATGAAATAGGACCACATGATGTCGGTCCGTCGGGCCCCGAGGGCCTTCTGCAGGCCGATGGCGGCCTGCTGCGAAGGCAGCTCCGCCAGTGCCTGACCGACCATACCGAGCAGCGCGACAGCTGCCGCGGCCAGGCTTATCGCCACCATGGCGAAACGCAGACCGGCGGCGATCCGGCCTGTAGCCTCCAGCATAGCCCGCTGATCGAGGAGCACATAGTTATGTGCGCCCAGCCGGCTGTCCAGCCAAGGCCGCAGCGGTTCCGGACCCGGTATCATGTAGTATTCGCGCTGACCGCCGTCGACCCATCCCGGCAGCACGAAGGCCGTCTCGTCAAGGTCAAGATAGACGTTTCCAGCGTCCGCAGCCAGCACCCCTCTCAGCCTGAACGGACGGCCGGCGATGGTGATTGTAGCCCCCACGGCCGGACGGGCCGCGGCCTCCCACAGCCCATTGCCGACCACCGCCGCCGCGGCACCGTAAAGTTCATCGCTCTCCGTCAGCGAGCCGCCCATGGCATAGCGCAGCCCGAACATGTCCGTCAGGGCGGCCGGGGCCGCGATGACGGCGTGGCCCTGTCCGTCATCCCCACGCGTCGCCATGACCGCCTGCGGCAGTCCGCAATCCCTGATCATATCCGTCAGCCAGCCGGGATCACGGTTCATGTCGACGGTCGGCTGCAGCAGGGCGACACGCAGCCCTGAGGAGGAGACCTGAGTCTCCAGCTGTCGCTGAACGGCTCCGGCCAAACTATTGACCGTCATCGTCAAAAACAAGGCACCGGCGGCGGCGAGCAGCTGCAGACGCTGGCTGCGCCACTGCCGGCGCAGACCGAAGTAAGCCATCATCAGCGGCCAGGCGGCCCTGCTCAAGCTGGATGCGGCGATCCGCCTTAATGGCGTTCGATTCATCGTGTGTGACGGCAATCACGGTCACCCCCTGTTCCGCCAGCCCGGCCAGCAGCCCCATCACCGCCTGGCCGTTGGCCTCGTCCAAAGCGCCGGTCGGCTCATCGGCCAGCACGACCCGGGGCCGGGCCGCCACCGCCCGGGCGATGGCCACCCGCTGTTTCTGCCCGCCTGACAGCTGGCTGACGGCAGCCGCCGCCAGGTCCTCGATGCCCACCTGGGCCAGCGCCGCCATGATCGCCGCCCGGTCCGGCCGACGGCCCTGGCACAAGGCCGCCAGGGCCATGTTCTCGTAGACATCCAAGTTGGGCATCAGCCGGTATTCCTGGAAGACCATGGCCAGGTTTTCACCGCGCCAGCCGGCCAGCCCATCCTCGTCCAGGCCCGTCAGGTCGGCGCCGGCGAAGCGATATGTCCCCGCCGTGGCCCGGTCGAAGCCGGCCAGGATGTTGAGCAGCGTCGTCTTGCCGCTGCCGCTGGGTCCGGTGACGGCCACCAGGCTGCCCGCTTCAATCGCCAGGTCGATGCCGGACAGCGCTGTGACGGACCGGCCCGGCTGACGGTATTCCTTTACCAGGCCGATCAGTTCGATCAATGCATCGCCCATATGCTCCGGAGGCGTTGGTCCCAGACGACCACCGTCATGTCCTGCAGGCCGACCCCCTGCACCACCGCCTGCTGCGTGTCGGCGGCCACCACCGTCACCTGATGGCGGTAGGCCGCCGGATGGTCGAGGTCGGCGAGCCAATCCGCCGCGACGACGAAGCTGCCGGCCTCGTCCTGGTACAGGGCATGCCGCGACACCGTCAGGACGCCGGTCATGGCCGGCAGTTCGATGACCGCCGTGCCGTCCTGACCCCACAACAGCCCCTCGCCCCCGTCCAACGTCAGCCGGACGGCGAACCGCTGGGCGCCGTCCGGCCCCTCGGCCATCAGGCCAAGGGATCCGACATGGCAGCGGTAGGTCCGGCCCTGGCTGCTGAACGACGCCGCGCCGCCCACGGCCAGCTGCCGCCGGATGGCCGCCGGCACATAGGCCATAATCCACAGGCGGGCGGAGGCGGCGGGGATGGAGGACGTATCCGCCGCCGTCACCAGGCCGGCGATGGTGCTGGTCAGACGCCGCCGGCGGCCCAGGGCATCGAGGTACTCGGCCAGCGTCTGACCCTTGACGACCGTCTGGCCGACCGTGACCGCCAGGCTGACCATGGTCCCCGGCAGATAGTGTGGGGACGGGTCGGCGCTGACCGACGCCGCCAGCTCGTAGATCGGTTGGAAGTCACCGCATACGATGGTCGTCACCGCCGCCTGGCGCCTGATGGATGCCGCACCGGTCCTGAAAAGGACGACGCCAGCCGTGAGGGCCGCCGCCGCCGCCATGATCCAGATGTATCGTTTCCTCATCAATGTCCTCCCTACCCTCTATATTGATGTTCCCCGGCCGGCCTCCCGAAAAAAAAGCGGATCAGCGATCCGCTATCACGGCATACATCAATGAGCTGAAGTCAGGATGGCATTCCGTCAGCCCGCTTTCCAACACCTGCAGGCCGGCCGCGGCGATCTCCTGGCGCCACTGCGCCATCGTCACCATCCGGCAGCTGGTCGCCGCCAGCTCCATGGCCCGGCCCGTCGCCTGATGAACACGCCGCTGGTCGTCGAACGCCGTGGTCACGTCGCTGGCCGCTGTCCGTCGGCCATCGCCCATCGAGCAGATCAGGGCGCAGCCCTGGGGTGCCAGATGACGGCGTATGAAGGCGTAGAAGGCTGCCCGGTCGTCGTCGGGCACCAGCATGTGAATGACGGCGATGGCATAAATGAAGCCATAGCGCCCCGGCGGATCATCCTTCAGGCAGTCCAGCTGCCAGAACCGTTCCGCCCATTCCGGATGCTGACGGCGGCAGTAGGCGACGGCCTGCCCAGAGACGTCAGTCGCCTGCAGGTCATACCCCTGGGCCAGCATGGCGAAGGCGTCGCGGCCCTCCCCGCAGCCAATCTCCAGCATCGCGGTGCCCCGGCCCAGGCCATAGCGGCGAACGGCCTCGCCAAGGATAGGAGTCGGGATGGACGATGCCCACTGCAGGCCCTGAGCATGGACCTGGCGGTAGCGACGGTCGTAGGCCTGATAATACTTCCTGTCCGCAGCCATCTTCAGAACGGCCTCTGGTTGAAGTTGCCGGTGATGCGGGTGCTTTTGATGACGTTGACGAAGGCCTGCGGATCGATGTCCATAATGATCTTGGTCAGCCGGTTGACCTCGTAATCGCCGCAGACGGTATACAGCATCATGCGCTGCTTGTGGGTGAAGCCGCCGATGCCGGACAGCTCGGTTACCGAATGATTGAGCTGCTTCACCACTTCGGCGGTGATCTCCTCGGGCTTGGAGGTGACGATGAAGAAGCAGGATCGCTTGTAGCGGGTATCGAAATAGTTGACGACCTGCGTGCTGACAAACTGGAAGATGATGGAGTACAAGGCCGCGGTCCAGCTGAACAAGAACCCGGTTATCATCAGCAGCGCGACGTTGAACAGCAGCATATAGTTCCACATCGCCTTGCGGTACTTCTTGGCAAAGTAGATCGAGATGAAGTCGGTGCCGCCGCCGCAGGCATTGGCTTCCAGCACCGCTGCCGAGGACAGGCCGTTGATGATGCCGCCAAACACGCTGATCAGCAGCATGTCCTTGGTGATCGTGAAGCTCGGCAGAATGGCGACAAACACCGAGGTCATCACCACGTCGATCAGCGACACGGCCGTGAAACGTGGCGAGACGGCCTTGAAGGCCAAAATGACCCCTGGGATGTTGAAGAGGATGTACAGCACCGAGTAGTTGAGGGTGATGCCCCACTGCCGGCCGGCAATGCGGCTGATCAGAAGCGCCAGCCCGGAGAATCCGCCTGGCATCAGGTCGCCGGCGGCGACGAAGCTGTTCAGGTTGCCGGCCGCCAGCAGCGCGGCCATCAGTGCCAAAAGGACGTCACGTGTCATCTCAGTCGTCTTCTTGCTCATCGGTGCCCTCCTGTCGGTCATCAAGCTGCACGGTCGCGATCCGTTCGAACTGCCGGCTGATCTTGCCGGCGGTGACGTCCAGCCCCTGCACGTCGGCACCGATCTTGTCGATGTCATGTGCCACGGCCGCCCACCGCGACGTGAACATGGCGAACTGCTGCGATAGCTTAGCCAGCTCGGTCTGCATCTCCACGTCCTGCCGCCGGCGCTGCTGACCGAGGTAGATGGCTTTGATGGCCGTCACATAGGCCATCATGGTCGTCGGCGAGACGATGAACACATGGCTGCGGTACGACAGCTCGACGACATCGTCGAACTGACCATATATCTCGGCGAAGACGGCCTCCGCAGGCACGAACATGTAAGCGAACTCCGCCGTCTCCGGCGGGACGATGTACTTGGCCGCGATATCCTTGATGTGCTTGACGACGTCGGATGAGAAGGCACGCCGTGCTGCCTGCTGCTCGGCCTTGGTCAGCTGGGGATCATACATGCGGCGGTAGTCCTCCAGGGGGAACTTTGAATCAATGACGATGAGCCCCAGCGGCGGCGGGGCGATGAGAACCGCGTCCGCCAGACTGCCATTGGCCAGCTTGTGCTGACGACGCCAGAAGCGGTCGTCGGCGCCATAGGCCGCCTGCAGAAGCGTGTACAGCTCTATCTCGCCATAGGTGCCGCGCGTCTTCTTGTCGATCAGCACCTTCTGCAGCGAGGTCATCTCGCCTGACAGCTCATCCAGCTTCTTCTGGGTCGCGTCGATGCGGACCATCTGCGTCAGCATCTGTCTGAAGGCCTCCTCGGTCTTGGCACCGCTGGCCGCCATCCCCTGGTCGAGGTGCGACTGGATGGCCCCCAGGCGGTCGAGTGTCGCGTCGGTCATGTTGTCGAGGTCGTTGCGCATCATCGTTCCCAGCTGCATCGAGAAGGCATTGAGCGCCGCCGCGTTGTCGTTCTGCAGCTGCTGGATCTGACGGGCGCTGTCCGCCAGCATCCTGTTTTTGGTCATGACCATGATCAAGACGACGACCACCACCACAACGATGACCGTCAGTCCCAATATGATGTACAGCATGGAGTCCTGGTTCATTCATTTCTCCTTGACGATGGCGTCGAAGTCCTCCGGTGGCATGACGGCCGCGACCTGCTGCATGAACGCCTCGCAGCGCTGCACCTGACGCCGGACGGTACGGAACGAGGCGTCGGCCGTCAGGCGGCGTCCGCTGCGGAAGACGATGGTGCATGGTTCCGTCCTCAGCAGTCCGGAGACCTGGCTATAGTTGATCCATTGGCCGGCGGCCGAACGGCGGCCGTGGAGTGGAAAGAAGATGCATCCCAGCAGATGATAGACGAGAATCGGGGCTTTGCGCCTGATGCCCAGCCTCTGGCAGATGCTCTGCCTTCGTCCGGCGAGCGTCGCGCCGTGGTAGCGGCAGCATCCGTCCAAAAGGCGGATGGCCGTGATGTCGATCGTCTCGCTGGTGCCGTCGTGGTAGGCCACCATGGTGCGCCCAGGGGGACGGCCCGCCAGGTATTCGACGTCGTAGATGATATGCATGTGGCATTATGCCACGCCCAGTAGCCATTATATATCAAAGCCGGATGCCGCGGACATGTTCCTTGCATGAAAAGAACGGCCGGAAAAGAAAAGAGAGGTCGTACCCCTCTTGGCATGCGTTTATCCCTGCTGACAGCCGCCGCAGCCGTCCTGGCCGCATCCGCCGTCCTGCTGGCAGCCGCAGTCACCCTGGCAGCCGCCGCAACCCTGGGCCTGCTGCTCGTAAGGCAGGGTGTCGATGACCAGGCATTCGATCTCGACCGCCGCGCCTTTGGGCAGCCCGGCGACGGCCACACAGCTGCGGGCCGGGTACGGCTTCTCGAAATACTCGCCATAAACGGCGTTGAAATCGCCGAAGTCATCCATGTCCCGCAGATAGACGGTCGTCTTGACGACATGGCGCAGTCCCAGTCCCATGCTCTCGAGGATGGACAGGATGTTCTGCATGGCCTGATGGGTCTGGCTCTTGACGTCCTGGCCCACAAGATCGCCGGTCAGCGCGTCGACACCCAGCTGTCCCGACAGATAGACGAAATCCGAAAGCTTGATGGCCTGTGAATACGGCCCGATGGGGGCCGGTGCCTTCTCCGTCATGATATCCTTGACAAACATTACTCGATCCTCCTTTTTTCCTGCCGGGTCAGTTTCTCGTTGGCCAGCTGTGCTGGCTCCTTCTCCTCCCGGATGCGATAGTATTCCTCTTCCTGGCGGATGTGCCGGGCGATCATCTGCAGGTTGGCCATGTGCAGCACAATCGCCAGCACCATGACCAGGACACCCGCCAGGACAAGCAGCGACAGCCAATCATTGATGTTCTCGATCATCCCGACCCCTCCTTGTCCCGTCCATTATACACTACGGCGCCCTATTTGCTAGTCCTGCGGCGCCGCGGGCCGGCTGTACAGCCGGTAACCGCGCAGCATCATCCTGATGAAGGAGACGACCAATAGGGCCGCGCTGCCTATCATCAGCACGTATCCGCCCACATGCAGGTCGCTGGCGGCCATGGCCGTGTCCCCGGCGCCATTGACCCGCACGGCGCACCAGAGGCCGCACAGCACGAGCACCAGCTGCCCCGCCAGCAGCGTGCGCATCCCGGCCGCTCCCTGGATCCATTGACCGTCCTTTCGGTCGGCGGTGCCATAGATAATGGCCAGCCCGACCAGCCCGGCCAGCCGCCAGGTAAGGGTATGGCCGATCACGCCCAGCCAGTCCCCATAGACGGCATGGTCCATCCAACCCCCGACCAACCGGCCCAGCAGACAGCCATCCAATGCCCCGGAGCTGACGATCTTTAGCAGCTGCCGGGTGCCGGTGGCGCTGACCAGCCGCCAGCCCATGACGGCCTGGCTGAAAAGCTCCGCCCAGGCCAGGACCATGATCGATAGCTCGATGAAGAACAGGCGCCGACGACCGTCGCCCCATATGAAATCAATGATTGGCATCGAAGTCGTTCCTTTCCAAAAAGTCAGGCCCCTTGATGGCCTCGTCGCGTGACAGGCCGGGATATCCCAGCTGCCGCAGCACCTCATAGGTGACGGCGGCCACGCAGTTGGACAGGTTGAGCGACCGGGCCGCGGCCATCATCGGCAGGCGCATGCACCGGTCCAGGTTGGCCTTGAGGATATGCTTGGGGATGCCCGTCGATTCCTTGCCGAACACCAGGTAGATGTCGCCGGCGGCCGCGGCCGCACGGTAGTCAAACTGGTCGGGGCTGGCATGTCCGTAGCGGGTCACGTAGAACAGCGATCCATGGGCCTGGGTGATGAAATGGCGCCAGTCGAGGTGCTCGACGATGTCGGCCTGACCGATGTAGTCCATCCCGGCCCGCCGCAGATGGCTCTCATCCATGATGAAACCGTAGGGTTTGATCATGTCGAGCCGGCAGCCGGTAGCCATGGCGGTGCGCATGATGTTGCCGGCGTTCTGCGGGATCTCGGGCTCATAGAGCACGATGTGAATCATTCGCCGCTGCCTACCAGGGCCTGATGATCACGCAGCCACGCCAGCAGCTGGCGCGTCGCCTGGCCGCGGTGCGATATGGCGTTCTTCTTCTCCGGTGCCAGCTCGGCGCTGGTCATGCCATAGGCCGGCAGGTAGAAGATAGGATCGTAGCCGAAACCGTTGCGGCCGGCCGGCTGCTGGGCGATCTGACCGTCGAAGCGTCCTGTGAAGACATGCGGCTGGCCCAGGCGGTCGATCAGCGCGATGGCACAGGTGAACCAGGCGCTGCGGTCGGGGCTGCCTTGGAGCATGGCGATGATGGCTTTGTTCTTCTCCGGATAGGAGGCTCCCGGCATGAAGCGAGCTGAATAGATGCCTGGCGCCCCGTTGAGGGCCTTGATTGACAGCCCGGAGTCGTCGGCGATGGTCATGTAGCCGCAGCGGTCGTGGACGGCCTTGACCTTAATCAGCGCATTCTCCTCGAAGGTGGCGCCGTTTTCGACGATCTCCACCGATCCGATCTCGGACAGGCTGTGTATCTCGTAGCCCAGCGGCTCCAGCATCTCCCGATATTCACGGACCTTGTTCTCATTGCCCGTGGCGATCATGATCCTGTTCATCACATTCCTCCCTGGCCAGCAATCGGCCCTGACGGTCCGTCAGCAGACGGACCGGATGACGCGTCCCGTCGCCATACAGCAGCAGCTGCCATGCCGCCCGATCCTGGTACCAGCCGGCGGCCACCAGCACGTCACGTCGCTGTGCCTCGGCCAAAGTCCCCTGGGCGATGACTGCCGACACCAGCCGGCTCATCTGCGGCCGTGTCAGGGCCAGCGGCTCATAACGCGGCGGCCGACGGCGGAAAAGACGGTAATAATCCATCGACAGCCGACCGGCAGCCTCGCCGTCGGCAAGCTGCCGGCGAAGCAGACCAAACAGCTGCCAGGGCTGATAGGGCCGCGGCAGGCCCTCCAGCAGCCGTCCATACGATACCATTATATCAAACATCGGGCGGTCTTGGGCAGCCTGCCAGCTGATCAGACCCCGGCACCAGCCGCGGTTGTAAAGTCTTTCGGTCGCCAAAGCCGCCAGACTGGCCCGCCGGACGTCCTCGGCATCCATCCAGCGGCTGCTGACTATCGCATATTGGGGTTCCGGGCGGCGC
>Ga0183096_1002566_pt1 | contig 12266 bp, 10 predicted proteins | sample Biomet5_FD_127791 | JGI IMG/M metagenome (GOLD analysis project Ga0183096, IMG submission 127791) | Microbial communities from bioreactor (seeded with sewage sludge) at LBNL, California, USA - Biofuel metagenome 5 (version 2) (version 3) | ecosystem: Engineered > Bioreactor > Anaerobic >...
TCTCGCTCATTGTCGGAATGATCAGGTTGCTTGCGCGAATCGTCCTCGGAGATACCGGCTTCGACCTTGCCTACAAGGTCGGCGCCGACGTCGGCCGCCTTGGTGTAGATGCCGCCGCCCACACGCGCGAACAGCGCGATGGAGGAAGCGCCCAGGGAGAAGCCGAACAGAATGTTGGAATTGCCGGTGATGATGTAGATGACACTGCAGCCCAGGAGGCCCAGACCGACGACGCACATACCCATGACGGAGCCGCCGGAGAACGCCACGCCCAGGGCCTTGTTCATACCGCCGTCCATGGCGGCCTGCGCGGTGCGGACGTTGGCCTTGGTGGCCACGTTCATGCCGAAGAAGCCGGCGCCGATGGAGAACAGCGCGCCGACTACGAAACAACAGGCGGTGCCCCAATTGATGAACAGACCGATGAGCAGGAATACGACCAAAATAAAAATGGCCAGTATTTTGTACTCGGAGTAAAGGAACGCGCGAGCGCCCTCACTGATGGCGCCGGAAATCTCCTGCATGCGCTCGTTACCACCGGGAGCCTTGGATACCACGGCGGCCTTGTACACCGCAAAAAGCAGTGCGACCACAGCAAAGATTGGGGCAAGCCAGACGACAGAATTCATAACACAACTCACTCCTACTTAGTAAATACTTTTGCGCCGGTATACCCCAGCGCATTTATGTATTTTATACTATAACCGGCAAAAAAGCAATTTAAATCTGCCTCGGTTTCGTGTAATATCTACAAATTTATCGAAAGTCACGAAAGTAAAGCCCAAAACACCGACCGGCTATACAAAATCCACAAGATAAGTCAATTTATTATCAAATTCGAAAAAGGTGTTGCAATTTGAGGGGAGTTATGATATCCTAACTTTAGTTAGTAAAGGCTAACAGAATGCGAGGACTGGAAGATGACGCTGGACAAGCTGAAACCCGGACAGTCCGGGTATATCGACGCCGTGAATGTGGAGCGCAGTCTGCGCTGCCGCCTGCTGGATATGGGGCTGATCCCCGGCACGCAGGTGGCGGTGCGCAAGACCGCCCCGCTGGGCGACCCGCTGGAGATCGCGCTGCGGGGTTACACCATGACTCTACGTAAGGCCGACGCGGCGCTGATCGCGCTGCAGCCGGAGAAGGAGGAGTGAGACGATGATCCTTGCTCTTGCGGGAAACCAGAATTGCGGCAAGACCACGCTGTTCAACCAGCTCACCGGCGCAAACCAGCATGTGGGCAACTTTCCCGGCGTTACGGTGGAGCACAAGTCCGGCCAGGTCATCGGCTATAAGGACTGCACGGTGGTGGACCTGCCGGGCATCTATTCCATCCGTCCCTATTCAGGGGAGGAAGTCGTGTCCCGGAATTTTATCCTTGACCAGCACCCGGACGGCATCATCAACATCGTCGACGCTACCAATATCGAGCGCAACCTCTATTTGACCCAGCAGCTCATTGAGATGGGCAAGCCTATGGTGCTGGCCCTGAACATGATGGACGAGCTGCAGGCCAATCACGGGTCGGTGAACACGGTCAAGCTGTCCGAAGCGCTGGGCATCCCCGTGGTGCCCATCTCCGCGGTGAAGAACGAGGGCGTGGACGAGCTGATCCGGGTGGCCATCGAGACGGCCAGGAGCAAAAGAGCCCCCGCCAGGATGGACTTCTGCAAATCCGGCCCCATCCACCGCTGCATCCATTCCGTGAGCCACGTCATCGAGGATCACGCCGACCGCATCGGCGTTCCGGCCCGCTTCGCCGCCACCCGGGTCATCGAGGGCGACGGAGATATCATCAGCCGGCTGGAACTGGCGGACAACGAGCGGGAACTCATCGAGCACGACGTGGTGGAGATGGAGGCGGAGAGCGGGCTGGATCGGGATGCGGCCATGGCGGATATGCGCTATGCCTTCATCGAGGGGGTTTGCGCGGAATGCGTGGTCAAAGCCCAGGAGAGCCGAGAAGCGCTCCGCAGCGTCCGGATCGACAAGGTACTTACCGATAAATACGCCGCTATCCCGGTATTCGTGGGCATCATGGCGCTGATCTTCTGGCTGACCTTCAGCGTGATCGGGAAATGGCTCTCCGAGCTGCTGAGTATGGGCATCGACTGGCTGACCGGGGTGGTGGACGCCGCTCTGACGGCCTATGGGCTCAACCCCGTGGTGCACAGTCTGCTCATCAACGGCGTGTTCGCCGGCGTGGGCAGCGTATTGAGCTTCCTGCCCATCATCGTGGTGCTGTTCTTCTTCCTGTCCATTCTGGAGGACACCGGCTACATGGCCCGGGTGGCTTTCGTCATGGATAAGCTGCTGCGCAAGATTGGCCTCTCCGGGCGCAGCTTCGTACCCATGCTCATCGGCTTCGGCTGCTCCGTGCCCGCCGTGATGGCCACGCGCACGCTCTCGTCGGAGCGGGACCGCAAAATGACCATGCTGCTGGTGCCGTATATGAGCTGCTCGGCAAAGATTCCCATCTACGCGGTGTTCACGGCGGCGTTTTTCCCGCACAACGGCGGGCTGGTGATGACCTGTCTCTACATCGGCGGCATGTTCGTGGGCGTGCTGGCGGCACTGGTGCTGAACCGCACCGCGTTTCGCGGCAAGCCGGTGCCTTTCGTGATGGAGCTGCCCAACTACCGCTTCCCCTCCATGAAAAGCGTGCTGCTGCTGATGTGGGAAAAGGCGTCGGACTTTCTGCACCGGGCCTTCACCATCATTTTTGTGGCCACCATCGTGATCTGGTTTTTGCAGACCTTCGACGCGCGGCTGAACGTGGTGGCCGGCAGTGCCCAGAGCCTGCTTGCGGCCATCGGCGCGTTCATTTCCCCGGCTTTCGCACCGCTGGGCTTTGCCGACTGGCGGGTGGCCACCGCGCTGGTGACGGGGCTCATCGCCAAGGAGGCCGTGGTCAGCAGCATGGGCGTGCTGCTGGGCGTGGGCACGGAGGGGCTGAGCGCGGCGCTGAGCGGTCTGTTCACCACCGCCTCCGCGGTGAGCTTTTTGGTTTTTACCCTGCTCTACACCCCCTGCGTGGCGGCGCTGTCCGCCATCCGGCGGGAGCTGGGCAGCGGCGTCAAAACCGTAGGCGTTGTGATCATGCAATGCGGCGTGGCCTGGCTGGTGGCCTATGTGGTCTATCAGCTGGCCCTGATCCTGTGAGGTAGGAACGATGGGATTTCTTGAAATTGCGATCCTGGCGGCATTGGCCGTCTGGGGTGCGCTGGCGGTACGCTCCCTGAAAAAGAAGGGCGCCTGCGGCTGCGGCGGAAACTGCGGCGGCTGCACGGACTGCGCCAAATGCGGTTCATGTCCTGGCAGCGACGGCAAAAAACGGGGGTCTTGACAGACCCCCGTTTTTGTCCTCTTTTTCAGAACACCATGTGCCACACCATGATGGAGCTTTCACTGCGTTTGACATTGGAATCCGGCAGGAACACCCGGTTCCCGGCCTTGTCGTAGCTGCCGGCCACATAGCCCGCGGCGTACAGGGCCGTCACATAGGGGTCGTCCACGTCGGCAAAAGGTGAAGCGGCGGTGTCCGGCGTAAGCTTCAGCGCCCTGGCCACACAGTGGGCGATGAACAGCCGGGAGGCGGGGGCGTCCAGCTCCGTCACCTCGGCGGCGTCCGCAATGCCCAGCGACAGGGCCTTGTCCCGGTAACCGCTGGCCCAATGCGCGCCTGTGGCGGCCTGGGCGCCGTTGCCGGAGGCGGTGAGCACCAGCGCCAGCACCTCGCCCACAGTGACGGAATTGACCGGGCGGAAGGTACCGTCGCCATAGCCGGCCACATAGCCCGCGGCGGCGAGCTCGGTCACATAGGAATAAAACCAGTCGGAGGTCTTGACGTCGCTGAAGGAGACGGATTTTGCCGCATCCAGCCTGGCACCCGCCGCCAGCGCGGCGGCCACATCCAGCATACCGCCGGTGGTTACCTTTCCGGCGAGGGCGGAGAGGGGGCGGGCGGAAGAGAGAAGGACATCGCGCACCTGCGCCAGCGAGAGTTTCGTGCAGCAGGAATATACCAGAGCGGCGGCGGCGGTGACCATGGGGACCGCCATGGAGGTGCCGGTCATGTAGTACATTTGTCCCTCTCCGCCGTATCCGATGATGGAGGTGCCCGGGGCGGCGATGTCCACGGACGCGCCGTAGTTGGAGGAGGCGTGCAGGGTGCCGTCTCGGTCCAGATTAGCCACGGAAATGATGTTGTCCAGATCGTAGGAAGCGGGGTACAGGGGCTTGTCGGCGGTATCCGCGCCGTGGTTGCCCGCAGCGGCGATAAAGAGCATCCTGGAAGCCTTGATGGCGTCGTACAGCGGGGCGTTGTAGGACTCCACGCCGATGCTGAGATTCACGATGGCCGCGCCGTTGGCTTCGGCATACTGGATGGCCCGGATAATGTCCGAGGTCTTGCCGGTGTTGGTGGAGCCGCTGAAGGCCTTGAGAACCATGATCTTTATGTTGTTCGTATAGCCGCAGATTCCGGCGATGCCGACGCTGTTGCAGGCCGCGCCCATGGTACCGAAGCAGTGGGTGCCGTGGTCGTCATCCCCGGGGGTGTACAGCACGTTGTTTCCGCTTCGGAAGTTCCAGCCGTTCACATCGTCGATGTAACCGTTGTTGTCGTCGTCCAGCCCGTTCCCGGCGATCTCGCCGGAATTGACCCAGAGATGGCCGGAGAGATCGGAATTGGCGGTGTCCACGCCGGTGTCGATCAGCGCGATGACCACGGGCCGCCCCGCGCTATAAAGATCCCAGGCGTTCTCCATGCCGATGTCGATGCCCGCGACGCTCTCGGCGGAGGACGTCTCCGAGGCCGTGGAAAAGCTGCCGTCGTTTTTCAGCGCCCACTGATACTTATAGTACGGGTCCGCCGAAACCAACGCGGACGCGCTCTGACCGGGCAGCAGCGCGACAGCGGCGACAAACGCCAGCAGAAGGGCCAGTACTTTTTGAATCTTTTGGCCGTGCATACTGAAAACCTCTTTTCCGGGACTGTCCTATGGGATAGAATCCACCATAACATTTTTTCAACGCAAATACAATTTAAACTGAAGCTTGATGTTTTTTATATTCTTCGTTCTGCCCTCAAAGCCTGCGCCGGGGCCGCCGGCCGGCGCACCCTTCGCGGTGGCGGTGGAATAAGCGCGCCGCCTATTGACAAAAAGCGACCCTCGGCGTATAGTCTGTATTATCACACTTAATACAGACAACGCCCGGAGGTCTTTTTTTATGAAAAAAGGTTACGCGGATTACGAATATACCACAGCCAGACGCGGCCGCCGCCGCCGGAAACGGCGCGCCCGCCGTTTCCTGGTGCTGCTGCTTTTGATCGCGGCCGCCCTCACGGCCTACAGGGCCACCGACGGCTTTTCCAGGGTGCATCTGCCGTCCGAGGCGGAAAAAACAAACATCCAGACCAATTTTACCGTGGATCTCGGGGCGCTGGCCGCCCAATGCGACGCGGCGGGCGGCGATTATTCCCTCTCGTCGGACGACGAAGCGGCGCTGGAAAAGGTGGCGCAGAAAAACCCGGAATACAAGGAGAAGATTAACTTTTTCATCAAGCACGCTTCGGCCTACAGCCAGACGGCGGTAAACACGCTGCTGCTGGCGCCGGAGAAGGCCGATTTTGTGCTGCTGTGCCCCTTTGCGCAGGAGACGGCCTCCGGCAGCTGGGACGTGACGGTGAAAAAGGGAGAGGTCCCCTTTTTCATCCAGTATGACAGCCGCTGGGCCTTCCACCCCTATGGCAGCTCCGTGATGGGCAACACTGCCTGCGGCCCCACCTGCCTGGCCATGGCCGCCGCCGGCCTGACCGGCAGCAGCCGGTATACGCCGGACTATGTATCCGACTATGCCGAACAGAACGGCTATTATGTGGAGGGCACCGGCACGTCCTGGGAGCTGTTCACGTCGGGTGCGGCGGGTCTGGGCGTGACGGGCCGGCAGGCATCCACGGACAAAAGCGACATGGAGCGCTGCCTGAAGGACGGCGGCGTGCTCATCGCCTCCATGGCGCCGGGCGACTTTACCATGGCCGGCCATTTCATTGTCATCTACGGATATGGAATAGGCGGATTCAGGGTTTACGACCCCAGCAGCGTGGCCCGCAGCGGCGAGACCTGGAGCTATGCCAGACTGGAGCCCCAGATTGCCCAGCTCTGGTGCCTCACAGCCGATTGAATTTCCCCTCCGCCCGGTTCCGGGCGGAGGGCCTTTGTTTACAGCCGCGCGAAAAAGTAGTATAATTAATTCATGGAAGAAAAACTTGACCGAAAAACAGCCTTTCGGGAACTCTCGCCCGTACGGCTCATACTATGCGCCCTGTGCCTGATGGCCATTGCCGCCGCCTATCTCCTGCGGGACGGCGAGACCGGGATGCGCTGGGTGTACTATCACATCTCCCGGCCCTACCATACCTTTATGGCGCGGCTGTGCGCCCATGTGCCCTTTTCCGTGGCGGAGCTGTTCTATGCGCTTGCGGTCGCGGCAATATTGGTTTACATAATTTCACAGATAGTGCGCATCATCCGCAAACCAGAGAAGGGTAGAAGAGTTTACATAACTATTTTGACGCTGATCGTGGTCTGCCTGCTGTTCTGGGCCGCGTATTCCTATCTCTGGACGCCCTACTATTACGCGCCCTCCTTTGCCCAGCAGGCCGACATCGACGACGGGGCGGTCTCAACCCCGGAGCTGGAGGCAGTGACGCGGTATTTTGCCGGGAAAGCCAACCAGTACGCGGGCAAAGTGCCCCGGGATGAAAACGGCGTCTATGCCGCCGACCGGCAGGACATTCTGAATCGGGCGGCGGCGGTCTACGCCGCAGCGGCGGGGAAGTGGCCGTTCCTGGCCGGGGACGCGCTGCGGCCCAAGGGTATCCTGTGCTCCAAGGTCATGAGCCTCACGGACTTTACGGGCTTTTTCTTCCCCCTCACCGGGGAGGCGAACCTGAACATGGATTCGCCCGCGGTGATGCTGCCCGCCACGGAGGAGCATGAGCTCAGCCACCAGCGGGGTATCGGCAGGGAGCAGGAGTGCAACTTTATTGCGGTGGCCGCCTGCATGGACAGCGGCGACGCGGATTTTGAATATTCCGGCGCGCTGACGGCCTATATCTATTTGGGCAACGCCCTGCGTTCCGCGGACGAGGCCGCGTGGCAGAAAATCTATGCTTCGCTGTCCGACACGGTGCTCTCCGACCTCAAGCAAAACAACGGCTACTGGGCGGCCTATGAGAACACCTTTGTCTATAAGGTCTCCAATTCGGCCTACGAATCCTTTCTGCAGGGCAACGGACAGACGCTGGGACTGAAAAGCTACGGTGCCTGCGTGAACCTGCTGACGCATTACTACTACGCTATAGCAAAATAATAACGCCGCCGGTCGAAAGACCGGCGGCGTTATTATCAGCGGAGCCAACCCAGCTTGTCCAGCCCCCGTTTGACCGGCGGGAAGGCAAACAGGCCGAAGCCCAGCGCGGCGCCGGCGAGATTCAAAATGAGATCGTCCACATCGCAGGAGCCCAGGCAGGTGAAAAGCTGCGCCAGTTCGATAAGGCTCACGGCACCCACCACCGTGAGAACAAAAATGCCGAAATTCCGCTGCCTTTTCCACAGGCCGGGCAGAAACAGTCCTGCCGGGATAAACGCCGCCACGTTGCCCGCCAGATTGATGGCGGCAGCCCGGGGCATCCGGCCGTAGGCTTTCCAGAAAAGCCGCATGGTGCGGAAGGGGACGAGATTGAGATTGGCCCTCACCGTGTCCCAATAGGGCAGATAGGTCAGCCGGCTGGGCCGGTGGAGAAACAGCAGCCAGAACATCACAAGGCAGTACAGCCCGAAAAGCGACCATTCAATGACGCGGGTGGTCTTTCTCATAAGACTTTGCCCAGAATGCGCAGAGGCAGCGCCGGGGAGACTTGGATGTCGCCGTATTTCGGATTGCGCGAGCGGAGCACGGGGCGTCCGTCCCCGTTAAATAGCTGTTTGAGATAGGCGCTCCCGTCATAGAGGAAGACGCCGGTCTCACCGTTTTGCAGCTCCCGCTGCTGCCGGACCCATACGATCTGGCCGTCGTGAAAGTCCGGCTCCATGCTGTCGCCCGCCACGCGCACGCCGAAATTGGCGTCTGCCGGGACCTCGGGGCCGACCTCCGCCATCTCGTATTCCTCGCCGTCCAGAAACTGGCCGGTGCCCGCGGAGACCGCCAGCGAATACAGCGGCAGGGAGCGGAGCTTGGTCTCCCGCGCCGCCGGGACGGCGTACCGCCCGCTGAGCCGCAGCAGTTCGATATACTCCAGAGCCTTTTTTCGGCCCTCGTAATTCAGTCCCTTGAAATAGCCCTCCGGGCTGCCGCCGGAAAACGCGCCCCGGATATCCTCGATATCCAGCGCGGCGCACAGGGCCAGAAACTGCTCCGCCCCCGGCTCCGTGACGCCGTTTTCCCATTTGGAAACGGCCTGGTTGGTCACGCCGATCCCCAGCATCCCCAGCCGGGCGGCCAGCTCCGTCTGGGACAGCGCCAGTTCCTTGCGGCGGGGAGAGGGCGGCCCGCCGCGGTTCTTGTGCATTTGATCACCTCTGCACCACAGTATATAGGCTGCCAACAAAAAATACAACGAAATTTTATCCAAAAGAGAGAAAACTTTGCCCTTGAATTATCCTATATAGATATTATAATTATATTAATATCTAAATTGGAGAAAAAATCATGGACAGGGTGATCCTGCATTCGGATATCAACAACTGTTTTGCCAGCATCGAGCTGCTGTATCGGCCGGAGCTGAAGGGCCGTCCGCTGGCGGTGTGCGGGGAAGAGAGCGCCCGGCACGGCATCGTGCTGTCCAAGGACGAGCTGGCCAAAAAGGCCGGGGTAAAGACCGGAGAGGCTATCTGGCAGGCAAAGCGAAAATGCCCGGACTTGCAGCTGGCGGAGCCGCACTTTGACCGCTATATCAAGTATTCCCGCATCGTCCGGGAAATTTACGCCGACTATACCGACCGCTGCGAGGCTTTCGGCATCGACGAAAGCTGGCTGGACATCACCGGCTGCTACGCCTGCCGGGACGGGGCCGAGACCGCCCGCGAGCTCAACAGGCGGGTGAAGAAGGAGACGGGTCTCACGGTGAGCGTGGGGGTCTCCTGGAACAAGGTGCTGGCCAAGCTGGGGTCGGATTATAAGAAGCCGGATGCCGTGACGGTGATCGACAGGGCGCATTTTAAGGATGTGGTGTGGCCGCTGCCCGCCGCCGATCTGCTGATGGTGGGACACAGCACGTCGGCGGGGCTGGCGCGCATGGGCATCTACACCATCGGCGACATCGCCCGGGCCGACCCGGATATCCTGCGGCAGCGCTTCGGCAAGGGGGGCGTGATGCTGCACGCCTTTGCCAACGGGCGGGACACTTCCCCCGTCCGGCGGACGGACGACGTGCCCGAGGCCAAATCCATCGGCAACAGCACCACCGCCGCCCGGGACATCACCGACGAGCGGGAGGCGCGGCTGGTGCTGCTGACCCTGTCGGAGAGCGTGGGAGCCCGGCTGCGGGAGAGCGGAGTCAAGTGCCGCACCGTGGAGGTCTCCATCCGTTCGGCGGAAAACCTGGACTGGCGCAGCCACCGGATGCGCCTGCGCTGGGCCACCGACCTCAACGACGAGATTCTGGACTGCGCCATGGCGCTGTTCCGGGAGTGCCGGGGGGAGGGAGAGATTCTGCGCAGCGCAGGCGTCCGGGCGCTGGAGCTGGTGCGCGCCGACGCGCCGGAGCAGCTGGATCTGATGTGCGATTACGGCACCCGGGAGAAGCTGCGGCGGCTGGACTGCGCCATGGACGGCATTCGCGGCAAGTATGGGTTCGAGAGTATCCGCCGCGCGGCGGTGGTCCGCGACCGGCAGCTGGGCGCGCTGAACGCCAAGGACGAGCACACGGTGCATCTCACGGGCTTCGTGGGATAGAGAAGAAACCGGGTGAATGCAGCTGGCGGAAAATAGTCGGGCAAATACACATTTCCGTACATGATTTCGACGTGTAGCGATTTACCGCGCAGCGCCCACTTGCATTGCGGCAAGTGGGCGCTATATTTTCTGTTTTGCGGATTCCCGCCGATTTCCGGCCCCTCTTTTGGCGCCGGTTTTACTTCAGCCCCGCGCCCAGATCGTGCAGCTCCATGCTGCAGCCAATCTGGAAGAAGGCGCAGGCACCCTGATACAGCAGCTTTTGCAGGGTGTCCTGATCCGGCTCGAAACTGCCGATGAGGATGTAAAGCTCCTTGTACTGTTGGTTGATGAATTCCTGCAGTTCATCCAGCTCAAAGTCAACGGCCCCGGCCACGGTATCGAAGATGTTGCCGGTGAAAAGCTCTCTGAATACCGCGTCCGGGTTGAAGCCATCGCGGTCAATATGATAGCTCAGGGCGTAATAGAGGCCGGAGAGCAGGGAGATGGTGGAGACGTTGTAGTAGAGATCCCGGTCGTCGCCGCCGTAATGGGCCACGAACTGAGGGTTGGAGAGCCAGTAGGCCACAAAGCGCTGGCCGGTCTCCCACAGGGGCTTGGCATAGAGAATCTCATTGGCGGAGGAGAGCCACCCGCGCTCCGCGGCGGCCTGCCCGAAGGTGTGGAGAGCGTTGGTGAGGAATTCGCCCAGCACCTCGCCCTCCGGCGCCGTCTCCGCGTCGCATTCGGCGGCGAAAATGCCGCAGCAGGCCCGCAGTTCCTCCGGAAGACGGCGCATCGCCTCGCTCTTGATGGCGGGCGGCACTTCACCGTAGAAGGCCTCGGCGATGGAGCCCGCGATGGCGGCGATGGTATCGGAATCCCCGCCGATGGACACGGCAGAGCGGATGGCGTCTTCAAAGTCCGAGGACTCCAGAAAAGCCTCGATGGCCTGGGGCACGCTGCCCTGACAGGTCTCGTCGAAGCGATATCCGGCACGGATGCCGTCCAGCGTGAAGTCCAGCTTATAGTATTTTTCCTCGATATAGGCGCGGATGTCCTCTTTGCTACTGCGGACGCGGCCCAGATAGATGGCGGCGGCCACGGCCTGCGCGCCTTTAATACCCTCAGGGTGATTATGGGTCGGTTCCGCCGATGCCCGGGCCAGCATTTCGGCCTCCTCCACGCTGCCGGCGGCCCAGGCTACGGGGGATACGCGCATGGCGCTGCCGTTGCCGAAGCTGTGATAGGGGCCCATGGCGCCGTCAGCCAGCCAAAGGGCAAAGCGTCCGCCGTAGCCCCGGCCCGGATAGGCCCGGCCCAAGGCGCGCATCTGCACGGCGACCTCGTCCCGGAAGGCGGAAAGGCTCTTTCCCTCCCGATAGGCGTGCAGGGCGTTGGCCACGGCCACGGTCATCACCGTGTCGTCCGTAAAGCCGCATCTCGCGCCGAACAGCGGGAAGTCCTTAGTTTTGATGTTGTGGAACTCGTACACCGAGCCCACAATGTCGCCTACGATGGCGCCGAACATGGCAAGGCCCCCTCAAGTGATTTTTTCCCATTGTACCACTTGCTCAGCGCCTGAGCAAATAATTTGGGCGGGGGGAGGCAGACATTTTCTTCAACGCAGCTTTTCCGCAAAAATGTCCAGATGCGCCCGCAGGTCGGCGGAGCCGCGGTAACGCACCCACAGCACCGTTTTATCCCGGCGCAGCAATAAACTCTGCCCTCCGTCGTCGGACACGCCGTACAGCGCGGTATCAAATCCGGGCGCGTCAAGCGGGGAGAGGAAGCCGTTCGCCAGCGTTTCCGTCCAGACCACGGCCAACTTCTCCGACAAGAAGCGGAAATATTGCGCGCTGTACCAGGTGTAGTATGTAAACGGAGCGTCCGCCGCTACGCTGGGTCCCGTACTCAGCGTCTGCAGCAGCAAGAACTGCTTTGGCGCGGGGAACGTTGAATTTTCCGCGACCCGGTTTTCCCAGGAAAATCCGGAGTCGCTGTACGGCGGGACGGCGGCACGAGCGGCATCGATGGCCGCCGCCTCGTCTGGCGCGATGTCCGCCAGCGCGGGGAAGGGCAGGGCGGACATCTCCGCCGTGCGTTCCCGAAAATTCCACAGACCGTTGTTGTGGTAATGCACAATGATAAGCCCCAGGCACAGCAGCGCGGCACACACCGCGAAAGCCCTGCGCAGCACTGCGGCGCGTGGGGCGCGGAAATTGTGCTCCGCAGCCTCACCGTTCTTCACCCGCCGATTGACGCGCACGTAAGAGAGATAGGAGTCCACACCCACGGCCAGCGCCAGCAGCACGGTGCCCCCCAGA
>Ga0183096_1002571_pt1 | contig 12243 bp, 4 predicted proteins | sample Biomet5_FD_127791 | JGI IMG/M metagenome (GOLD analysis project Ga0183096, IMG submission 127791) | Microbial communities from bioreactor (seeded with sewage sludge) at LBNL, California, USA - Biofuel metagenome 5 (version 2) (version 3) | ecosystem: Engineered > Bioreactor > Anaerobic >...
ACGACGAAAAGATGAAGCTCCGCAACAAGGCTACTGTCCTGTGTGACTTTAATCGGCTGACCAATCGCTCTTGGTTGAGTTTGTCCAAGATCGTGGTCAATGGTAAGTATGCGAATCGCGATTTGAAAAAAGGAATTCGTCTTGTGAAGAAGGTCATGGAGATGAATAACAGCGAAGAATGGGTGGATGTCTTCTTGCCCTATGAGAAGATTGTCGAATTGTCCATGGCGAAGGCTACGAGTCACCATATTGTCAGCTATGTTTTTGACAGCCTTAACAGCCTCAAGAACTATTTCGAAGAAAATTCTATGAGCACTGAGATTGATGAACTTCACGAGTGGCTTCGTAACAATGCTTTTGAAATCGACCGTTACGGCCAGGAGCGTCTCAAGTTTCGTAAAATTGTTCAGCATTGCAACACCAGCATGAACCTGGCTGACAAATACTCCGGGCACTGGATTGAAGGAGACTGCCTCAAGCATATTCACACGATTGCTGACAATACCATTTCGCTCCTTTTGACCGACCCGCCTTATGGGTGCACTTACCGGTCCATTTCCAATACTACTAGCCGGACCATTGCCAACGACAACCCTGAGAACGCTACTAGTCTTCTCAAAAATAGTCTTGAGTTGCTGTGGCCTAAAATGAAGGAAAACTCTTGTATGATCATTTTTTGCCATGACACAATGCTTCACAAGTTTGGAACTATTATTGAAAACGTTGGCTTCAAGATCAAGAATGTATTGACCTGGGAGAAGAACCATCATACGCAAGGCGATTTGATTTATGGATTCCGTCCTAGCAGTGAAAAAATGATCTACGCGATCAAGGGACATCCGGATTTGTATGTCTCTTATGCTGATGTTTTTCACTATCCTAACGCTTCTAATGAATTTCACCAGACCCAGAAGCCCGAATCGCTCCTTGCCGATCTGATCCAGGCGACGACTGTGGAGCACGATTTGGTTGTCGACTGCTTTGCTGGTTCCGGTTCCACGGTGGTCCAGGCCAAGGCGATGGGGCGGAATTGGTGGGGGTGCGTCCTTGACCCTGTTGACTACCAGCACGGGTACGTGCGCCTGTATGAAGAGCTGGCCGAGGCTGCTTAGTATACTAACACAGTCTTGAATTACCATAATTGACGAGCAATATCCAGTGGGGTGTGCTCCTCTCTTGCCCGAGGAAAGGTTTCCGCGTAAATTTCGAAAATGGAAACAAAACGTAGGCAGCTTGTCCGGCTAAACGCTGAATGACGCGGACACCCAAGTGTCGGCCATGCTCACCACGGGCATGACCGGCACTTGGCGTTACATATAGTAACAAATGAAGGCTACCCCTGTGTATGAATGGGAGAGGAAAGACTATGTCTGCCGCTTGGGACTGGGTCAGCGCGAAATGGTGGAAATTCGACTTTCACAATCACACTCCTGCTTCAAACGACTATGGGAAAGGCCCTAACCAAGCTGAATATAGGTTAATTTCACAGAAAGATTGGCTGCTCAACTACATGCGGCGTGGCATCGATTGCGTTGCGGTGACGGATCACAATTCCGGAGCCTGGATTGATCCACTCAAACGTGCTCTTGACGAGTTGGCATCTGAGCACCATCCAGATTATCGGCCTCTCTACATTTTTCCTGGTGTTGAAATTAGCGTTCATGGCAACATCCACGTTTTGGCAATTTTTTTTAATGGCACAACAACATCAGACATAGATTCTTTGCTTGGTGCTGTTAAATATCGATCCACCAAAGGAAGAAGTGATAGCTGCTCAGAATGCTCTATCGTCGAAGTTGTCGATGAAATAGCAAAGTCTGGTGGCCTAGCGATACCTGCGCATGTTGATCAATCAAATGGCTTGTTTACGTCATGCCCTGGCAACACTTTAGGGCAGATTCTTGAAAATAAGAATGTATTTGCTATGGAAGTTACAGATTGTACGATTGAGAAACCCCAGCTCTACATCGACAAAAAACTAAATTGGGCTGAGCTTCTTGGAACTGACTCCCATCACTATTCAGGCTTCACAGGTCAACGTTACCCGGGAAGTCATTTTACTTGGGTAAAGATGTCAAAGCCGTCCTGCGATGGATTGCGGTTGGCACTTATTGACGGTCCTCTTTCATTGAAGCGTTCAGATCAATTCGATGGAGATCCCAATACCCATGGGCAGCTCGCTATCGAAAGTATTGTTGTTGACAACGCAAAGTATGTAGGTAGGGGCCGATCCTATTCGTGTAAATTTAATCCATGGCTAAATACGATTATCGGTGGACGCGGTACAGGAAAATCGACCTCTTTGGAATTCCTGCGGATAGCTCTGAAGCGGAAGGGAGAGATTCCCAAAACCCTTGAAAATGAATTTTCCAAATACAACCAGACATCGAAAAATCGCCAAGACGAAGGCCTCTTGACAGATTCTACTGTCATTACAGTTAGTTTTTGGAAAGATGGGGGTCGCTTTCGAATCGTATGGTCGAACGACACAGGAAAGTATGAAATAGAGAAAGAGGATCTTTCTGGCAGATGGAATGCTTCAGAGGGAGACATTGCACAGCGTTTTCCTGTCAGAATTTATAGCCAAAAACAGATTTTTGAATTGGCTAAGCATCCCCAAGCGTTATTGCAAGTGGTTGATGACGCTCCGGAGGTTAATTATCGCGACTGGAAGCTTGAGTGGGATGAGCTAGTTTCCAAATATCTTTCAATTCGTGCCCAGGCACGAGAAGTCCAAGCAGGACTTCAGGAAGAATCTGTCGTTAAGGGCCAACTGGAAGACGTTAAACGCAAACTTGATGTTTTTGAAAAGGCTGGCCATGCAAGTGTTCTAAGGGCTTACCAGCTCAGGCTGAATCAAAATAAGGCGATCGATTCTTGGCAAAATTCGTGGGAAGACTTTGGCGATCAAATGAAGAATATTTCCAAAGGCCTGTCGCCATCTGAACTTGATTCACAGTACTTTGATTTAGAAAATGCAGACGATAAAGAATTGCTCTCCATCGTTGCCAATGTCCGTGCCAAGTTTGATAAATTTCAGAATGATATAAACGAAATCGCACAGCAAATTGATACTGCAAAAGACTCATGGGTGTTGACACGACCCGGTTTGGCAATATCGAAAAAAATTATTTCGGCCAAGCAGGAGTATACCAATCTACTCAGCCAGCTTACAGCCGTCGGTGCGGGCGATCCCTCAGCTTATGGAATTTTGGTTAAACAACGCCAAGATATCGAAGAAAAGTTGAAAGGATTCAATAAAAAGCGAGATATTATTACTCAACACCAGAAAAGTGCAGATGCGTGCTTTGTCAAAATTCAGGAGCATCGTGAAATAATAACCAAACTACGCGACAAGTTTCTTAAGGTCACGCTAGCTGGAAATCAATATGTACAGATCAATGTTGTTCCTTTTGGAGGTAAGTTCACAATCGAAGAGGAATTTCGGAAGTTAATTGACAGAAGCAATGGAGGCTTTGATCGCGATATTGGGATAGTAGATGGTGATGAGGGACTACTGGCTACTCTTACTCAGAACCCTGACAAATCCATGGAAGAAAAGATTACGGCGCTGAAATCTTCATTGTTTGCATACCATGAGAACGATTCAACAATAGTGCCGACAGCCAAAGATCGACGTTTTGTCGCACATATCCAAGGATTGTCCCCAGAGCAGATGGACCGAATCCAATGCTGGTTTCCCGAAGACTCACTGGACGTTAGGTACAGCCTTAAGGACGGTGGGGATTTCAAACCGGTAGAACAAGGTTCTCCTGGGCAAAAGACTGCTGCCCTACTGGCTTTTATCCTTTCATATGGCAGTGAGCCACTTGTACTTGATCAGCCGGAAGACGATCTTGACAATCATTTGATCTATGACCTTATCGTAACGCAACTACGAGAGATAAAGCAAGGACGGCAAGTTTTAGTCGCTACTCACAACGCTAATATTGTTGTAAATGGTGATGCAGAAAATGTTATTGCTCTTGATGTGAAGTCTGGGCAAACTCAAATCGTGGCACAGGGTGGACTTCAAGAACCTTCCATACGAGAAGAGATATGCCGAGTAATGGAAGGGGGGAGGGAAGCATTTGATCAAAGATATAAGCGAATTAGCGCAGGAAGGTATTGAAAATTTTTCGGAATTATAGTTGGTTTTGCGACAATACATGGATAATACAGTACCACTTTCAATTCTACAAGGCTCGAAGTAGTTTCGAAAGTTATGTAGATATCATGATGGCTATCATCTAACTCTCATCTCGTCGCGTAGCATAAAACAAAGTCAAGACAAAAAGTCTTAGCATTTTCTTTCTGTTATGTTTACCTACAAACTGCTATCCGTTGGGCATTGGTCTCATTCCACCCCAAGGGCTTTAAAGACTGCATCAACAGGATCTGAATAAAAGCTTGTCTGGAACTTGGCAAAAAGTTCGCCAGGAACTGTCTGGATGTCGCCTACGCTACTCATGGGAATCAAGATTCGTTTTGCCCCCGCATCGAACGCGACCTGGAGACTTGCGGCCAAGTCGCCGGCCCGGATAATGCTGCCGCCAAGGCTCATGTCACCAAGCACCACCAAGCTTCCTTGCACCGGCTTGCCCAATAACCCTGAGCACAGGGCGATGAAACTGGGCAGGGTCATGGCGTCGTTAGGGCCTGTGTTGTGCAGCTCAACAATGTGCAGGTGGTAATCGCGATCCCCCGGCTTTGAAGACCCACTGACCCGGCTGGCGTTCGCCTTGAAGTAGTCAAAGGCGACCTTTATTGGTTCCTTGGCTTGGTTGCTCGATCCAACCCCAGAGATGGACAGCTTGCCATTGCCGGCAGTCACCTGAAGCTCAATTCGGTACAGTCCAAGATGTCCCGACCCGCAGCCAACCGTATGCAAGGTCCCTGGATTTGGCGGCCCTTCTGGGATCAGCGAACTGCCACCCTGTTCAGGGATGCCGACAAATTTTTCATCCCGAGTTTCATTATCGATATAGCTAAAATGGACATCGTAAAATTCCATGCCGCCAAGTTTTTTCAATTGTTCCTTGACACGGCGGCGACATTCCAATGCATACCGAAGGCATTTTTCAACGGCTTCTTTGGTATAATCACCGTTCGGATAAAGAAGCTTGAGAAGGCCCGAGACCGTTTTTCGAACCGCAATGGTGTCCCGCTGGTTCAGGTTGTTGCCCAGGTGAAAATACTTGTCGATGGCGTCGGCAAAAGTTGTTTTGCGCATCTCACGGAAATATTCCGCCAAGTAGTCCACGATGAGGCCATACTGATTCGTAAAGAATTCAGGCCGCATCTTAGGAATTTCCCAGCCAGGCGTATAGCAATGCATTCTATCAAAGAATGCCGTGTCGATCATTGTTTCAGGGAACGGTGCAAACAGGTGGCTAGTTTTTACTAGGGTATCGACGCTCTGGTTGATATTCCCTACAAAAACCATTGAAGCGTTTGCACTGATAGCGTCTCGCCCACGGGAGAAGGACCCAGACGCCATGTAGTCCTTCATGATCTGAACGCCATCTTTGTCCTTGAAGGTTATACCGGCCACCTCATCGAACGCCACAACATCCCAAACACCAACTAGGCCAACTTTGTGGTTCCCCATGTTATAAAAGAGATTCGCCACGGTCGTCTGGCCACCAGAAACCAGAATGCTGTTCGGGCTGATCTCTTTGTAAACATGGCTTTTGCCTGTGCCACGGGGGCCAAGCTCACATATATTGTAGTTGTTCTCTACAAGAGGAATCAAACGTGAAAGCAGGTGCCACTTGGCTCGTTCTTCAAACGTGGTCGGCTCAATGCCCGTAGATCTAAGCAGTACGTCTAGCCACTGATCTTCTGTGAAGTGCTTTCGCCCTTCGTAAATGGTTTCCATATCCATATTCGGCATTTGAATGGGCTTAAGGTCGGATATGGAAAATGGGGAGCCTTTTTGGCCTTCCTCATAAAAATAGTTGAGCGAAATGATGCACCAGATGCCGCCGACGAGAAGCTTCTCGAATTCCTTGACGGTATTGCTGGAAATTTCAACACCCTTTGTTCCCAAGTTGGAAAGAAGTGCCTCGTAGCAATCCCTTTTTTCGTTGAGCTTAACTGTAACTTTATCAATAACCTTGAAGCTGCCACGCTCGCGGATAATGGATTTAACTTTCTCAGCCTCGTCAGGCCGTACATAGTTTTGTGCAAGGATATCTTTGACGCTCTTGATGCCTTCCTGAATAATATCCTCGTCGTCCGAGGCGCAGTACATGCCAAGGAGATACTCCAGCACATAAACAGGAACATTCGCTCCTTCTTTGAGGAGCTTGGTGAGGTCCTTTCGAACGACCTTGCCTTGAAAATGTTCGTTGAGCAGGGAGTCAAGGCTGGGAGCTTCGTTATCCATTTCTTTTATCCTCAAAAATCATTCATGAAGGCCAAGTCAATGGTCATGGGTATGCGCTCGTACTCGATCTGTGTTCCTGGGTCCCTGAGCACCAAGAAGTACTCCTTCTTGTTGTCGTAGCTACCCTTTTTCAGCATGAGCTTTACAGCCCGCTTGCGCTCCTCCATTGAGTCAGAGGAACTGTCAAAAGTAACTGTTTCTTCATTGCTGATAAGTAAATCCCCGTCACGCAGCGATACAACAAGCGTTCTGGGCGTCATCCTATCAGAAACTTTTTCAGTTTGGATAAGCTCAAACTTTTGGATAGAATTGACAATCTTTCGGTTTGAACCAAGAAGAGATACGCTGACCTGCTTAACAGCTTCGTTTGCTGCAGTTTTGCCCTCTAATTCCCTAACCTGGACGACGGGGACCACGATTTCTTGAGGCATAGCCCCGCCATGGATAAAACGCGCTCCACCCGAAAAATGGAAGCGGTTGACACCCTTTGGAATCCAGAACTCCATGTCGTCGGAGGTCCCCGCAGTCACCCGCGTCGAACCGTGCCATGCCTTTTCGGAATCGCCAAGGTCCCGCCCGAGGATATAGCGCTTCTTGGCCTTGATCACGCCGTCTGGTTTGAAAGCCAAGTCGCTTTTCTCCAAGGATGATGGAGGGGTGTCTTGGTAAATGAAGCCGTGATCGGCTGTGACAAAAACATTGGCACCATTAAGCGAGTTCACGATGAAACGAACCAGGGAGGACAGTTCTTCTATCGCCTTGCGAACAGCTGTGAAAGTCTTCCCCTCAGTCTGAGCGGAATCACCGGTTGCATCAATCTGGTTGTGGTAGATATACACCACACGCCAAGGTCGCACCAATTCACGGCCATCGTCCTTGGTCATGGCAAGCAATTCATCTGCCTTGACCGCTATTCCATTCACATTAGAAAGAATTGAACTACGTTGTTCTAACGTAGCACAAGGTTGTCCTGCGATAAGTGTTTGGTCGGATTGCTCTTTATATCCATATCCTCTGTGTGGCAGCAATGAGGCCATCCCAAGAGCTGTATAGCTCGGCAGAACTCCAAGCTGAGTTGAGATGGTAGCCTTGAAGCGGAACTTGGAATTGATTTCTCTGGTCAGTTCCTCGGCTACTTCATACCGAAGAGCATCGCTGATAATCACGAAAACCTTGCTTCTGGCGTGAGACTGAAGAACTGGTTGGGCAGTGAGTGAAAAAAAATCTTGCTGGTTGGGAATATTTTCAATGGACCATTCTTTCAAAAGTCCGTCGCGCCCATCGAGAAAGCTACCCCAGGAGATAGAAAGCTGATCCAAGAACCATCCACTGTAACATGATTCTACAATCTTCTGGACATCCTTAAGCACATCCCATCCGGCCAACTCAAGCCTATCGGCGCATTCGTGGAATAGTCTGTATAGCTGGTCAAAGTGGAATAGTTCAGAAGTGTATGTTCGGTACATCGTTCCCGCGTTAGCAAAGCTGAACCCTGCATCATGTATTTTTCGCAAGGTTAGGAGGTCCAGGGCTGCTTCCAGTGCGTCGTAGGTAGTTTTATAAATATTTCCACTTTCAGTATACTGCCCAAGTTGTATTGTGGCCCAATATCCATCCCGCCTGCGTTGGATAACAGGCTTAAGACTTTCGGGTTTGTCCAACTGGTCCTGGGTGATCTGCTTTCGCAGAGCGCGAACCACCTGACGCTCGACAACCTCGAAGGTCATGACGTCCAGCAGCGATTCCTCGTCATACCCCCCGAGTTGTTCCTCTAGGCGGAGTTCCTTGGCGACTTCGTGCGAAATCGCGGCATACTCCCGAAAGTGGCTTAAATGGCTGCGCCATTGTGCTATAAACACTGAACTATTGATGGCCAGCGACTTGTCCGAAAGCTGAAAATGCGCCAAGGAGCCGGGAATTGTTTCCTTTAGGGTGTTGGAGAAGTCACTGACCAAAAGGCGGATCAAGAGGTCAGACAAGCTTGGACTGTCGGCAGCGTAGCCAAATGCCATGGCCATCTTTTCCCAAAAAAAAGGAGCAAGCCCGAATTTCTCAATGTCTCCCCATGAGGTCGTGGAAGACTTGAAGTCGCAGGTGTCGCTTTCGCACATTTCGGAGAACAGGTTCATGAGAACGTCGAACGTGCTGGCCTGGTCAGAGCGAGTCAGCACGGCAAGCATCTTCTGGTCGAGATCACTCTCCTTATCCTCGGCCACAACGAGCTTTCGAAGTCTATTCAGCCGGTCCTGGCTCTTGAAGAATTTTTTGCGCTCGTTCAGGTGCGCCCGCAGGGACTGACTGGCAAGCCCCAATTCATTGAGTATGATGGAAGCTCTGTCGGCATGAAATGGCCGGCTGTAAAGTCTAATGTCCAGCAGCCAGTCGTTTTCCGGATTAGGCTCGGGGAAAGGAGAATAAAGCAGATACTTGCCCGTTCGGTCTTTTGTCTCCAGTCGGATTTTGAGTTCTAACAAACTTTCATCCTGGATATTGACCACGGTGACGCCTTCAATGGAGAGCACCGAAAGCGTCTCAAGAAACTCCTGTTCAGGGTCGTACCAGAAAACGATGCGATACCCTTCGATGTCGTAAATCTTGGAAAGGGCTTCGGTGATTTTTGTTGAGTCCATCACAGCCCCTTATGCTGCGTCACGATTAGGTGAATGGTTAATTTCATAGTCAACCAATCCAAAGGCAATATCCCGAATTTCCTGAGTAGTAATGTGAATTTTCCAATCGACAGGTCGTCCATATTTTTGGTCGTGCATAGTGAAAACCTGAATATCGTCGTTGGAGCCAAACGCTTCAAACCGACAGTGGGCAATTGCATTGCGAAATCGTCGCAAAAAATGATTGGTTTTTCTGCAGTCTTGGCTGTCGTCAAAGTCGACTCGCATATGCTCTTCATGGTAAAGATAATTAAGAGGCACATTGGGAAGGTGTTGACCATCTTTGAGAAATATGACCATGCCAAGCAATGAATTTGCCAATTGAGTGACATTATAGACGCCTGGAGAACCTTCCTGGTATGCCTTTTCTATGAACTCCAGGTTGGCCTTGGTCCTCAAGGCGAAATCATAATGGAGATGACTGTACATGCCCATTTGATTGCTCCTAATCCCCGCTGTCGCCCGTGATTGTTTTCACTTCTGCCAAAAGGGACCCAAACTTACCGTAATTGACTTTCACGCCATCATCGAGATCAAGGGTGATACGCTGGTCGGCATAGTGGCGGAGGAGTTCGTCGAATTCCCTGAGTTCCTGCTGTTTTTTGCGCATGACATCCAGTTCCTTTTGAAGTTTTTTGGCGGCACTCGAGGAACTGGCATTGTCTTTTTCCTTATCTAGAAACTCAATCCGAGCGTTATATTTACCCTGTAGCGGGGTGACGTACATGGCGCGCATACGGGCTAGGGTGTTTTCATTGTAGCGGTGCAAGTAGACGAGGCACTCAAAAGCCTTGTGTTTCCCACTGGAGAAGAGCCAGTAGATGGGACGCTTTTTGTAGACCTTGAGGTGTTGGTCCTTGAAGAACTTCTGGCTAATGAACCGGCGGATAGTGTCGAGAGGTTTTTCGCCCTGCTTGGGGTCCAGACTGTCGGCAACGAATTTCAGGTTCTCGTCGAGTGTTTCGGGTGACCACGCGACCTTGAGGAACTCCACGAACCGGATTGTGGCGTCATCTTCAAACCAATCGTCGTCCATGACAGGCACGATGCCGTCTTCGTCAGCTGGGAATGTGGTGTAGCGGGATGGGTCAAAACCTTCATTGCCGCTGTGAGCGTAAATCAGGCCCGGTTCATCCAGCGAGTAACGCCCCATCATGCAGCCGATAGCGTAGGAGACAAGTGTTTTTATGGCACTTTCAAAAAAATAATCGTTGTATTCGATGCTAGATTTGTTTGCACCCAATTGGAAACAGGGGTTGCAATTCAATGTCACTTCATGGATTGGAATTTTACAGTCAATCAGGTGGGTTAAATTAAACAATTTAGTCCATATTTTGCTGTTTTCGATCTCAAAACGCTGGATAGACTCTGTTCGATGACGAGATTCGATTCGAAATTCATTTAATGATTGTTCTAATGATGGTTGGCTGTTTGTCTTTGTGAGAAGAGGGTGAATGACAAAGTCCCATGAAAACTCCTGCTCATCCCAATCATCCTTTGCAAGCGTGATACATTCTCTGACAATTTCTTCTATTCTTTTGTCGAGATTGTTCTTGTATGGGATATTGCGAATTGCGCCCTGTCCGAAGTCAAGGGTCGGTGAAATGATTTCTAAAAAATAATTTATTAGTGTAGAATTTAAAAACGAAAGCAAGGTATATGGAGTTAGCGGTTTTTTGGGAAAGCACATTGGCCCTTTGTGGGTAAATATAAATCCGCCAGGAGTGAATCTCATTGAACTAAATTTACTTCTGATTGAAGACCAACTCAACCCCTCCTTGAAATACATGGATATATTTTTTATAGTTCTTGTTGGAGATTTGTATAAAAATGTTGCATATTCAAGCAACTCTTTCCCGTCGTTCTCCCAGTTGATGATATAAATGTTATTCCCGTACCACCTTCGGACAGAACCTCCTTTGGTGCACGGGTACCATTTGAAAGTATTTGCTTTCCTCGTTTGGCTATTAGGTTCAGGTTTAGCAAATTTCTTGCCATCAACTTCATACCAAAACCGCAAAAATCTCTGGTCATCACTTGTAGCTAAGCCTTGCCGAGGGTCTGCATACTTTTCAAGAAGTTCGCTGGCAAAAAAAACTTCAAGCAAATCTTTGTCGATCCAGTATGCAATTGGGTGCTCTGGTATTTTAAAAAAATTATCTGAAGAAGTTATGTATCTATTGCGACCATTAAACATGAGAGATATTTTTTCAAATTCGTTTTTTCCATCAAGCAGACGAAAATATGTTCCTCTGTATTTGTTTAAAGCTAACTTTTGATTCACGAATGAAACTGTTTGAACTACTTCGCCATTGATGCTATCAAATGCCCTTGCTCCAAGGTGTAGGGCCGAAGAAATTAGTGTTTTGCTAACTAAAATTTTTCTCAACTGGACGAATGAGGGTAGAAACATCCAGCTTTGCATCGTGATAAGAGAAAAAAAACCGCAATCTTTTGCTAGTCCTGCGCTCTTTTCAATAAACATGGCGTATAAATCAGCCTTGGCAACTGGATACTTATCGTTGGCAAACTTTTTCAAGTCGCTAAAAAATCCCCTTCCTCCCATGTATGGAGGATTTGCCACAACAAATTCATATTGCTGAGCCAGCAATTTTGCCTGTCTTGTCAGTGGAATGAGCGCCTCTGCCCACCTCCGAGACTCCATATCCGAAGCGTGCAGCGCCTTGGCGACCAGCTTCTCTATTCTGGATAGAGCCTGCTTGAGCCTGTCATGGACTGTGAGCAACGAACCAAAAGTCTTACCATTTTCGAAAAGGTGTAGCAGTGAGAACAATTCCTCCTTCGTAACATCCGGCATTTCGGTCTCACTTAAGGCACCCTGAACAAACTTGGGCTGGACTAGGGTCAACTGCTGCCCCCCTTTGCGGCCAAGTTCTTTAACGCGTTCCCGCAATAGCACACCCGCTACAGCATCAATGTTCAGCCCCTTGCTTTCTTGGATGGCCATGATGTTCAACTTGGCGGGGTTCTCGGGATCAAGAATGCGGCGATCATCAGCCCGTGCTTTCATGAGGACGGTGAACCGGGCAAGCTGGGCCGCACGGTCGTCGATATCTAAGCCGTGGAGGTTTTTTTCCAGGATGAGCCGTGGGATATCTCGAGTGCGGTAGCCCCGCTCCTGGTAAATATCCTTGAACAGGTCATAGGCTTCGGCAAGTATGT
>Ga0183096_1002572_pt1 | contig 12239 bp, 9 predicted proteins | sample Biomet5_FD_127791 | JGI IMG/M metagenome (GOLD analysis project Ga0183096, IMG submission 127791) | Microbial communities from bioreactor (seeded with sewage sludge) at LBNL, California, USA - Biofuel metagenome 5 (version 2) (version 3) | ecosystem: Engineered > Bioreactor > Anaerobic >...
CATGCGGGCTTGTCGGAAAATGCTGTTCCTTCTTGCCGGATGCCGGAGCACAGCCCATAGCAAGGTTCTTGATAGCTCCTCCGAAGCCCGCCATAATGTGCCCTTTAAAATGGGACATCACAATCATAGAATCCGCGGCAGCAATATCCGACCCTATTTTTACGGATTTGAAATGCTTCTTCTCGATCTCTATATCTGCAGCGTTCTGGCTCTTCAAACCGTCTGATATGATGAGTGGAGCCCTGACTACAGAATAATCAAAACCGTGTTCAATCGCGGTCGTCAGGTGGTCAACTGAATTATGCCGGCTGCCTGAGTAAAGAGTGTTTGTGTCCGTAACAAACGGTTTTGCTCCGGCTGCCCGGATTTTTTCTACGACCTGCCTCACAAAGACCGGATTTATATACCCCTCGTTCCCGTACTCTCCAAAATGGATCTTGATCGCAGTCAGATCACCTTCTCCAAGGAGTTCAGCAAAACCTGCTTCATCAAAAAGCTTCTGGATCTTGCTGATCGTACTCTCCTGTGGATTTCTCGCTCTGAGATCTGCAAAATAAACTTTACTTGCCATATAAGTGCCTCCTAAATCTGAATTAATGATTTTATAAAACTATGAAGTTAAAAAAGTGTTGTTTATTTTTAGGTATTGTGCTGTTTGGAGAGAATAAGTAAGGGAAAAGACTTTTATATTATTTTTTTAGTGGGAAACACATTTTTATTATATTTAATGATGTATTTCCAGGCTCTCCTATTATACCACTAATCTTACTTATAAAAAACTTAATTTCCGAAAATTTATTAAACTCTAATTTTTAAATAGTAAAAAGGTGGTTATTCTGGATTATCTTCCCCTCGATCTACAAATCTCAAAAATGCCTGAAAGTATCCCCAATCATTACCATGCTGCAATTCTGGAAAATGGAGAAATTACAGCAACCCACGATTTTGAACTGAGTCGAGACTTGAAACTTCTTCAGATGCTCAGGAAGATTGAGGAAAAAGTCATAATTCCCAAATCCCAGCCTGAAGAAAAAATCCACACCGAATTTGGGAAAATGCTTTACCATACTGTATTTTCGGGAGAACTGGGAGAATATTTCAATAAACGTTCCAGTGAAGCTCAGGACAACAATCATGGATTCAGAATCTCCCTTCGGTTTGCTGATAATATACCAGAAATTGCAGCTTTGCCCTGGGAGTATCTGCATAATGGAGAAGATTTTTTAGTCGGTAGAAGAAACATTTTGCTCTCAAGACTCCCTCCTGAAGTAAAGAAAACCGAGACTCAACCCCTTAATTCTGTTCTCCGAATGCTAGTAATTATTTCAGGTCCCGATGATCCCAGAGTTTCACCCTTGAATACGGAAAAAGAGCAGGAAATTATTCTAGAAGCCGTGGATAAACTCCAGAGAGATAATAAAATAAAGGTAGATTTTACAGAAGATGCAACTTTTGAAAATGTCCAAGGTTACCTGAACGAAAAAGAATACCACATAGTACATTTTACCGGACATGGTACTTTAAGAGATGGAAAAGGCTACCTCGTATTCGAAACCGAAGACAGGAAAGTCAGGCTCATAGACAACAAAAGGCTTGCAGACCTTTTTTCAGACATGGGCATAAGGCTTGTCGTGCTTAGCTCCTGCGAGTCGGCTAGAGGCTCGAACAAGGAAGCTTTCGGAGATCTTGCCAGTATGCTTTCGAAAAGGAGAATCCCTGCTGTAATTGCAATGCAGTATTCGGTACTTGATGACGTGGCAATTAAGTTTGCTTACACATTTTATAGCACAATTGCAAGCGGAAAACCCATCGATCTCGCCCTCAAAGAAGCCAGGATCATGATGAAAGATTCCGAAAAGAGCAACGGCCTGGACTTTGCAACCCCCGTGTTATACCTTTCCGACTGCAACTGTGTCAGGGTAGGAGATATAAAACCGGAACCTGCAGAATTCGCAAACAAACCAATGATGCTGCCGGATTTGCAGGTGATGAAAAAGGGCTTCATTGCTAGGAAAAAAGAGCTTCGACTTCTGGAAAAAGGCTTCAAATCCGATATAAAGAGGGCTGCTATAATTCATGGTTTTGGAGGCATGGGAAAAACAGTCCTTGCGACTCGACTTGCGCTAAAGATGAACGAATATTTCGATGGAATTTTCGGGATGAGGTGCATTCCAACCACTCGTCCGGAAGATATCCTGAACAAAATTAACAACTTCCTGATGATGAAAAGAATCTTTAACTTAAACCAGATCCTCACCCAGCCCGCACTCCTTGAAATCAAAACCGCCCTTCTGGTGAACATATTAAATCAGCTACGTTTCCTGATAATTCTAGATAATTTTGAAGATTGCCTGGACGAAGATCGAAAAGACATTGAAAATCCAGAACTCAAAGCATTTATTCAACAGCTTCTGAACGACACTTACACAGGCACAAAATTCATTATAACAACCCGCTATGATTTTGACCCACTGGAAGGCAGGCTCCCGGAAGGTATAGAACACATTTCCCTTCCCGAACTTCACTTCCCGCAGACCAACTGGCTGATGAATAACTACAAAGAACTGGCAGATCTTGAAATCCCGGAAAAACGGCAGATATTCGATGTTATAGGAGGGCATCCCTGGACAGTAGGACAGTTTGCGAAACTTGTCTCAGTTCAGGGTGTGGATAGTTTAATACTTGACTTAAAGCCCCTGAAAAAAGAACTTATCGAGTTTACCCTGCTGGACAAATCTTTTTCAAAACTGAATGCTGACGCTAAAAAACTTCTTCTTTTCGCTTCGATTTATGAAGAAGCCATTCCTGTAGAGGCACTATCATGGATCGTGGGAGACGATGAAGAAGCAAACCCTTCGATCTTAGAACCTCTTCAAAAGCTCATCCAGTGGGGTCTGATATCAAAAGAGCAGGAATACGATGAAATAGTTTACAACGAACACACAATTGTAAGGGATTTCTCACACGAAAAACTTGAAGAAGAAGGATTCGACAAAAAGAAACTCCTTCTCAGAGCTGCCAGATACTATGAGAATCTGGTTTCCCAGACCGGAAGCCTCTGGGATTACCTGAAAGCGAGAACTTGTTATTTCCAGGCAGAAGACTGGGAAAGTGCAAACGATATTGTAGAAAATACGGTAAATCATCTGATTCGCTGGGGACATATAGAACTTACAATGAACCTGTTGTACGAGTCCATAGAAACAACATCAGGAGATACACAAATAAATGCAGAATTTATCCTCGCGACTGTTTTTCAGCGTCTTGGAGATGTGAATACAGCATTTAAAATATATAATAACGTTAAATATAAATGTGAAGAAGGGGGGAATAAAAGGGGGGTAGCAGGAACACTGCACCAGCTTGGAATGATTCATCAGGGTCAGGGTAACTACAAAGAAGCAGTGGAGCTATATAACCAGTCACTGAAAATTGAAGAAGAGCTGGGGGACAAAAGCGGAATTGCACAAACACTGCACCAGATAGGAAATGTTCATTATCTCCAGGGCAACTACAAAGAAGCAGTGGAGCTATATAACCAGTCACTGAAAATTAAAGAAGAGCTGGGGAACAAAAGCGGAATTGCACAAACACTGCACCAGCTTGGAATGATTCATCAGGGTCAGGGTAACTACAAAGAAGCAGTGGAGCTATATAACCAGTCACTGAAAATTGAAGAAGAGCTGGGGAATAAAAGGGGGGTAGCAGGAACACTGCACCAGCTTGGAATGATTCACGAGGATCAGGGCAACTACGAAGAAGCAGTGGAGCTATATAACCAGTCACTGAAAATTGAAGAAGAGCTGGGGAACAAAAGCGGAATTGCACAAACACTGCACCAGATAGGAAATGTTCATTATCTCCAGGGCAACTACGAAGAAGCAGTGGAGCTATATAACCAGTCACTGAAAACATTTGAAGAGCTGGGGGACAAAAGCGGAATTGCACAAACACTGGGCCAGATAGGAAATGTTCATTATCTCCAGGGCAACTACGAAGAAGCAGTGAACCTATATAACCAGTCACTGAAAACATTTGAAGAGCTGGGGGACAAAAGCGGAATTGCAATAACACTGCACCAGATAGGAATGATTCATGAGGAAAATGAAGAATACGCTTTATCACTGAAAAATTACTTAGTTGCCTTTTCAATTTTTGAAGAACTAAATTCACCAAATAGTAAGATAGTTAGGAATTCGATTAATAGATTAAGAGAAAAGCTGGGTGAAGAAGAATTTAATAAATTGTTTGAAAAGGTGGCTAGAGAACTTGACACTTGAACCTGTTAAATGTCCTTTTTGTAAGTTTGAATTTCGCACTGATGTGAAAAAGAAGGAGAAAGACGGGGAAACGGGTTTAGTACGTGGTAATGGGAATTTCTGGAAACGGAAACCTGAAAAAAGTATGTTCATAGATCTTAAATGCCTGAACTGCGGAAAGATATTTGAGTATGAAGTGAAATCGCGACCGAAGAAAAAGATGGAATAGAAAATTTAAAGGAAGAAACTCCGTTTGTTCCCGTTGAACCAAACCCTTTCTGGAAACAAAACGCCGAAAAACTTGTAGGCGAATCCATTTCCAGTGTAGAAGATAGTGCAAAACAATTTATTGCTATTGCAGGGCCGCTTCAGGGTATTTATTTCCATGCGATAACTTTTTCAGACGTGAGGAAAGAGTCTTCTTATTCTGTTTTGATATACGTTGCTCCTCTGCTGCTGTGGCTCTGTTAAGCCTCATTTTTGCAATGCTTGTGTTATTCAGGAAAAAGTATGGTATAAACATAAATTCAAGCCGAGATTCGAAAGAAACCTTTTAGAAAATTGCAAAAGAGAAATATCAGTTTATCCAAATATCCAGCCTATTTTTGATACTTAGTTTTGTGGCGCTTATCATTGCGGTTTTGCATTATATGGGTGTGGTCACATACCAGATGTTTGTAGACCTTATGGCAGTTCTTTAAAGGTATTTTGGGACAAAGTTTTTGAAAAATAATTTTTTTACATCTTTCCCGTAGATTTCTTATATTTTTTAATATCCAGTGCTATTTTCTTGCATTTTTCCTTTTCAAGCCGTTTCAGCCCAATTTCCGATTTTTTTGACTGGAATATGAGTTCTTCAGTTAACCTATGATAGCTGGCAAGCCGTTCCTCAGGAATAAGCCCGTCCTCAACTGCCTTCAGTACAGCACAGCCCGGCTCGTCGCGGTGAGTGCAGTCTTTAAACTTGCAATTACTGGCTGCGTCAACGATCTCGGAAACAGCTTTCTCAAGCCCGTCTGCAGAGTCTCTTAACTGGATTTCTTTGATTCCGGGGTTGTTTATTTATGTCGACAAATGGAAAATTTAAGTTTTGATTTCTAATATGTCGATAATTCAAACCCTTATCTCTCAATAACACAACGTAAGTAACTTTGATTTTAGGTAACTTTATTTATAAATTATATAGAAAACGATTTATATAAATATAAATATATATTTCGTTGATGGCTTTCAAGGTTCCAGAATTTAACTTTGAATTTACAGAAATAGAAAAGTCTTTTTTTGTAGATCGTTGTTACTATTTTGTCGGATATATTTTCCGTAAACATCTGTTTCCTTTTTCGATTTCAGCACTCTTACTCCTAATCCTATCTATTGATGACGAAATTAAGACTCTTGTGAATATACTACAAATGCTGAATGCTTTATTGATACCATCATTTATACTTACAGTTATAGCAGGATACATCTACTATATTTCTATAAAAATACAAATACAGAATTATTATCTTTTACCTAATTGGGATTATATATTAATTCCATTTTTCTCGTTCATATTTTTCTTTGTTTGCTTTATTATTACAATAATCGTTTTGTATTCTAACAAAATATCACTCTCTCTAGGTAGTTTATGGGCCTCTATTTTGATATCACTTCTTTCACTTACAGGTGTTCGATGGGGAGGTCTTTCTTCGTGGGTTGAATCAGTAGGTATAGTTTCTCCTGATTATTTAGAAGGTCGTAAAGCTGCCGAAAAATTAGGAACTATTTTAGAGACTGTTCGAAATAAGTCTGTTGCTGAATATGAGGATTTAGAGGAGTTTTTAAATTCTGCCAAAAAGCTCTGCGAAAACATTGACGGTAATTTAGAATTAGAGACAAAAAACACAAAAAAATTAATGACAGAAATTGAAAAAGAGCTTACAGTTTTAATAAAATGTGCTAAAGAGTTTAAAGATGATGAAAGTTATGGACTTTCGAATTTTAAAAGTTGTGTCTATGGGAAATGTTTCCAATATAGAGAATTTATGAGTGCATTAACTAACTTAAGTAACTATTGGCCAAAATGGAATTATCAATAGGAAAACTGGAGATGAAGAAATGGGGAGCAAATATGGTAATTTAATCTATTTATTGCCGGTCTCTAGACCGAAAAACTGTAAATCTTTTCTGGAATGGAAGCCGTTTTCAAAAGATACACTAAGTGAAATAATTGACAACTATAATAACAAATGTGTTGAATATTACGAGAACTGTGATTGGCATTATGAAGATATAAGAGAAAGTGTTCCTATAATATCTCTTTATGTCTATGACCCTCTAAAATTAAGTACTATTGGGAAGAAAGCTTTTGAACAAATTCAAATATTAATAGTTGATTTAGATACTTTAAACTGTAGTAACGAGGACGTAAAGTTTGACCTCAAAAATTTAAAATCGCGCATGGGTCAAATTAAACATTATTTTGTTTTATCCATTGGCAGAAACCAAAATGAGGCATGCAAAGATCTATTTAAAAATCTATTTGAATATTCACGCGTAATTCCATTTGGAATATTTAGAGAGCAATCGGACTTAGAAAACTTTTTTAGTTATTTCGGTAGAATGAATGTTAAGTCTGCCGAGGGGGCTGAAAACGTACGTCAGAGATTAGATAAAGTTTCAACTGATCTTCAAATTAAACCTGAGTGGGATAGATTAGATATTATAAAAATTCTGAACGAAATTCGTGATGCTGCGATGTTAAAAGGTTTGTCTGAACCCTCTAAAAATGTGATGGAATCTTTAGCGTATAACACGATAATAAATGAACAAGCTATATCCAAGATTAAAGAGGAACAATCTAATAAAAATAACGTTGTTGACACGGCTATCACGACTATAATGGATCCTATACGCCAAGCTGACAAAATTCCAATAACGCCCTCTTTGGAAACACCAGAATTTGAATCATTTCATATGTTAAATATCTCTCTGAATCGGAATCCTGATAAATTGACAAATAAACAATCTTGTATAGCCCAATCTCTAGGTTTTGAAGAGAAAGATTCTTTTGCGATATTCTTTGATGAACCAAATATCAGAAATACCATCGGTAGCCTAAAAGGTGCAGTAAAAATCTCAAAGTTCATAGCAGATCTGCCTGATTGGAATAAATAAGGATGATTTTTGAGGTTGTTATATCTGACCTGAACAGTTACAATAAAAAATTACTTGATTTTGTAATTGGTCTTAATCCTTGAGATATAACTTCGGGGTTGAAGCATTGATTTTGATGAAAACCGGATTCTTCTTGCGAATTCAGATTTTCAATTACGAAATGCAAAAATCACTAGTGTCGAGTCAACCGCAAAATGTCGTATAAAATCAATTACAATTATTTGGAATCAGTGAATCCTGAAAATTGACGCGACACTAGATTTTGGAACAGAGTCATGAAAACCTATTTTTCTTGGTTCTGGTGGATGTAACAGAGTGAAGTTTCTATAGTTTTTTACTTATAAGAAATAAAATAAAGACCCGGGTAGGTCTTTAAGGTTTTTTATCTCGCAAAAGAGAAAAAATTATAGAGGTAGCGATTATGATGAGATGTTCTAGGATAGATAATATCAAATCAATATCACTAAGCGATGCTAATTTCAAGTTTACCATTATTGAAACTATTAAGTTTAGACTCATGTTTGTGTAAATTTTAAATTACTTAAGTCAAAGATCGTTCAAAAACAGATAAAGTACTTCATCGTTTACTCAAACATGCATTTAGTCCATAAATTAAAGAAATTCTATTGTTATGGTATTGTTATGACAATGTTTAAGTAACAGAATTCACTATTACTACAATAGTAATACATAGTAGTACATTTTACTATAATAGTGGTAGAGTAGCTTAATCTGGATTTGTCGTTGGAAACTTTGCCTGAAGTCCTGGTAAGATGCAGGCAAAGTCTCAGCGATATCTTTCAGCCAAGTAACTGTTTTTAGTTCTGTGTTACATCAACTCCATAAATTATTAATTTTAAAATATAGTTTTTAGTATTTAAACTCTACACATACCACACTTACCAACCACCAACAACAGACTAATAAAACTTGATTTGTTGAGGAAAAAACAGTAAAAGAAGTACAAAAATACTAAAATAGTCTACATTTCGAAAAGAAACATTGTAGAGGAGTTAATTTTTAAAATATTTTGCATAAAAATTACAATTTTAAAGTGTTTTTATTGGGCGACACGTTAGATTTTTTATATACATACCTAACTAAATATTCTTTTTTAATATTGTCTCTTTGCGTAATATCAGAATTCTAAGCGACTTGTTTTAAAAATGATAACAGGTTACTACTGTAAGAAACGGGACTATCAGGTGCTTTAAGAATACTTTCACTCTGCTTTCCTTAACTTTATATCCTATGCATTTTATATTTCTGAACCAAGTTGTAGAGTTAAGACAAAATTAAGGAGATGTCGAAATAGAAGAGATTTTGCTTGTTTTTGGAATCGTATTCGCTTTAATACCTGTTATAGTCTATTCAATCGATAGCAGATTTTATTATGACAGAAAAACACTTTTTTCGGTACTATTTTTAATAGGGGAAATTGGAATAGTTTATTCTTTAGTCCAATACTGGTTAATGATCCCTCAAAATGGATTCTGGGAGTATATTAAATACCTTTTCTCCGGATTACTTTTTTTAATCCCATATTGGAATTTTAAAGCAGAAAATCCTAATATACTTCAGGGAAAATCGATTTACGACTATGTAGTTAATTTGTCACTTTGTGGTTTCTTTTTAATTGGTTTTTTAACAACTTTATCCAAAGCAATGTCAAACGTTTCATTATATGGTATTCGTGAACATTTTGGAATGTGTGCATTTTTTGGATTATTTTCTATAATTATTATCGGATACATAGTTCTTATTAACTTAAATTCGTATGATAGGCCACCTCTGATATCTAATGCAGGTTTATTTGTTTTAGTTGTAATCACTCTGTACGTAGCAGTTTATTATTTAGATAAAACTATCTCCCTCATTCCAAGTTGGGTATTTACTGCTATAGAACTTGGAATATTGGGTGTTTTTATTTTGATATTGAATATGATGGTGCCATCTCATGAAAATTAGTTAAATATAGAAATGCCTGCTTGGCAGGTAAGTAATAGGGCTTCAAGCCCGTTATTATTTATTTCTCTTGATGTACGGTATTAGCGAAAGGAAGAAATTGCAAGCCTTCTCTGAATGAAGAAGTTAAGGACAAGCTAAAAAATTAGTGAACTACTGATTAATCTACACTTCATCCAGGTATCTCTGCAGCTTATCCGCAAGTTTGCCAATGTGAATACCATCAACAAATGCATGATGAACCTGAACTGCAGACGGCATCATAAATTTGCCTTCTCTTTCCTGATATTTTCCCCAATCAAATATTGGTTGCGCTTTTTCCCTATTTTTAAAATACGTGTGAGAAAGTATCTTTGTAACAACAAATATAAAAGTCTTAAAATTAAAAGACCTCAATAAGAATTCAATTTTCTTTTTCAACATTCAGGGAACCTGCATAATATATGACAAACGTACTGACTCTAACACCAGGAACATTTCTCCAGAGTAGTTTTGATAAAGTCGGCGATGGCCGTAGATACGAAGAAATAGAGCTCAAAGCAACAGGAACGAAGACAACATTTACGGCCAAAACTCCTATTCAGCTACATCCTGGCACAACAATAAGTGGAGATGAAAAAGCAATCATCCAGCTAATACCATATGCTTCGGCGTGCCTCTGGAAGCCACAGGTACCAGTTTTCAGTTTCTCTGGCGAAAATTATCTGTTTGAAGGGTTCACATTTGATGGACTGGCTGATAAGCAGAATGTGCTTCATGGGAAAGGTTACCATAATCTATTTGGAGGAAACAGGGCCTCAAAAGTCAAAATCCAGAACGTGAAAATTCAAAATTCAAAAGGTGATGGTGTCAGGATTCTGGACTCCAGAGATGTAACCGTATCTGGAAACAAAATATACGGCGTCGGACATGATGGTTTCTATTGTGAAAGGTGTGTTGACGTAGAAGCTTCAGGAAATGAGATCTATACAAGGATCAATTCAGGCCTGCGCTCTAAAGGTTCCAGGAATGTAATTTTCCGAGACAACACAATAAAGAGCACTGCGAAGTACAAACCTCGTACAGGTCCAGGTATTCAGGTTGAAAACTCCAGGGCAAACGAATCTACATCGAATATCCAGATACTCAACAACGTTATTGATGGGTGCCAGGGTCCAGGGATCTGGGCGGCTGGTCATACTGCACTTGCCTTAGATGCAGCAACCGGACTTACAATTAAAGGAAATACCATAACAAACTGTGGGCAGATGCCTGTAATTGCAAACAAAGAAACTGCTGATAGACTTTCATCTGTCGCTGGAATCTGCCTGGATGGGTGGACAGAGGTAGACATTCAGAAAAATGTCCTGGATGGTAACTGTAACGGTATCCGAATAGGAACCTACATAACTACTTCTGCAGGGTCCGGGTATGTTGTGCGTCTTACAGGCAATGAAATAAAGAATACTGTGGCTCCTTTTAATAGGGATGCGTACGCAGGGTATGCAATCGCTGTTACGGTGCCTGATAAATTCAATGTTATAAGTGAAGGAAACATGTTCAGCGGAAACTTAAAAGATGTCTTTGGAATTTAAGTAAAAATAGGTTTTCAATGGGCTATTGAAATCCCTGAGATTACAAAACCAATTAAGGAAATTACTGCTGAGTATCTTTGTAATAACGTATCTAATTTTGATTGTTTTAGCTCATCCAATCTCCGAGAATATTCCTCATATATCTCATTATTGTCTTTGGAAAGCTCATTTATTAAAATTTGTATTTCATCCAGGCGGCCTAGAATATTATTGTTAAAACCATTTATCTTTTCAGCCTGGACGGAATCTAATTTTTCGATCGAGAGCGTATTTAGGCCTTCTATCTTACTTAGTTTTTCCAGTTCCTCTTTCATGGTTTCGAGATCTGATATAACATCAGCTGAGTTCAGTTTGATTTTGGAAATATCAAAGCTTATGCAATTCAACTTATCTTTGACGCAAATAATTTCACCGAAAATGAGGTCAAACTTTTGGAATTTTTGATCCAATTCTTGCTCTGAGATTACTTTCATCGTGGGAATCTGCCCAATCACAAAAAGCAAGGCATCATATTGTTTCGCCAGATTTCTCTCATGTTTCATTGCCTCAATCTTGTTTAGAAGATATCTATTTTCAGGAAGATCTGCTACTTTCATTTTTAATAAATAAGCAATATCCTCTACTTTTTGTGTCATCTCTTCCTGGCTGTCAATTTCCCATTTTTTGACTTCCTTACAGACAGCACGTGCAGTTTCTTCGACTTCGGTTCCTATAGATTCCTTATATGCAGCTCTTGCTTTTTCCTGAATCTCTTCAATAAGCTCTCTTAGATTTCTATCAAAGAAAGGTAGCCCTTTTTTCATTACAGCTGTAGCATAAGGTGCTTTTTCTTCAGTATCGTTCATTAGTTTTTCTGCATGATCAAGGTATTTTCTATATAAATTAAGCCCACCTTTCATCGTCTGCAAGTTCAAGTGTTCCATATTCTTGACTTCTTCTAATGCGTTTGCGAGATTTTTAACAATTTCAAAAAGGGTTTGTTTGCTTTTAGATCCCATAATAGCATCTTTAGCTTCGGCCAAGTATCTCTCCACTTCTTCTTTTGCTTCCTGTTTTTTAAAAACAATCGTATTGAAAGAGCGATAAAAAGGAAGACAAAATTTAGCTGGAGTTAACCACTCGAAGGGAGATTCTTGCACTGCTTTTTCAAAAAAACGTATCCTCTTCAAATTTAAGGGATTTTCAACCGCATAAAAAATATAATAGTAGTTTCATTTTCCCTTATCATATTTTGGAGTTAAAAAATGGAACTCGAAGCTTTAAAACAATCGCTGTTTTCACT
>Ga0183096_1002575_pt1 | contig 12221 bp, 20 predicted proteins | sample Biomet5_FD_127791 | JGI IMG/M metagenome (GOLD analysis project Ga0183096, IMG submission 127791) | Microbial communities from bioreactor (seeded with sewage sludge) at LBNL, California, USA - Biofuel metagenome 5 (version 2) (version 3) | ecosystem: Engineered > Bioreactor > Anaerobic >...
CGCCTGAAGGTTACCGACGGACAGACGGTAGAAGCCGGTCAGGAACTGATCGACGGCTCCATCAACCCGCATGATCTGCTGCGGATTCTGGGTGTGAAAGCCGTGCAGGATTATCTGCTTCGCGAAGTGCTGAGCGTGTACCGTCAGCAGGGCGTTAACATCAGCGATAAGCATATCGAGATCATCGTGCGCCAGATGCTGCGCAAGGTGCGCGTGGAGGACAGCGGCGATACCAGCCTGCTGCCCGGAGCGCTGATTGACATCTTCCGCTTTGAAGAAGCCAACCGTGAAACCATGGAGAAGGATGGCCGCCCCGCCATCGCCAAGCGCGTGTTGTTGGGCATCACCAAAGCTTCGCTGGCAACGGAAAGCTTCCTGTCCGCCGCATCCTTCCAGGAGACCACGCGCGTGCTGACCGACGCCGCCATCAAGGGCAAGATTGATCCGCTGTTGGGCCTGAAGGAGAACGTGATTATCGGCAAGCTGATTCCCGCGGGCACAGGCATGCCGCGTTACAAAGACATCGACCTGGTGGAAAACTTTTAACTGAAGCGATCGGCGGAAAGGCAATTGCCTTTCCGCCGGTTTGATAAAGGGTGATGGGATGGGCGCGATGCGCGCTGCGCGGGCGGAAGATCTGCCCGCTGTTGATTCGGTTTTTCGCGACGCGATTCGGGATATGAACCGCAACGGCATTCCGCAATGGGACGAAATTTATCCGACCCCGGAAACGCTGCATGCCGATTATGAAAAAGGCGATTTGTACGTATCGGAAGATGGAAACGGTAAAGTTGTTGCCGCTGTGGTGATTAACGCGGACTGCAACCCGGACTGTCGCGGGGACTATGCCGCCGCCTCCTGGCAGGGCGGAGAACCGTACCTGATTGTCCACCGGCTCTGTGTGTCCCCCTCTGCACAGGGGAAGGGCACAGGCCGCGCCCTGATGGCTGATGTGGAGGCATGGGCACGCGAACGCGGTTACGTTGATATCCGACTGGACGCCTTTTCCCTGAACCCGCATGCCCTACGCATGTATGATCGGATGGGGTACCGTAAGCGCGGTGAAGCTAACTGGCGCAAAGGGTTGTTTTACCTGCTGGAAAAACAGCTAACGTGAGCCTGCAGGCGGTTAATCCGCCTGTGCAGGCTTGTGGCTCGGAGATGTGTATTTTCGATCCCGCAGACGGGCGCAAACCGCAGATTGCCGGGGGTTCTATCCATTTTTACCCTTGCAAAAAGCACTGTTTTATGCTATCATAATTCACGTCGCTTGAACAGAATACATGGGATTATAGCTCAGTTGGTTAGAGCGCCACGTTGACATCGTGGAGGTCATAGGTTCGAGCCCTACTAATCCCACCACATTACAACCCCTTGAACTGTAACGGTTTGAGGGGTTTTCTTCGTTCCGTACGACGGATAAAAATAATCTGTACGGTACAAAAAACGCTATTTAATCGCACTCACTATCACAAAAACTTGCTTATGTGGCTATGTACCCATTGATTTTAAAAGGATTCTGGATGGTCTCCATATCACAAAAAGTATCACAAGGAACCGTCCGCCTGATCTGTTAAACCATATTTAATATGGTTATATTCTGTTGAGAAGAGGCGCATTTGGTAAAATGGGAACAGCAGTACGACCGGAAGTATCTGACAAGAGCGAGTATTGGGTTGAACGGCATCGTTACTACGAATTGAAACATTTCTGCTTGCAGTACCCCATCTGGAAAAAGGCATACGAGGCGCTGGACGGGTATAGTACCCGCTCGGCATGTGTTGTTGAAACTCCCGAAAAGTACGCAAAGAGTGATCCAACGGCACGAGTGGCGGAATCCCGCCTATATTTCTACGAACGGATGAAAATGCTGGAAACAACAGCAACAGAGGCAAGCCCATTATTTGGTACTTATCTTTTAAAAGCGGTAACCGAAGGGATATCCTTCGAATGCCTAAAAACAAAGTACGGAATCCCCTGTTGCAAAGAAACGTATTATGACATATACAGGCGGTTTTTTTGGCTATTAAGTAAAACGCGAAATTAGCAAAGACTCGTATGGAACGAAAGACGGAGCCCCGCAAGGGCTCTTTCTTTTTGTAAAAGGGGAAGGAGGTATATTCTTGGACAGAAAAGGGATTATCATTTTCAGTGCCGGGTTGCTGATGGGATTTGCTGTGACCGGGTTAGTCGCCCGGAAAAAACCGATCGGGACACTGCGCATAGACGAGTCCGACCCGAATGAAGAACCGTATATTTTCCTTGAATTGAATCAGGATGTCGGTTCTGTACGAACGAAGAAACGGGTTATGCTGACAGTTCTGGACAAAAACTATCTGCCCGCGAAATGAACGACTCCTATTATGGATGTAACTGATATCTATGGAAGGAGACGACCAGGATGGAAGACGAGATTAAGAAGAAGTTGGACAAGGAAATTGAGAGGGAACTCGACGAAATGGAACTTGCCCTTCCAACAAACGAAGGATACGGTGCTGCAACAGACCGGCTGGATAAACTATACAAGTTGAAAATCGAAGACGCGAAAGCTGAGAACGAGGTTCTGAATACGAACCAGCAATTGGCAGACGCAAAGAAAGATCGATGGATCAAACTTGCAGTTGATGCTGCCGGGATTGTGTTGCCACTCGCATTCTATGGAATTTGGATGAGGCGCGGACTAGAATTCGAGAAAGATGGCTCATATACCTCGGCAACGTTCAGGGGACTTATCAACCGTTTCAGGCCAACGAAGTAGGAAGAAGTACACCGATAAGGAGGAGGCGTGCAAAACGCACGGCCTCTTTCTTTTTTGCGAGGACTTATAATTATGCGTTATCATTATAAAAAACCGCTTAGAATGGCGTCTGTGTACGGCAAAACGTACCAATGCAACCACCCGGTGTATTCCTGCTGCACATTGTTTGAGATCGGTGAGAAGGGGCTGGCCGTAATCCAGCAACGGTTCAGCCGGGCGAAGAAGACTACCTGGTGGGGCGAACTGGACGCCGGATTGCCGGATGCGTTATATTTGCACCCAAAATTTAAAATGTACTTTGACGAGCGTGCCGGGACCTGTACGGACGGACTGTATCCGACGGTGACCGTACGGCAAATGATGTGGGCGATGAAAATGAAACCGCTGCAGAAAGAACGCTGGGAAACGGCCTTTGACCGGCGTGACATTTAGCGCGAAAAATACAAACAATATTATGGAGAACAAACAATCCTATAAATTGAATGGAGTGTTTTCGTATGAAATCAGTGCTAAGAATCATGGTGCTAATTATTTCGAATCTGTTGACGCTGCCGTTCCAACTCGTTGTCGTGGCGATAATATGTTTAACGAGTTGGACGAACGACGAACAGAAAGAACTGGTTGACGAATGTGAAGAGACTTTGAACGTAACAAAACACTGGATAAAAACAGGACGGTTTGAAGAACCAGAGGACTGAGCCCCGCAAGGGCTCTTTCCTTTTTATTTCGCGAAAAAAACACATCCCTTTATGGATGAGAATGAAACTTGACATTGAAGGGAGGAACATATTGTGGCTTTCTTGAGTACGATATTTTTTGGATTCCTTGGGGTATGTGCCATCGTGGCGTGCGTCAGGAGCGGGAAACTATTGATTAAAGGAATCAACAATCTGTTTGACAAGATTGACAGCAAGTTTATTCACTGACTGAAAGGGAGGGCCAAATGCATTGGCTCTTCCTTTTTTATTAGGGAAAGGGGCAGCACGTATGTTTCGAAAAATGGTTGAGACCATTATCGGAGGGGCAATCGGATTGGTAACGCTGTATGTTGTGGCCAAAGTGGCTTATGAGGCCGGGCATGATATGGCAGAAGCAGAACACCGGTATGAAGAAATGTCAGACAGTAAACCGGAGGATAACGTTTCTGGCGGTGCGGAAGTACCGGAACCGGATGGGGCTGAATCGGAAAGCGGCGACCCGATCAACCGAAACAGCAAGAAGATGAATAAAATCGGTCTGTTTCTGAGCGCCAGCAAGTTGTTCCGAAAGGGGAAAAGAGGTTCCATTCTTGGCGATTTGATGAAGGATCCGGAAGACCATCAACTGGAGGCGTACGTACACGAGGGGGAGGTGCATATCAACATTAAAAAACGAAGATCCGTTACAAAAAACTTGTGCAAACAACCTCAAATCTGTGCGACCTGACGAAAGGAGAAACCAATGAGTATTATCCGATGGGTAAAACGACATTCCCCGACCCTGTTGGCAACGGTTGGCGCTATTGGGACCATTGTAACGGCGATACTGTCTGCGAAGGCGACGCCGGGCGCCCTGATGGCTGTATATCAGGCGGAGGGGGAAACTGGTGAGAAACTGTCAGTAAGGGAAAAAGTGAAGGCAGCGGCACCTCACTATATTCCAACAGCAATCGCCGGAGTGTCTACCATTGCCTGCATTTTCGGGGGAAACGCAATCAGCCGGCAAATGCAGACAACGTTACTGAGCGCCTATACGCTGTTAGACAGCGCCTACAAAGAATACCGGGACCAGGTGACCGGAATCATAGGCCCGCAGGCCAACCGGATTGTCGAAAAAGCGATGGCCGAATACAAGGAAAATCCTCATTATGCGTTGGATGAGCCTCAGACCTTTTACGAAGAGCATTACGGAAAGTTCTTCGAACGGACAAAAGAAGAGGTTTTAAGGGCCGAGTATCTCATTAACCGGAACCTTGTGCTGAAAGACTCGGTTACACTGAACGAATTCTACGATTTCCTAGGGCTTGAACATGTTCCGACCGGAGACGATCTGGGTTGGAACAAGTACGATGGGGAAGTGTATTGGGGGTATCGGTGGATTGATTTCGCCCACCAATACAAAGAAATGGACGATGGGCTGACGGTGTGCATCATTGATATGTCATTCCGTCCGCATCTGCCGGAGGAAGAAGGCCCGCAGGATGATCCGCCCGAATTTCTACAGACACTTCAGAACCCTGAGTAAAATCCGCGAAATATTCAGTTCCTATAATGGAGAAGGAGGTGACTGCTTTGAGTGGATCCGTTGTGAAAATTCTGGGAATTGTCGCGACAGTCGTCGGCATTGGCGCAAATGTGCTGAGTGAAGTGATCAGCGACAAGAAAACAGATGCAAAAATCGAGGAAAAAGTTCAAAAGGCACTTTCGAAAAAACAGTAAGAAGGCAGGAGCCCCACAAGGGCTCTTTCCTTTTTGCGGAAAGAGGGGGAGGACATGACACGGGAAGAGTACGAGTTCGAACAATGTGTCGCTGATGCGACGAAGCGTTTTCACGATCGAACCGGAAAGTATCCGACAAAGGAATTCGTACTTAAGACGATTCGGGATCAGCGAAATACCGGACGGTTCTCCCCAAGCCATTTCACAGGAACGAACGGAATACAAAAGCAGACCTATATCTGGTTTGCCTACTCCGAAACGATCCGAAGGATTCGTGAAAACCCCGATCCGGATCCGATCCGGATCATCTACAAATTCTATTACTACATGGATGACACTATTGGGAACAATGATAATCCTTGTATCTGGCCGTTTCTTGGAACAATGCAGGACGCGGTGCATAAGATATTAGATCTGTTGCGCTGAAAGGAGAAACGAATGGGTAAACCAAACTTGCATGGCATAATTCAAATGATAAAGGGAGTACTGTTCAAACACAGTTCCGAAATACTGACCGGTGCCGGGATTGCCGGGATGGTTACGACAACGGTACTCGCGGTAAAGGCGACGCCCGCCGCGATGAAACAGATCCAGAACCGGAAAAGCGAAATGGAAACGGATAAACTGCCGGCTATTGAAACAGTAAAGGCTGCATGGAAATGCTATGTTCCAGCAACGGTTACCGGGGTGTTGTCCACGGTTTGCCTTATCGGTGGATGTACTGTCAGCAACCGGAGAAACGCAGCACTGGCAACGGCCTACGGCTTGTCAGAAACAGCGCTGAAAGAGTACCGGGACAAAGTTGTGGAGGTCGTCGGTGAAAAGAAGGAGCAGACCATCCGGGACGAAGTGGCAAAGGAAAAAATCGCGAAAAACCCGGTAAGCAATCGGGAGATTGTCATGACCGACAATGGCGGAACTCTGTGTTTTGACGACGTATCCGGACGATATTTTTATTCGGATATTGAACAGCTTCGAAAAGCCGAGAACAACATCAACCGTCGGCTGCGGGACGAAATGACGGTTTCCCTGAACGAGTTCTATGACGAGATCGGCCTCGGGCACATCGGGGTCGGGGATGACCTTGGCTGGTGCATGGACAAGGGATATCTGGAACTGTATTTCAGCGCCCAATTGGCGGAAGACGGCCGTACCCCGTGCCTGGTGATGTCCTATTCTGTGGTGCCGGAGTATGATTACCGGCGGTGACGCGAAAAAAACAAGGTCTGTAATGGAGAACTACCTATAAAATGAGGAGGATACAAAGATGGAAATGGACACTGTTGTTAATGAAACGGTTGCTGAGGAAATTGCTGATTCTGGTTCTACTGGTATGAAAACGGCGGCTATGGTGGGTGTGTCGATGACAATTGGAGCAGTGCTCTGGGATTGCGTCGTCAAACCCGTTGGGCGCCGGGCCATTACCTGGATCCGGGATCGCAGGCAGAGCAAACGTGCGAAGAACGGTGACGATGTCATCAAATGATCGACTGATCATTCAGGGGAACTCCAAAGAGCGAAAGTGTCTTTTACAGATGCTTTCGCTCTTTCTTTTTCCCGGGAAAGGAGGATACAGATGGACGAACTAAAACCGAATTCTCACCGTTTTAAGGAAGCGCAGCAGCTAGCCGACACGGCTGAGAAAAAAGTGGAGAAGGTAGTATCCGGACCTGTGAAATCCCGAAAAAGGAGCATATTTCAGGACGTTGCAGGAGAGTTTCTGTCCAAAGACGTAAGCAACATCAGAAATTACGTACTTGGGGACGTACTGATCCCGGCGATCAAAAAAGCAGTAGACGATATCGTGACCAACGGCATCAAGATGATGCTCTACGGCGAAACCGGACGGAAAAAAGGAAGCACTTACGCTTCCAGTGTTTCATACCGCGGCTATTACGATAAGCAGCGTGAACAGGATGAACCGGTTGGCCAAAGAGTTGTGAATGGGTACCGTTACGACGATATTACGTTTGCCACCAGGGGTGACGCGGAAAGCGTTCTGATGCGGATGGACGAACTGATTGATGTGTACGGATCGGCAAGCGTTGCTGATTTCTACGATCTGGCGGGGGTTACCGGTAATTACACCGATAATAAGTACGGTTGGATTGACTTGCAGTCAGCCACGGCAATTCGGATGCGGGACGGGTACATTATCAAATTCCCAAAAGTGATGCCCCTGAACTGATGGAGGATGTGAACATGGCAGCATACCACACGCATTACTCAGCCTGGGCGCTGGAACGAGTCTGCAAATGGTTCGTACGCTATATTTTGCTGATGCCGGTATATCTGGTAATCTTGCCGGTAACAGCAATCGGGAACTGGCTTGGTGAAATGATCAGTCGGCTATAACCAAAAATAGAACAAGAGAGGGATACATTATGAGCAGTGAATCGAGGATGGATCGTGTACAGGACAGTTCTGCCGATAACGTTTGCCGGTTCAAAAAACTGTGCACAGAAATTACCGATCTGTATGAAAAGAAGAACCACGATTACGGGGATTCCTTCCATAAAACGTATGTTGAAGAAGGCATGGCCATGCCCAGAATCCGACTGCATGATAAACTTTCCCGGTTTGACACGCTGTCGCGGGGATCCGGGCAGCAGGTATCGGGCGAAGCGCTTCGGGACACGTTGATTGACCTGGCAAACTATGCCCTGATGACTGTGATGGAACTGGATCGAGAGAAGATTGATGCCGATTCAGACGCGAAGGTAAATCCGGTTAAGATCGGGATTTGCTTCGATACAACGTTTGATGCAGATCAAACTCTGCAAGCGATGGAAGCGGAAATCAATCGCAACGGATTTATAACGATCGCTGCCTTGAGTAACTATGTTGGTTTACACGACCTTGTTGGATCTGACGGTCCTAACCCCAACTATCATGGCTGGACCGATCTTAAATCCGTACAGAAATGTCAAACTCTGGATGGAGCCATGGTTTATTTTCCTAGAGCAATATCTGTTGAGAGTCTCGTTCGCGCACAGCCTGTAACTACTTCGTCAAATACTTATCCCCAAAATTGCCGCCCTGTACCGGTCTTAGTATACACGGACGGCCAACCTTTGCCGAAAAAAGACGATAAACCTCATTCCTGACAAAAACAAAAAAAGGAGAACCGAATTTATGAAAACAGAACTTACGTCCAAAATCAGCAACGCGGTTGCGAAAGCCGGTTATCAGCTGCGAAAGCAAAGTCCGAAAATCCTTATTTCTGGCGGCATCATCGGCGTTGTGGGTAGCGCGGTATTGGCGTGTATGGCTACGCTTAAAGTGAACCCGATCCTTGAGAAAACCCGCGATGATCTGACAATGGTGCGCGAAACCGCAACGCCGGAAGAAGAAAAGAAAGAACTGACGATGGTGTATTTGCGTGCCGGGGTTCAGCTGGCCCAACTGTATCTGCCGGCGGTCGGCGTCGGGGCGCTGTCTCTTGCCGGGATTATCGGTGCCAACACCATCCTGAGCAAACGCAATGCCGCTATGGCCGCGGCCTATGCCGCCGTTTCCGGAGGGTTCAAGGAATATCGTGATCGTGTAGCGGAACGGTATGGAGCGGATGCGGAACAGGAACTCCGGTATGATATTCATACCGAGAAAATCGAGGAGACTGTGACCGGCGAAGACGGAAAAACCAAGAAGGTTAAAAAATCGGTGCAGGTGATTGGCGCCGATGGTGTCAGCGATTACGCCCGGTTTTTTGATACAAACACCTCCGAATATTGGATCGACGATCCGGACTACAACATGATGCTGCTGAAAGCGCAGCAAAGTCTGGCAAACAATCAGCTGAATACCAGAGGTTACGTGTTCTTAAACGACGTGTACGATATGCTCGGCATCGACCGGTCCCTGCCTGGACAGATCGTTGGCTGGATGCGCGACGAAACGCGTGAGAAAGCCGACGATGATTGTAAAGGTGACGGTTACATTGATTTCGGGATCAGGGAAATGTACGTACACAACGAACACGGCGAACTGGTGCCCACGATTTTCCTCGATTTCAATGTGGATGGCAACATCTGGGAAAGAGCAGTTCATAAAAATCTGATGACGGACTGACGCAAAAGCGGCGTTGACTGCAAAGTAAGGAGGGAACACCATGAAACACGGACGGGATTTCATCTCTTGTGTACTTGCCGTGGCGGCCAGTCTGTGTCTTGTTAGCGGAATCGCCATACTGGCAGGCGGAAAGGAGAGCAAACATGGATGCGATTAACAACGTTCTGGTTGCCCTGAATGACATACTGAACACAAGACGGAAACGGCATATTGCCGGCGGGCTGCTGCTGAGCGCGTCCCTCCTGTTCGGGGGACTAGCAGTAACAGTGATGACCATCAAAGACGGCAACGGCCAGTAAGGAGCGGAGAATGAGCAAAACGTTATGGGTATGCGCTGGTTTTGTGGCCGGCGGGGTGGCTGGATTTGTGGCTTCCAGGCAGTATTTCTGCGAGAAGTACCGCCAGATTGCGGAGGAGGAAATCGGATCGGTCAAGTCTGCTTTTCTGAAGTGCGATAAACCGGCGGCTCACGCAACGGAAAAACCACCGAAAAAAGAAGGCATCTCCAAGTACACCAATTATCAGCAGGCGCTTGGGTACGCGCCAAAAACGCCGGAACCGGAAGAAAAACCGGAGATACTGGAAACGGGACCCCGCGTGATTGAGCCGGAACAATTCGGAGAGCATGATGACTATGAAAAAATTAGCCTGACCCTCTACAGCGACGGTACCCTGGCAGATGACGATGACCGAAAAATGACCGACGACGAAATCAAAAATTCTGTTGGCGCAGACAGCCTGACCCATTTCGGCGAATACGAGGACGACTCGGTATATGTCCGGAATGAGGAACGGAAATGCGATTACGAGATCCTGCTAGATTCCCGGAACTACTCGGACGAACAAAAAAGAACCTTTAATATTCAGGAGGAGTAAATGACAAAATTGAGGATGACCCAGGAGTATTTTGACTGGATGTGTCATCTCGTAGGCGAAAAAAAAGGTTCGCGAGGACGGTCCTGGCAAATGCTCTTGGGTTGCCTCAATGAGCATGACTTTGTGCCGATGCTCGACATGGACCAGAACCGGGCCGACGACGGGACTGACCTTCGATACCGATTTGCCTACGAAAAAGGATACACACGGTCTGCAATTGCCGCATATCTGGACGACCGGCCCTGCAGTGTTCTGGAAATGATGGTAGCGCTCGCCGTTCGGTGCGAAGAACATATTATGGGCGACCCAGCCATGGGGGACCGCACCGGGAAATGGTTTTGGGACATGATCGACAGTATAGGCTTATCGTCTATGGATGACAGCCGGTTTGACATTGAACCAGTAAACTGGATGATTGACCGGCTGAACCGAAAAACCTATAAACCTGACGGAACAGGTGGATTATTTACTGTAAAACAATGCTCCGATGATTTGCGAGAAATGGAGATCTGGTACCAGATGATGCGGTACCTGAACAAGTACCTTGAAAACTAAAAAATTGCCGCCTTGTACCGGATGGCGCCAGGAAAGGAGCATGAAAAACGGATGCTTGACTTCTTACGGGTTTCAACTCGAACCACCAAGCAGGGGACCGTTGAAATCTATCCCAAATTTGTTATCGATAATAAAAGCGACGATCTGATGATCCGGGGCGGTGATTTCTACGCCGTCTGGGTGGAAGAAAAAAAGTTGTGGTCCACAGAAGAGCAGGATGCGCTGCGAATGATCGATGAAGCGCTGGACGAATATGCAAAAAACAACGCAGATCGGTTCGACGGCAAATGTCATGTGCTGCACATGTGGGATGCGGAGACCGGTATGATTGACCGGTGGCACAAGTATTGCCAGAAACAGATGAGAGATGCCTTCCATATTCTGGATGAAAAATTGATATTCTCCAATACCAAGACCCGCAAAAAAGATTACGCAAGCAAGAAGTTAAGCTATCCGCTCGAGGCTGGCGAACCGGTTGCTTGGAACCGTCTGATTGACGTGCTATATTCCAAAGAGGAACGCCACAAAATCGAATGGGCGATCGGATCAGTCGTGTCCGGAGAATCCTGTAAACTGCAAAAGTTCATGGTTTTCTATGGCGCGGCTGGAACTGGCAAATCTACAGTGCTTAACATCATTGGTCAATTGTTTGACGGATATACCTCGGTTTTCGACGCCAAAGCACTTGGGTCATCCAACAACGCTTTTGCCCTTGAGGCGTTCCGTGGAAACCCACTGGTGGCGATTCAGCATGATGGTGATCTTAGCCATATTGAAGATAATACTCGACTAAACAGTCTTGTTTCCCACGAAATCATGACCGTCAACGAAAAATTCAAATCAACGTATGCCAGCCGCTTTAAATGCTTTCTGTTTATGGGCACCAATAAGCCCGTAAAGATTACGGATGCAAAAAGCGGCTTGATCCGTCGTTTGGTGGATGTTTCTCCGACAGGTGAAAAACTGAGCCCGGGAGAGTACCGAACCACAATGAAACAGATCGGGTTTGAGCTTGGAGCAATTGCTAATCAGTGCATGGAGGTATATCTGGAGGACCCGGGAGCATATGACGATTATATTCCAATCAACATGATTGGAGCGTCCAATGACTTCTACAACTTCATGATGGATGCGTGGTACGTATTTGCAAAGGAGGACGAAACCACCCTGAAGGCCGCGTGGGAAATGTACAAGACTTACTGCGATGACGCGAAGGTCGGGTATCCATATTCTCAGCGTGTGTTTAAGGAAGAGCTTAAAAACTACTTCGTGGACTATCAGGAAAGAATTACTCTTGCGGACGGCACCCGGATCCGAAATCACTATCAGGGTTTCCGTAAGGATAAGTTCGAGGAGGAGGACGTTCCGCCAGCCGGAGAAAAGAGTTCACCAACTCCTGAAACAAAGGCGGCATCGCCATTTCTGACACTGATACCGCAGCCTTCGATATTCGACCGGGATTGTGCGGACTGCCCGGCGCAGTACACTTCCGACAAGGAGACGCCGATCGCCAAATGGGGCCATGTGACCGGCCCCTTGAAGGG
>Ga0183096_1002578_pt1 | contig 12204 bp, 12 predicted proteins | sample Biomet5_FD_127791 | JGI IMG/M metagenome (GOLD analysis project Ga0183096, IMG submission 127791) | Microbial communities from bioreactor (seeded with sewage sludge) at LBNL, California, USA - Biofuel metagenome 5 (version 2) (version 3) | ecosystem: Engineered > Bioreactor > Anaerobic >...
ACCGTGGAAAACACGGGAAACTGGACGCCCGGGCGATCCCGCCCGGCATCCTTCCCTCCGTATTCCCCCGCGTGCTCGCCGAAGCCGAAGGCAAACCCCCTCACGGCAGGAAGCGCGATGCGATTGTCCCGCCTCCGGCCGCGGAGAAGCCATGAAAACACAGCGGTCCGTTTTTCCTTCTCCGCCGGTTCCCCGCCGTCCTCCGCGGGCTCCTGATAACCCAGCTTGTCTTTAAAGAGCGCCGTCGTCCGGGCGACGATCTCCTCCGTGGAGAGCTCGGGAGGAAATTCCAGCGCGTCCAAAAGCTCCCGGTCCGCTGGCTTGAGCGCCGGATCCTCCCCCAGCGCGCGGCGAAAATGCGCGGCGATCAGCACGTCCGTCAGGCGGTCGTTTCCGATTTTTTCCCGCGCCGCCGCGGCCCGGCGGGCATAGCGCTCCCGCAGGGCGGGCAGCGCCGGCCGACGCCGGCACTCCCGGAGGAAGGCGGCGTTTTCCAGCCCGAGCCAGAGAAGACTCTCGTAGGTCTCCTGCGCGACCGTCCCCCGGAAGGAGCGGAACAGCTCCGCCAGCGCCCTCCAGTCGTAGTCCCGCCGGACGGCGCCGATGATGCTGTTCCAGTAGAGCTCGGCTTTTCCGTCCTCGTCGAACACCCGGAAGTCCGGCTCAAAGGCATAGTTCTCCGCCGCGTTCCAGATCAGATTGGAAGCCCGGCGCTTTTCGTTTTCCGCAAGCTCCATATCAGTCGGTAAACATCTGCTCGCGCGCCAGCCCTCCGGGCAGGCGGACGGAGATCAAATCCTCCACCAGCTGACGCTCAAAATCGTCGAAGCACTTGTTAACCAGTCCAAGGCGCAGGGCCTGCGCCGCCTCCAGCCCGTTGCGCGTCAGACGTACGGCCGCCAGCAATCCCCGCAGATCCAAGGCTTTGGTGGAGATCTCCGCGCTGTCGCACTTTTTGCGGATGTCCTGAAAGAGACCGGAAAGCTGCTCGGCGTACTCGCCCTTCAGCGTCGGAAACTGCTGCGCCAAAAGCTTCTTCAGGTTTTCCCCCGAAATAATGGGCATGTTGATCACCATGAAACGGGATGCCAGCGCCTCGTTGATCTCCCGGGTCCCGGCGTAGCCGTAATTCATCGTGGCGATAAACCGGGTCGCGTCGCTGAGAACGATCCGGTCGTAGCCGGGCACGTCGATCACCCGGCGGAAGTCCAGCGTGGCGTGCAGCACCGCCAGGGATTCGTTCTTCGCCATGTTGATCTCGTCCAGGATTCCGAAGCCGCCCTCCCGCGCGCAGCGGAGGATCGGTCCCTCCCGCAGCGTCACCTTGTTGTCCGAAAAGGTATCCGTCCCGATCAGGGACGCGGCGTCCGTATTGATATAAAAGGAAATGTCCCAGCCGGGGCGGCCGAACGCCGCGGCCAGTCCCTCCGCCAGTACGTTTTTTCCGGTGGCCTTGGGACCCACCAGCAGCAAATTTTCACCCGAGAGCAGCGTCGTGGCCGCCTGCTCCCAGATCTCGCGCCCATAATAGTTGTAGGCGGGGGTCGGGATCCGGTCCCGGACGGAATCGCCGACCCCGTAAAAGCTCCGATAGTGCTCGATCTCCGATAGGATGCGGGAGGAAACCCCCTCGCCGCGCAAAAAATCCAGCATACTGCCGCCCCCACGTATCTTGATGTTTTTATTATAGCACAGATCGTCTCCGCCGCGCACATAAGTTCCCGGCGGACCCGTATTTTTTGTGCGGAGCGGCTCCGGCAGGAGAAAAAGGGTTGTCCCCCCGTGCTCCGCCGTGCTATACTGAAAAAACCGGGGTGTCTTTTTCCCGGCAGAAACCAGGGAGGGTTGCCTGATGTTGGAATGTTTTTCCAGACTTAATCTGGAGTGGCTCAACCGCGCCTACGTCTATACGGGCTCCGTCGGACCCGTCCTGCACGATTTTCGCTACCGCTGGGCGCTGGACGGCGAGAACAAGCTCATCCGCGCGGCCGTTTATTCGGGAATCTGCTACGAAAAAGCAGCCGCTGCGGAGCGGCGCGATTTTCCCTGGGACAGCGGCGGCGTGGAAGAGCTGAAAGCCTGGCTGCAGGAGCGCTACGAGCAATTTGCGGCGGGGCAGTTGTCCGCGGGAGGCCCCGGGGCATGACGATTCTGGTATTTTCCGATTCCCACGGAAATGTGGAGAACATGGCGCGGGCGGTGGAGCGGCTCCGGCCACGGGAAATTTTTCACCTGGGGGACTGTTGGCGCGACGGGGAAGCGCTGCACGCCCTCTTTCCCTCCCTTCCCCTCCGGCAGGTGGCCGGCAACTGCGACAGTCCCGCGCTCCGGCCACGGGAGCTTCTGCTGGAAATTCAGGGAAAGCGAATCCTCCTGTGTCACGGCCACGCCTATCGGGTCAAGGACTCCCTGCTGGCCGCAGGCTTTGCCGCCGAGGCGCAGCGGGCGGACCTGTTTCTCTTCGGCCACACCCACCGGGTATTCCGGGACGTCCGGGGGCAGACGCTCTTTTTCAACCCCGGCAGCATCGGCGATCCCGTCTCCCCCACCTTCGGCGTGATCCGCATCCGGGAGGGCGTTCTTGACGCCGTGCCTGTCTCTCTGGACAGCATCTGAAAAAAATCCGTCCGAAATACGGACGGCGTGAACCAGGGCGCTGCCGCAAAATGGCGGGGTATCCGCGGCAAAGTTCTCCTGCGCGTTTCATTTAGATGACCGGCTGATCGTATAAGCATCCCGATAAACCGAAAGCTCAGGGCAAGATTTTTTATATTGTCCGTAAATGTTCCGTCTTGGCATCATCAGTCGATTAAAAGCGTGAAAAACACAAAATTATGGTAACAGGCACAATCAGCGCCAATGGGATTGAACGGATCGAGCGCATTGAACGAACTGATAAAACCTTCGTCCCGGAGCTGCAGTTTTATCCGGAGGCAGCGGTTGTTAAAAATCTCGAGCCTGCCGATAACAAGGATCGTTTCATGAGCGATGAGGAAGCTCTGAAATTATTTCAAAGCTTGGCAGGCCCTCAAGCACTTGCAGAAGCTGCATAAATGGCAGCGGCCTGTCGGCTGCGTCCTGTGAAGGGCTCTCTCTTTACAGACACGGCCTTCGCCCCTTGAATTTCTTTTTATTGGGATGCCGTTTTTTAATCAATGATGCCCTTCTGCACACGCTTTCCCCATGCGGTGCGAAACTGCAAAGCTCCCGCTTGCACTCTGCAGGCGGGAGCTTTGCTGCTTTACGGACACCTGTCCAATACACGAGCGGATGTCTTTTTCCGATGCTGGGATCGCCCGGCCGGCGGCTCCGCCTCGGAAAATTTTCATTGCCGGGACGCGCGGGTTCCCCGGCGGCCTGCCTTCTTAGCGGCCGCCCGCCTCATGGAGCGCTCGGCGCATCCAGAAAAGTCCCTGCCGGCCGTGCTCCTCCAGCGCCCCCGGATCCGCCTCCAGGCTGATGCTCTCACTGCGGCACTGCTGCTCCCGCGCCTCCGTGAAAAGCTGTCGGAGCAGCGGGACGTCTCCCTCCTCCGGATATCCGCGCGCATGGCCCCGGAGATCCGTGCTGAAATGCAGATGCCGCACGGAGGGCATGATCTGTGCAAAGCCGTGGAGATCCTCCCCCATGACCATGGCGTGATAATAGTCCAGAACCAGCGCAAGATTCGGGAGCTGCAGCTCCCGGACCATCTGCCACGCCTCCCCCGTCCGCGTCAGATAGTCGCACAGGAATTGGTGCACCGCCTCCAGCAAAATCGTGATTCCGTTTTCCCGGGCCAGGGCGCTGGCGGTCTCCAGAAAATCCGCCATCTGGATGTCGGCCTGCTTCCGGGGATAGTCCGGCGGCAGTTTCCGCGCCGCAGGGGCGCCGATCCCGATGGTCCGGATTCCCAGCTGTCCGCCGCGGCGGCAGAGCTCCCGCGTATACGCCTTTAACGCGTTCGGCGCGCAGTCCGGTCCGACGATGGGCAGCGCCCCGGAGCAGAAATCATTGAATCCGCGGCAGGGAAACGCCTCGCTCCGATAGCGCGCGAGAAATTTCCGAAAGTCCTCCTCCGAGATGCTCATAAGCTCTCTGCCGGATAGTTCGGCGTAGTCGTATCCCATTTCCCGGATCAGAGAATAGGTTTTTGTGGTTCCGCAGCATCCAATCAGCATCGGCATTTCTCCCTTTCCTTCCGCTTATCCGCTGGCAAACCGCCGTCCTCCCTGGCGGCCGCTCAGAAATTGACCTGGTCGCCGCCCTTCAGGCACAGCATCTCTCTGGCCTCCTCCGAGCCGGCGATCTCAAAATCCAGGGATTCCAGAATTTTTTTGATCTTGAGCACCTGCTCGGCATTGCTGGTCGCCAGCTTTCCATCCGGCCGGATATACAATCCGTCCTCCATTCCCACGCGGACGTTTCCGCCGTTGAGCGCCATCATCGTCGCCAGACGGAACATCCGGCGGCCCGGCGCCACGGTGCTGTACTGGATGTCCTCCCCCAGCAGCCGCTTGGCCTGGCCGATCATGTAGAGCATATTTTCGCTGGTAGCCGGATATCCGCCCATGACGCCGGGGACAAACTGAATATAGATGGGATCGGGGAGCATATTTTGCTTTTTGAAGAACGCCAGATTGCTCAGCTGGCCCAGATCAAACACCTCGTACTCGGGCAGGGTGCCGCATTCCCGCATTTTCGTGACGCAGTAGTCGATGTCCCTGAAGGTATTTTTGAACACGTTGTCGTAGGTCCTGGTCAGATAGGGCAGTTCCCATTCATATTTGGGCTCCGGGATGCTGTCCGCCAGGCGGTGATAGCAGAAATTCATCGACCCGCCGTTGGCGGAGGCCATCTCCGGCCGGAACCGCTCGATGACGGAGAATCTCTCCTCCGTAGTCATGCCGTTGGCGCCGCCGGTGGTGATTCCGATGACGGCGTCCCCCGCCCGCTCCCGGATACCGGAGAGAATTTTTCCGAACGTCTCAAAATCGCCCACCGGCATTCCCTGCTCGTTGCGGGCGTGAATATGGACGATGGCTGCCCCGGCCTTGTGGGCGTCCACTGCGTGCTGGATAATCTGCTCCGGGGTCGCCGCAAAGTAGGGCGACATGCTGGGGGTATGGATTGCGCCGGTAATGGCGCAGGAAATAATGACCTTTTTCTGTTTGCTGCTCATAAAAATCCTCCTTTTTTCTGTGCGGGCCGCTTTTCGCCCATACGCCGCCCCCGCTGCGGCGGAGCGAAAAACGGCAGAGCGCGACGGCCCGGAAAGCCATCTCGCTCTGCTGCCGTTCGTCTCAATATTTTGCCGGAAGCCTCAGAAAATTACTTGTCCTCGTAAGGAGCGAAGTGGTTTCCGTCCGCCTCGGGGTCATACTTGCGCACGAAGTTGCCGCCCACGACCTCCACAATCAGGACCTCCACCGTCGCCAGCGACGGGCTGCTTCCGGCGATCAGGTGTCCGCCGTAAAAAACGCCGTCGTCTCCGCACATGCTGGCGTGGATGTGGAGCCCGCCCTCGCAGATCAGGCCCATGGCGTTGCAAAGCTCTACGGGGAAGGTTCGTTCGTTGGCCGCGCCGTAGCCGGCCCCCAGCTTTGCGCCGTTTCTCTCCAGGTAATAGTAGCTCGTCTTCTGCAGGCTTCCGATCATGGAAACCCAGCCGCTCCGGATATTTTTTTCCTTCAGGATCTTCGTGATCCCCTCCGTTACATCCGTGCCGGGCAGAATCCTGGCCAGGATGATCCGGCCGATCTGGCCCTCGCTGTATGCGACTCTGACTTCTTCGCTCATTGAATGTTCCTCCAGTAAGTTATTTTTTTGTGAATTTGCAGGATATGCTTGTTGCGCCCGTCTGTTGTCTCACGTCAGGACGTCCTCCATCAGCCAATAGAGTCCGACTGCAGTCCAGACCGCGGCAATGGCGAGATTCCGAAGAATCTGGCTTCCTCTCTGGTAGTAATCCGTTTGCTTTGCCGCGGCAGACAGATTCAACGCGATCATGCCGTAAACGCAAACGGACGTGCTGACCAGATGCGCCAGCTGGTGCACGGAATGGTAGCTGGTAACGAGGCTGACTGCCCCGAAGATCCCCAGCGCCAGTACGCACACCTGCATCCACCGCTTCATGCCCTTCTGGCGGATGGGCGGGGAAAACAGCGCGCGAACCTGTTCTGTCATGAACCTTCCTCCTTAGAACGCAGTCTGTCAGCCGCCCAGGAACGTGGAGAGCCAGGGAACCATGGTGATGGCGATCAGCGTGATCACCAGCGGGACATAAAACGGAGCAACGCCGCGGATCATTCTCTCGAAGCTGATTTTCGCAACACGGGCGGTGGCGTAAAGGCACATGCCGACAGGGGGCGTCAGCAGGCCGATCATCAGATTGAACACCATGATCAGGCCGAAGTGCACGGGATCCACGCCAAAGCTGACGGCTGCGGGAAGCAGGATTGGGGTCAGGATCAGAATTGCGGCGTTGGTTTCCATAAAGCATCCGACAAACAGCAAAAACAGGTTGATCAGGAGCAGGAACACGTATTTGCTGCTGCTGATGCTCAGGAACAGTTCCAGGACGTATTTCGGAATCATGCACTTGGTGAGCATGTAGCCGTAAATCGTCGAGGCGGCGACCACCAGCATGATCGCGGCGGTCTCGCTGCACACCTCCCGGATCACGGTGACCAGATCCTTCCACTTCAGCTCCCGATAGATCAGGACGGTGAGGACCAGGCCGTAGGCGGAGGCGGTGGCTGCGGCCTCAGTGGCCGTGAAAATGCCGCCCAGGATGCCGCCGATCAGAATCACGGGAGTCAGCAACGCCAGGAAGGCATCCATAAACAGTTTGCCCAGTTCCCTGGCCGACGGGAATTTTCTGCGCGGGTAGTTCCGCTTAATGGCCGTGAACGCCACCATGACGCCCAGGCAGAGCGCGCACACCAAACCGGGAATGACGCCGCCCAGCAAGAGCTTGGAGATGGAGACCGAGCCGGCGCAGCCGAACATGATCAGTGGGATGCTGGGCGGGATGATCGGGCCGATGGTGGAGCTGGCCGCGGTGATGCCGGCGGAAAACTCAATGTCGAAGCCCTCGTCGTTCATCGCCTTGATCTCGATGGTCCCGAGACCCGCGGCATCGGCGACCGCAGAGCCGCTCATTCCGGCAAAGACCACGGACGCCAGAATATTGACCTGGCCCAGGCCTCCGGGGATCCAGCCAACCAGCGCGTTGCAGAACTTAAAGATCCGGTTGGTAATGCTGCCGGCGTTCATTACCTTTCCGGCCAGCAAAAACAGCGGGATTGCCAACAAGGTAAAGCTGTTGACACCGCCGGACATTTTGGTGACGATGGTCTGCATCTGCGCGACGGAAAAATTTCCGGCATACAGCATGCCCACCAGCGCGGTGATGGCCAGCGAATACGGAACCGCAAACCCGAGCAGGAAAAGAATCAGAACCAGTCCGACATAAATCGCAATCAGCATTTCTTTCCCTCCTCAGAGCTGATATTCTTCTTTTTCTTTGGACAGTGTGTCTTTCATGTGCACAGCCCTTCGAATCACAAAGAGAATCGCCAAAACGCTTCCGATGAGAATCGGAATATACTGATAGTTCACCTTCAGCCACGAGGTGGACGCGAAGGTCACCGTCGTTTTCTTGGACACCAGTAAAAAGCTCGCATAAGTGAGAATCAGAAGAAACGCCGCATAACAGATCGTCATGAACCAGTAGATTACCGCCTGCGCTCTGCGGGGAAACTTCTCGAAGAAATAGGTCACCTTCAGCTGCTCGTCCCGGCTCTCCAGAACCGGAAGCATCAGATAAACCATCCAGATATAGGACATTCTGGCGAATTCCTCCGTAAAGGTCAGAGACAGACGCAGAACGTAACGGAAAATAACCTGTAATATACACAGCACGAATATGGCGACCAATAGTATTCCGGCGGTCACGCTCAGAACTCTCTCAATTTTTTTCATTCTCCAACTCCTTGCCAGTATCTGCCAACCGTGGTACAGAGATATGCGTTTTGTGGGACAACCACAGACCAGGCCGCAATTGTCCCACAAAACAAGCACAGCAGCTCTGCCTCCGCAATATTTTAAGAAATCAGCCCTTCAGATAAGCGTCGATATAGGTCTGCGCCTCCGGCTGCAGCGTCGCCTTGACGGTCTCGATGCCCGCCTGGGCTGCCGCCTGGAACTGCGCCTTGTCCACATCCAGAACGGTCACGGAACCGTCCGCGGTCACATCCTTGAAATACTTGTCGCTCAGTTCGGCCAGAGCGCCGTTCGCCCAGTCGGCAGCCTCCTGGAAGCAGCTGGACAGCAGCTCCTGATCCTCGGCGTCCAGGGAGGTCCAGAAGTCGTTGTTGACGACCCAATGGTTCAGGGACTGGAGATGCTCGGTCTTCATGATGTACTTGTTGACCTCGTAGATCTTGTTGGCAAAGATGTTGTCGATGGGGTTCTCCTGGCCGTCCACAACGCCCGTCTGCAGCGCGGAATAAGTCTCGGACCAGCTGACCACTGTGCAGGAGGCGCCCATGCTGTTCCACACGGTGACCCACGCCTGGATTTCGGGGACGCGCAGTTTCAGGCCCTTCAGGTCGGCAGGCGTGTTGATGGCCTTGTTGGCGGTCAACAGACGCGGGCTCCGGCGAGAGGTGCCCAGCAGATAAACGTTGCCGTTTTCCAGGGCGGCCTTGCGGATGGACTGACCGAGGTCGGAGCCGTAAAGTTTCTCCACATCCTCAACGCTGGTGAACAGGAACGGAATGATGGAGGGATCATAGCCAGAGGCGATCTGGCTGCCGAAGCTGTCGGCGAAATAGCAGATCTGGGTCTCGCCGGATTTGACCAGGTCGTACTGCTCCGTCTCGGTTCCGAGCGTCGCATCCGGATAGAAGTTGATCACGATGCGGCCGTCGGACTTGTCCTTTACCAGACCCGCAAACTTCTCACCCAACTGGCATGCGACGGTGCCAGTGCTGTCGAACGAGGTCATGGTGATCTCATAGCTGGGCTTGCTGCCGGCGGCGCTGCTTGCTGCTGCGGAACTGCCGCTGGCTGCCGCGCTGGTGCTTCCCTGGCTGGATCCGCAGCCGGAGAGCAGCCCCATCAGCATCAGGGCTGCCAGGGTCAACGAAACGAACTTCTTCATACTTCCTCCTTATTTTTTGTCCTTTTTTCCGCGGTGTCATCTATTACAAACAGGCCCTTGCCCGAGTGTCCGCTTACTTCTTCTCGCGGGTCAGCTGAATCCCGGCGATCTGCTCGTAATACTGCATCAGCGTGGCGCTGTCCTCAGAGCCGTGGCCGTTGGCGGACATAAACTTCATCTCGTCGAATACCAGGCTGGCCAGCGGCATCGGGGCGCCCAGCGCGTGTCCGGTATCCAGCGCGTTGCTCAGATCCTTGATGTGCAGATCCAGACGGAAGCCGGCCTTGAAGTTCCGGTCCATAGCCATGGCGAGTTTCCCGTCCAATACCTTGGAACCCGCGTAGCCGTTCCTGATGGCGTTGTAGACAACCTCCGGCTCGACGCCCGCTTTAGCGCCCATAACAAACGCTTCGGCGACCATGGCCGTCTCCACGGCAATGATGTGCTGATTTACCAGTTTTGTGGTGTTGCCAGCACCCAAAGCGCCGCAATAGGTGAGCGTGCCGCCCATAATCTCCAGAATCGGCCTGAGCTCCTCAAACAGCGCGGGGTCGCCGCCGCACATCAGCGCCAGAGAGCCGTTGATGGCCCCGATCTCGCCGCCGGAAACCGGAGACTCCAGCATCGGGACGCCGGCCTCCTCGCAGGCTTTTCCGATCTCCCTCGTGGCCAGAGGCGCAATGGAACTCATATCCAGCAGCTTCATGCCGGGATGCCTTCCCTCCAGAACGCCGTCGGGGCCCATTACGGCGGTCTTTACGTGCGGGGAATTGGGCAGCATGGTGATCACGAGATCCGTTTTTTCGGCGACGGCGCGGTTGCTGCTCTCTGCGATCGCGCCCGCCGCGGCCAGCTCCTCGACGCCCGTGGGAACGACGTCGTATACATGCAGCTCATGCCCTGCCTTGATGAGATTCTTTGCCATGGGTCTGCCCATGACGCCAAGCCCGATAAATCCGATCTTCATCACAAATTCCTCCCTAAAAATATTGTCTGTCGGTTGACGCTTCCGTGTTGAAAGCGGAAAGCACCCGGGAAAGCCGCCCGGCACCGTTTCCGGCCTGACCTGCCGCCGTCCGGTTTCCCCATAAAATGTGCCGAATATCGAGAAATCGATTTCTTGTTACAAAATGCGACCGCTTAAAACGCCTCCCAGCTCATATGCAGCGGCTCTTTTTCAGGGTTCTGGAGCCAGGAGGCTCCCCTCGTTCTCCCAAATGTAAGGCAGGAACCGGGTCAAATCCCAGAATACGCATTGAGAAATCGGTTTCTCAAGTGCCTATACCAAATCGTCATTCGGTGTCATCATCCTTTATGATAACGATTTCTTTCCCAAAAGCAATACACAATCCACACAATTATTTTTTTGTTTTTCATTGAATCTGTCAATTTTCCCGATTTCTGCGGCTTCATCTTGCAATATTTTTTCAGATGGTGCTATAATGACATGTTAAAACGATTTCTGAGTACTTTTTCCCGTTTTTTCAGGGTTTCCCTATCATATTGAAACGGAAGTTATTGCCATGTCACAACACAGTGTCACAATTTTTGACGTTGCCAAAGCCGCCGGGGTCTCCTCCGCCACTGTTTCGCGCGTCCTGAACAAGAATCCGCATGTCCTTCCCGCACTTCAGTCGCGCGTAATGGAGGCCGCCCAGGAGCTGGGATATATTCCGAATACCAACGCGCAGAGTCTGAAAACGCACAACACGCACGTGATCGGCTTTTTGGTGTCCGACATCTCCAATTCCTATTACAGCTCCATTGTCCGCCTGGTGGAGGATATCGTCAATCTGGAACAGTACAATCTGATCATCTGCAGCACCGGAGAAAGCAGGACGCGCGAACAGGCCTATCTGGAGATGATGCAGAGCCGCAAGGTGGATGCGCTGGTGCTGAATCCCACCTGTCTGAACACGCAGGCAGTCCTGGATATCAGCCGGGACATTCCCACGCTCCTGCTCAACCGCTCCATAGATGGTCCCGGCTTTCGGGGAGATATCATCGACACCGACGGATACCGGGGCTGCTACGATCTGACCAAAGAACTTCTGGAGCACGGGCACCGCAAAATCTACTGCGTGCACGGGCCCATGTTTCTGCCCAATGCAAGAGATCGTTTTCACGGCTTTATCCGGGCCATGTCCACCTGCGGCATCGAGGTGACGGAGGATTATCCCTATCTCTTTGACGGACAGTTCACCTTTCAGGGAGGCGTGGACGCGGTTTCGCACTTTTTCCGTTTTTCGGATTATCCCAGCGCCATTATTTCTCAGAACAACCTGACCACCCTGGGGATTCTGGCGCAGCTGAAGGCGGACGGCATCCGCGTGCCGGAGGATATCTCCCTCGTCTCCCACGACCGATCGGACAATATGGAGCTGATGCGCGTATGCCCCACTGTCGCGACCTTCGATATTCAGGCGATTGCAAAGCAGGTCGGCACCTCCATCCTGGAGCGGATCCGGGACCCCGAGCTGCCAAACCGGCGTTATCTTTTCGAGCCTACGATTGTCCGCGGCAATTCCGTCGGAAGTCCCTCCGTCAGTCTCTCCCAAAAGCGCGACCTGTTTTCGCGCTGACAGCGAGCGCCCCCGTCCGCAGAGCGGAACGTTCCGCCGCCCCGCTGGTCTCCGCGCCGAAAAAGCATCCGCCCGTATCGCAACGGGCGGATGCCTTTTTCAATGAGGGAAGGTTCAGAGCTCCACCTTGCCCTCTGTATCGTTGATCACATAATAGGCGCAGCCGTCCTCCGGCTTGAGGTAGATCCTGCAGGAACGGACGGCGCCCTTATGGGTCGCCCGGTAATCCTGCTTTGCCCGTTCCACGACTTCCGCGCACAGGGCCTCCCGGCCGCCGCCCCACTGAACGTAAACCTCCGGAATCAGCGCGGAAGCGGCCCGCTTTCCGGTGTCGCGCAGCTTCTTCTGCGTAGCCTTGATCGTGGGCTCCGCCGCCTTGGCCGCGTCCTCCAGCTTCTTCTGCGCGGCCTTGATCGTGGGCTCCGCCGCCCTGGCCGCGTCCTCCACCTTCTTCTGCGCGGCCTTGATCGTGGG